>SL_8KL_010_SEDDRAFT_10000286_pt1 | contig 43987 bp, 69 predicted proteins | sample SodLakKL_010_SED_4_FD_11160 | JGI IMG/M metagenome (IMG submission 11160)
AAAAAAGATTATATATGAATATACTGCAGGAGAGGCAGGTGATTTGTGTCGGAGGTCGTAAGTGTGTCAATAGGGGGGGGATACAGCAACCTGCCCCTCCTGTATTTTCAGGTATTTTATTTAAGTTGAGGGAGTGGTTTTGAGAGAATTTTAGTCGATGTTTTCGTGTTGCCAGTGGCCGTCGTATGTTTTTCCTGCGCTATCTGCTTTTATAAGCATCAGTTGGAACCATTTTTCATCTTCTTGTATTTTTAAAGTTTTAGGTTTGATGTCGACAGTTAGGGTGCCATATCCAGAATAACCCGAATCCCATATTGCAGTTTGATGCATACAGATACCATATCTGTTAAGGGTAGATCGGGGGAATATCATTCCTACTGTATTTTCAGGGATGGTCACTTTGTTTCTTAACCTGACCTCGTAGAGTCCTTTTCCAAGGATGTTAAAAAATTTTCCTTTTTTGTATTCTTTTTTTACATCCTTTGTGACATCTTCTTTTTTTGGATCTATTGTTCTTTCGTCTTCGTCTACAGTGATAACACCATCTATGTCGATCTTTTTTATCTCGTTTATACCGATTTCAACACCATTTGGTTCGATATCAATTTTAGGGGGTGTTTCGATGTGCTTTGCTACTTCTTTCCCGCTTAGAACTGCTTTATTGTTCATACAGATCACACTCAAACTTGTTAGGGTGACAGGTTAGTTATTACTATGTAGAACACCGGTATATTTAACTTTGTTTTCCGAATTTTTCGGCGCCGATTCTTCCTGTTAGAAGGCCATTATAGGCCATTTCAAAGTTAGACCAACTTTCACAACTTTTACATGGTTCTTCATCAGTTTCGTTTCCGATGAATTTACAAACATGACAATGAGGTATCTGATGGGCTGTTGATTCACATATACCTTCGGAGAGAGGACAGTAGAATTCTTTTTCTTTCATATTGACCACAATTTCTTATTTTAGTTTATTTTTCTTTAGGTATATTGTCTTTGTGCTTTACTACAAGACCAGCAGGGCAGGACTCATCACTATGTTCTTCTGGCATCCACTTCACGAACCTATCAGTATGGAATTCACCATCATACGTTCTTTCTTCAGAGTCGTGAAAAATAATTATGTCACCTTTTTCCATACATTCTTTACTTTTCATAGGTATTGAAGATTTAACACCCCATAAAGGACCTGCTCCTTTTTGAATTTCTAGACGAGGTATAAACATGTGTTTTTCGAGCCATTCATCGTCTAGTATGAAATCCCAACCTCTCCTTTTTAGATATTCTTTTTCTTTTTGAGACAGATTTATACTTGGTTTTTGGGGTTTAGCTGTGAATTTAAAGTATTTCTGTTTTCTGTGTTGGCAGTTCCACCCACGACAAAATGTTATTCCTGCAATTCGGTGAATAGCTGAAAATTTATTCACTTTATCGTCTTTTAGTTTTTCATGTCGATCACATTCTCCGTTTTCAATTGCTTGTTGTAGTTTTTTGTAGGAAAGTGAACACAAACACATTTTTTCAGTTATTATTTCATCCATCATGTTTTAGAACTCCTTTTGATTTCTTATTTTGAGGTGTTTGTTTTTATTCAGTTTTGCTTTTGGTTTTATCTTTCTGGAAGAGTTTTTCGTATTTTTTTGCCAGTTCTGGGGCCGGAGAAACGACATTCATATTTGCGTTTAGAGTTTTTTCTATCAATTCTTTTATGTCTGAATCTTTAATTTCATTTGCTTGGTGCAGAACCAGGTATTGTTCAAGAACATCGATTTGTTCTTCAGTGAGTTCCCTTCCTTTGTGGTTGTTTAAAATAGTACTGAAGATGTGGAGTATGTTTCTCCTTTTTTCCTCCATTTTGTTGTTTTTAGTGAACTCTTCGTAGGATCCTTTTTTCTTACTTAAGGCGGTAATGTTATTGAGGAAGACGTCTTGATGGCTTTCAGGCTCTGATGCAAGTATCCTCTTTAGGTCCTCTATATTGATGTGGTCTTCTGTTCTCAGAGTGACTTCAAATTTAATTTTTTTCATCTTTTTTCCTCCTTTGAGTTTAACTATGGGTGTTGGTTATAATTAAGACCTTGTTTTTCAGTCATTTTTTTACTATTGATGCATTTATCATCTTTTGTCAAGAGGCTTGGTTTTCTAGGGCAGTTGTTGATTTTTATTGTTTTTAGTTACTATTTCTTTCCAGCAATCAAATATATGGTCGTTACTCGCAATTTTGCATTTTTCGTCTGGTACTGAACCAACCATATTTGGATGGTGATACTCACCTTCTTTGGTGAATAGGCACTTTTCACATAGGAATGAGTCGTGTTCGTTGTTTAACATAGTAAGTATTGCTGATGTGTATCCTCTCTGGTATTGGTTTTCATCATATTCCTTTAGTTTTTCTTTGAAGTTTTTTATGTCTTCTTTTGAAGGCTTTGTCATTTTGCTTTTGAGTCGGTGTAGTTTTCCTATTGCTCTATCTCTGTGTCCTGAGTGACCTGAAGGAGAAGCTACTTTGATTTTATTGATGTGTTCAATGACCTCATCGATGATATTTCCTTTTTCGTTTTTCATGTTTATGCCTCTTTAGGTTCTAAGCCCGATGCCATCAATGTTCTTAGTGATACCATGTCACCTATTGTTTCTCCTGTTATTATTTCTTTTTCAAGGAAGTTATGGGCTACTGTAGCTTTCATGGGTATGTCCATTGATTCAAAAGAAGCGGCATTGGTGTCATTTAGGGCTTCTTTGATTTTATCAAATAGGTTTTGAATCCGGTTTGGAGGATTTTCAACACAGTCTTGACACCAATAGTAGAAAGCGGTGGTATCAGAGGACTTATAGGTCTTTCTCAGATCTTCTTTTATTTTATTTCCACATCTATCACACAGTTTATTCATTCATGTCACCATCCTTTAAATTACTCTTCATTTCATGGAGGAGTTAAAGAAGAAAAAGAGATCTTGTTGATTTACAGTTTAGATTTGATTTTGCTGATGGCCTCTTTAGCATCTTGTTTATTTTTACCAATGAAAGCTGTCGGTAAGTCATTATTGTTTATGTAAACACCACCATCCTCTTTTATTGAAACACATTTTATCTTTCCTTTGAATGTTTCTAGTTCAAATTTAGAGAGGGTTATTTTGGTTGCTTTTTTGGCTTTTTTGCCATCCCATTTTATTATAGTGTCTATACAATCATGTTTGTTTTTCAGTTGTTTTATTATGTCGTCGACCATTTGCCAGTGTTCGTTTTCTTCAATGTTTACTTTTTCTGAGTTGTCAGAGTGATATCTTTCTAATTTGGACGTAATTTTCTTAAGTTCTGTTAACAGCTCTTTTGTACTTCTTTCTTCTATAGGGGTTTGGTTTTGTTTGCTCATGTTTTTACTCCTTTTTAGGACTCGGAGCAGTCACGACATATAAAGCCCCCTTTAGGATGGGGTTTATTCATCCTTCTTCTTTCTTCTATAGTGTTACCTGAAGGAACTCTATTGATGAAATTTCCACTGTCCTGCTTTACGCTTTTACCACATTCATTACAGATTTCTTTTTCACACATATTTTTGATCTCCTTTCATCTATTTGGGTTATTTATTCTATAGCTTCGAATTCGAGGTCTATGGGAATCCTTTCGTCTTCTTTGACGTCCAAGGTGTCTTTTATGTCTTCATGAAGTTTGTTGATCGCTTCTTTTTTTGATTTGGCTTCAATCAGCTCAATTTTTGTCGCGCTGACAGTATATGTTTTCTTCTTACATCCGTTACAAGTATTGTTTTCACACATGATTAATCCTCTTTTTGGCAGTATTGACCTGCTTCATTTAAAGGAAGCAGGTTAAAGGGGAGAAAAGAGACGGTTCAAGTTCAAGAGGGATCATTGGCAATTTAGGCATATTTATTTTTTTAGGTGCTCCTTTGCTTTGTTTTTAACTTCAGGGATTTCTTCAGGGAATATTGTTACTTCATCGAATATTTGTTTTAACTTGATTTTACCATTTTTTGTTTGTATCATCATGTGGTCCTTTCGGAGGGGGTGCACATCTCTATTATCTTTTAGGGGTGTTTTTTTGTTTTTTCCTGGTTGTTTCAGATGATTTATAAGGGCTTTGACTCTTTTTTTGTTATCAAGAGATACAGAGCTATCGTTTTTGAACATCCTGTAAATCTTTAAGCTTCTGCTGTCGGTTGATTTAAATCCAGGTACATCTGTTTTATCCTTTGCAGTTCCTGTTGACCATACAACAAGATTTTCTTTATTTTCTTCTTTAGGGTCTTCTTCAAAAGCAGATAATGTGTGTTGATTTGTTGTTGATGGTTTTGCTTTCATGTTTTCACCTCAACTTCCATTGATAAATGGTTAAGTTTTTTTCTAATTCTCGTTTTATTTCTGGAGTATCTATACCCCAGTAATTACCACTTTCATGGTATATGTCTATTATATTATCAAAAAGGGTTATTTTCTCACTCAGAGAAGGATTATGCATTCTTTTGTATTTGGCTAGGAATTTGATACCCCTGTTCCATACATCTTTTGCACCTTTAGCACAGTGGAATTCTTCTACAGCTTTCCATTCTTCAGCGGATAAACCCTTTTTTGTGAATTTTTCATACACTTCATCCCAGATAGGTTCGTTGGTACCTTTTTCTCTAGAATAATCTATGTCTATACCTAGTTTTCTATGGTCAAAAAGTCCATCATCAATGGCATTTATAGTTAATAGAGGCAGATCTTCTTCTAGTAATCTTTCTTTGAATTGTTTTTGGCAGATCTCAAACACTTTATCGAACTCGAACCATTCCCAGTTTCCCGTGGCCGAACACCAGAAAAATAATTTGATAGCTTTTTGCATTTCGGGCATGTTGTAGGTGAAATAATCGTATTTATCGTCTAGAAGATCTACATCGTTTAGTTTTTCCCAGTCAGGGTAAAATTCCTTTGGAGGGACCTCAGATGTTGATCTGAATCTTTTTACTTTAGATATCATATTTTTTCCTCACATCTCTGCATCAAAAAAAGAGATGTGGATAAAAGAGTTCATTTTTATTCTTTTTTTGTTGTTCTCATTTCCATTGTTGTCTTAATTTCCCAATCTTCGCCTGCGATAAAACCTTGTCTTAGTTTTTCTTTGATTCTGTCTAGTTTGTTGGCCATTGATTCCTTTGTCTGGTCTATATTTTCGAATTCATCACTATATATTACGAGTTTTCTTTCCATCTTATCAATCCTTATTTTTTAATGTAGGTTTTTTTTATCCTTTTGTTGTGTGACAAACTCACTTGAGAGTTCTCAGGTTTTGCTGAGTTGAAATTCGGGGTAAGACCCACACAACTCAGCAGTTTCGGCACGACTGAGGAGTTTAAGCACGATCTCGTGAGGATCAAATGCCACGTCGATTTGCATAGTCTTCCATGGTTGTTCATTGTCGCCACAGATAGATATATCCAGTATTTCATAGTTTATGTTTTCTTTGAATGCGAGCGAAGGGATTTCTCTTTCTAGAATGTCTTCTGCTTTTTCCATTTGTTTTTCTTGATCTGCGTCTTTGTTTAATTTTGTTGGGAACGTAAAAGTATATGCTTGTAATGTTTTCATATTTTCACCTTCTATTATAGTAAAGATAGAACAGTTTCGAGAGCGTCTTTTTTGCCTTTGTAGTACATCTCTGCAGGGTGATCGTTTTCATCTTTGTTCTTTTTCTCTTTTTCGGCGTATGTTTCTCTGTGCTCTTTAAGTTGTTCAACAATTTTTTCGATTTTTGTTTCCTCTTTATCGTTATCCATAATACGTCGGAAGTAGTAGTTGAAGTATTCTGCTTGCAGGTAAAGTACTGTATTTGGCAATCTGATCGCTATTTTTGGGCATCGACTGTAGTATCTAGTGCAGTCATCATCATAGTCGGTGTCAAAATGAGGAGGAGTCATTTTTCTTTCGGGAGGACCTGTCTGTGTTTGTTTTCTTGGGAGAGTATCGAACACATCCACACTTGGATGGTAGTCATCAAAAGTCTTGTTGAGATTGATATGTTTTTCCAACCCATCTTTTTGCATTGTATTATAAAGTTCGACCAGTTTTCGTTTGAAAAAGTGCTCAGGGGATTCGTCTGGTGCGATATCCCCGTCAATATCTTCTTCTTTAAATATTTGCTCTATCTTTTTATCTATATACTCATTATCTATTTCATTTCCCATAATATCACGTTTTTAATTTTAGGTTAAATCACTCTTCAGTTAAAGAAGAGTGGTGAAAGAGATTCAATTTTTTGATGATTCGCGTTTCATGAATTCGTATGCCCATGCTGTGGCATCGTTCCATTCCTTAAAGCTTTTTTTTACAAGAGGTTCTTCTGCAGAATGGTCTTCGAAAACTTCTCTGACATTTACTGTTGGTTTTCCATCTTTATAATAAATTAGCACGCAAAACCATGGTGGCTCGAATTTATCGTGACGCGTTAACCACTCTTGTCTAGTCCATGAGTGTTTGTCTAAGAGATAATTTCCCAATCTGATGAAGCCGTCGCTATCAATTTTTATAGATGCCTCTCGATTTTCGGGTATCTCTGGAACATCTTCGGTGTTTTGAATCAATGTTTGCGCTTCTTCAGGAAGTTTATTCTCATATTTTTGTGTGTTTTCCATCATGTCAATCACAGCTTGTTATGACTTAGTATTCATCGAGGACTTTTTCTTCTATTTCGTGGTCGTCGTAGAGGAAGATGTTTACTCCATGGCTGGTTGTTGGGAGGTCATGTTTTACAGGGATGATGCCGTCTTCTTCCATGAATTTATCAGTGATAAGGCCCACACTCGTGTCTTCTTCCTCATCGAGTGCGTTTTCTCTAGCATCTTCAAGTTTTTCCATGATTTCGTTGTTTTCGAGAGCGCTCTTGAAAGCTATAGTGCTGTGGTATGTTGATCCCTTTGGTCTTCCATCATCTACGAATATTGGGAGGACATACAGTTGTGGTTCTTCTTTTTCATCTTCCTTCTCAACATTTCTAGGATCATAATGTTCTATGTTTAGTTCTTTTGTCACGGAGCTGGCGCCAAGTCTTATTTCGAACAGGGTGGTTTCTTGGTCTCCGAGGAGGGCCCACCAGGTGTCATCGTCGAGGTTTACGCACTCTGCGCATACATACACATCTAAGAGGCTTCCGTCGCTTCTTTCTCTGTAGTCTGTTGTAAATTTTTCTCGTAGATGTTTGCAGACTGGGCAGGTGTGGTTTTTGATATATTCCACAATCTTGTCTATGTCCATGTCTTCGTATTCGTCGATTTTTCTGGTGAAGTCATCCGGAAATTCCGCAAAATCATATTGTTTTCTTTGTGCTTTAGCGAATTTGTATTCATCATCTTCTTCTAATTTTTCTAAGATTTTTTCTGCTTTACTCATATATTTTCACCTTCATTTGAAAAAGTTATTCATGAATGGAACCGGAAGCTCCGTCTTTCAGGTCGGAGAGGAGGTCACGTAAACCTCTTCGCATTAGAAAAGAAGAGGTGAGTGAAAAGAGTCATTCGGTAGAGGTGTCTTCTTTTACATCTATTATCTCGATGTCGTGCGGATCTAAAGAGTAAAGCGATTGTTCTACACCATCTAGTATTTTATCGTAGGAATTCAGTGCTTTTTCGATAGCTTTACCCCTCGCTTTATTTTCCAGTTCTCTTTGGCTGTCAAACTCTAAAGAGATTTCCAATTCCATTTTTACAGGAACGGTCATCGTTGCTTTTGGCATATTATCAAACCTCTTTAGTAAATTCTTTTTCCTTTTAGATCTTCTTCGTTTTCGATGATTTCAGGTTCGTAGTCGTCCTCATCTTTTTGGGCTAGGATGTTACATTCTTTGCATTCTATAACGTCAATTCGGTTTTCGTTTTGGTAGACGTCATTTTCGTCTTTTGTTTGTCTTACTTGGATCCATCCCATTGCTCGACCGCATTCTGGGCATAGCCAGTTGTCATTTTTGTTTCGTTTCCACTCATTTTTTTGCTTGTTTTGGATAGATGTTATCTGTTTTATTATATTTTCTCTTTTTTTCTTGATTTTGTTCTCGATTTCTTTGTATGTTTCTTTTTTCTCTTCATCGTCTAACTCTTCTCTCAGTTCATAGACGATTTCTTTTGCATTACCGAGTTCTCGTTGTTTTCTATGCAGTTTTTTTGTTTTTGGGTCCATTTCTTATCACTTGCCCTTTCTGAATCTTTCTCTCATCGACTCATTCTCGTTGAAATCGAGCGCATCTAATTTGTTTTTATCGTGTAAATTCCAGAGCTGCTCAACATCGAATTTTTCCATACACTCTTGACATAATTGGATATCCGTTTCTACTTTTATTGGTTTATCGCATTCGAGACAGATCCCATGTTGGTGTTCGTTTACTGTTTTGCAATTAACACCCGTTATTTTTTCTACAATTTCATCGAATGACTTGCAGCCAAATTCGTTTTCGAAGGTCCTTTCATTCAAGAGTTTTCTTTTTTTGAATTCTGATATAACTGTTTGGAGGATATTTTCAACATCTTGTGTATTTGTAGTGTGTTCTTCTAGGTATTTTTTTGGAATTCCTACTTTGTCCACAAAAATTCCTTCATGTTTGTTGTCATATCCTACAGTGTATAACCCATCCCAATATTGGTCAATGAGTTTTGTTATTGCATCAGTATCGGAATGGAATCCATCCACTTCTATAGGATCGTTCTTTCCGCCACAACTTAAAGATTCGGCAGGATCATCTATATCGAAGAATTCGGCAAACTCTTCTTTCATATCTTCGTCCGCTAGAAACTGGTATATGCTTTTGTAGAACCCATGTTCTTTTCTTTCAACGACAGTCATCAAATAACACCATACTTTATGATCTTGACCGGTCTAAAAAGTCAAGACCTCTTTGCATTACAGAAAAAGAGGTTGAGAAAAGAGGTTGAGAAAAGAGTTCAGTCGATTTTTCAATGATATTCAGGACCCTTTCTTTTTCATCACCAGAGAGGGCCTTTCCGTTTTTTGTGATTGTTTGTATCTGTTTTGGAGTAAAATAGTGTTCTGTAAGACTACAACTGCTGCTGAGCACTTTGATATCAAACCTTTTGTGTAATTTTTCAAATATTTCGACAACTAGATGTCTGTATTTAGTGTAGTTGGGACAGGACGAGGTTTTGATATCGCCTTCACCTTTGTTAATTGCAGGATTTCTTTGGGCGATTTTTTCAGTCCAAAAATTAACAGGAAGGTATCCTTCAACATTTTCTTTTAGTATTTGCTGTTCTTCGAGGTTTTCTATAAATTTATTCACCTCTTCGGTTTTATCTGGATTCACAAGTTTGAATGTCAGGTGTGCTCCCATGTTTCCACTTTCCACCTATTTGATTCTCATATATTCTGATTCAATAGGTTTTGATTCATCGAGATTGAAAGCCGGAATCTCATCACTTTTAGCGTGGGTGTTAGCCTTTGAAAAAACCACCATATCGGTGTTTTTAGTGGATATTTGGACATGCTTGCAACTATTAGGGTAAATATGCTTTATTTCACCTTCATGGTGTTCAATAGCTACTTCTGTGTCGCAGAACGGACAATCAGTTGTTTTTTGTTCTAGACGTGTCTTAAAAATAAATTTTCCTTTTTCGATGTCACTTCTGCCCAAGAAAACAAGATGGTTACACTTATTCTTGGTTTGAATTGTTCCATCAACGTCGTCAACGCAGATCTTGTTGCGGGTTTTGCAGAAAGGACATTTGACCTTGTATTTTGTCTCAACTGAGATTATTTTACCTTCTTCTTTGATAGAGTTGGTGTTGAATTCTTCAGATTCATCTTCACATGGGTGTATTTTTGTCATTTATTGATCCTCCACGATGGTCCATCCATCATCTTTTAGCAGCTCTTTTTGTTCTTCTAGAGTTCTGGTCACTTTTGAAATGTAGTTAAATATTTCTTTCGATTCAGCGGGTATTTCTTCAGGGAGTAATTTAGAGATCAAGAGTTTACAGTCATCTTCTAGAATCCAAACATAGCAAACATCGTCATTACGTATGGCAGTTAAGTCTGCCTTTTTAGCGGTTAGATCTGAGTCATGCGAGGAGAAATGTTCGTTTTCGTTTATCATTCTTGGTCCATCTCCTTCTCACTGATTTCTTTGAGTTTGAATCGGGTTTCTTCTGGTATTGTTTTAGTCAAAGGTAAATCTTCGTACATTGTGATTTTTACCAAGTCATTTCTATCCATGAATAATATTTTGTTGTCAAGGAAGACCACTCTAGAAAAGAATATTTCAAATAAAGTGTTTTCATCGTCGTTTAAAACGAGCTTTCTGGGTTCGCCGCCATCAGGAACTTCTTCAGCATCCTTTAGGTTCCATTCATAGTCTTCTGTTTCAGACAATTTGTTTATTGCGGCTNTTATTGTATGGTAAGGGCTTTCATCGGCGCTGGTAACACCAGGTTGGTCGTGGAACGCAGATGATATCCCCTCTAATCTTTCTATTATTTCTTTATTTTTCATTTTGATGCACCTCTATTATGGATAGTTTGGTCGCATAACGACCTCATCGTTTCAAAGATGAGGTCATTAAAGAAGAGAGGTAAAGGAGTTTCAATCCACGCCTTGTGTTGATTCACGGACAACACTGAGTTCGTCTTTTATCTTTTCAAGGTTTTCGAAGGGGATTGTTTCTTTTTTGAATCCGTTACCTTCTTTTTTGATCACTTCAACAGGTTTCTCCTTTTCGTGCACTACGTATAGTGCTCCATCATCGTCTTCAAGCAGAGCTTTAGCATCGCGTACATTTACACCTTCTATCATATTCATCGCCTCCTATGGTGTCTGAGAGCGTCTATTTGGTATTTGCCCGGAGGTAGTATCAGTTGTCTGTTTTGGTGTTCGTCGTGTAACAACAGAAGTTTTGATTCAACAGGCACGATTATCCAATCATCGCTTATTGGATACGTCTCACGCCACGCCTTTGAGAAGATCGCTACATGACTAGGCGTCTGGTCATTTTGGCGAGTTGTAAACAAACTTGGTCTCCGTTCTGTATTTCTGTTGCCTATTGCTACGTTGATTTGGCCAGCTTCTTCTATTTTTTTATTGAGTTGTTTTTTGTACTTTTCTTTAACCCGTTTGTCAATATCTTGTTCTTCAAGGAACTGTTTTTCTCTTTTTTTGATCCTCTTTGAAATGATATTGGTTATGTATTTTCTTCTTCTTGAGGGGTGTAATCTTTGAATTTCATCGGAGTTTTGCATTTCTCTGATTTTTTCTTCTGATATGTCCAGTTTGTTTTGAAGTTCCTTTAATTCATCCGTGCTTAGATTTTTTTCAACATTTATTCCACTCGAGTATGTGCTAGGCCATATTGAATCAGGCAGTTCATCTCTTACTTTTTTTCTTAGTTCTTTTTTCAAGTCATCTTTGATATTGTCGGAGATAGATTTTTTCAGGCCTGTTTTGTAGGATTTGTAATCTTCTCTTGTGAGCAGGATATCTCCTTGGACTCTCCAACTTTTTTCTTTTCGAGGGACCTTATTGTCTTCAAGATGGCCGTCAATTCCTAGCTTTCTAAGGATTTTTTCTTTTGTCCATGTTTCGTCTTCGTTTTCGAAGGATCTTGACCATGGCAGCCTATGTAGGAAGTAACCACTGTCTTCGTCATTTCCAAGTATCCAAACACCATGATATTTTCCGTCTTTTTCGTCAGAATGATATTTTTTCTTTTCCGAGTACATTTCTGACCGGATGACTAAATACTCATCTGAGGAGTAGAGGATGTTTATTTCTGAATCCTTTTTTTCTCTGTTTTTGTAATGATGGAATATTTTATCAGCAGCAGTCAGGTGACGTTTTTCTTCGAAGATCGCTTTAAACCCTTCCACATCTCTGTTCAACAGGCATTTTTTGATATCTTTGAGCGAAGCATTTTTTGCGGTTTCAATTTCTTTTTCTATATCCTCTATCGTTTTTGACATCTTATCTAAATCCATGATCATACCTCTAAGTTTTCTATAGCTTCATCTTTATCTTCGATGTACTCGTTTAATTTTTCTATAAAGTTAGGGTAGTCTTCAAAAGCCTCCAAGGTTGCTGTTATCGTAGCTGGATCCTTTTGTGATATTATGTAACTGTTTCTAAAATTCAACCACTTAACACAGTCCTTATCGTGCTTTAGAGTCCATTTTCCTTCGTCGGTTTCGCGGATTATTTTCCCATATTTGTTTGGTAGCTGAGATACAAAATCGTCCAGTTGTTCTTTTATTTTATCTCTTTTTTCTTCCACGAGGTTCTTGATTTCTTTTAGTTTTTCTATGTCAGGTCCTGAAGGAGTGATATTTAGTTTTTCTTTTAAGGATGTTATCCATTCGTTGTAACTCTCGATAAAGTTTTCGTAATCCTTGATCGCTTCAACGAACTCTTGTATAGGAGGAGGATCGTATTGAGATATCACGTAAATTTTTGTTTCGTTTTGAAATCTTAACCATTCGCATTCACTGTTATTGTGTTTCATAGTCCATTTTCCTTCTTCTGTTGACAACGTGAGTTTGCCATAACTACTTGGTAGTTCCTTTGCAATTTCATCCATATCATTTTGGATTTTTTCTGTTATCGCTTCTCTTTTTTCTTTTACCCCTTCAAGGGATTTTATTTCGTCTTCAGTCATATATATCAACCATTTATACTATAGCTCAATTTACGATTCTATTTTTGTAAAACCGTCTTTACTTACCACATACAGTGTACCATCGATTTCTATAGCATCACCTATAGACATCGATGTGTGAGGATTTTTCATATTTTCCTTTAGCCATTTCTGTCCCTCGTGGCCTTCTTTTTCGGACGTTTTGGCTAGAGGATTAGTTTTTGGGAAGTTCATTACCCCGTAAATCTCATTTAGGATCTTCATGTCGTTGTCTTCTTCATAATCAAGTCTGATCGGAAGTTCGACTAGATGATCTTTGTTGAATTCGTAGTTGCCGTACTCTCTACTGAATTCATAACTGTCTTCGTGTTCGTTGTAATATATTTTAACTTCTCTTTTGCCCATTTTCATCACCTTTAACTCACACCGAGTTCAATCGGCCCTTTTTTAACAAGGATAGTGAGTCCCCACACGATATCGTTGTCTATTCTTACGTGTTCATCGATTGGTTTTTCGAAACCTTCTTCGGTGTCTATGATTTCAATGAAGCCACGTTTGAGCCACATATCGATCATCTCTTGGCGTTGATTCACATTTTTTTCTACACTTTTTGTTTTTTTGAGTATTTTATCCAGTTCGGGAACATTGATGGTTATTTCGGAGTCAACATTGACACCCATTATGTCATGGAATGTGTTCCATGTATCGAGATATGAAGGATATTCTTTTTCGACGTATAGTTGGTCGTGTTCGATTTCTTCGTGGATCTCGTCAATAAGATAATCTGGCATTACTTTTTCGTGTATGCTTCCTATACCTGGGAAGGCATATACTGTGTAATTTTCGTATATATATTTAAATACCTGTTTTATTCCTGTGATGGACATGAATGGCGTTTCGAAGATATATTTTTCTCGCCCCTGACGTCTGAACATCCATTGATTTGGTTTTGTTCGTCTTCTTTCTGTGATGATGTTGTCCCCGGACATACACTTTGGACAGACGAAAGCAACTTCGTCATTTTTCATCACAGGAGCTAAGTTTTGTTTGTTCTCAAAATACAGGTCACATTTTTCGCATTTGTATTCTGCATTTGGATTTTCCCACATATTATCACGTGTTATTTTTTGGAAATGTTTGAAACACCACATCTCCTCATGTAAATAAGGAGATGAAGAAAGATAAAAGTTTCTATCTGTACTGTACACCTTCTTTACTCAGGTTGACATCTTTATGTTCTTCTGAGTCGTAGTGATCTTCGCCGTCTGCGGTATAAGAGATTTTCGTGTGTGCGATATATGCTGCTCTTTTGTATATATCTTTCACCAAGCTATTGTATATCTGGGCCACATCAGGTTTTAGCCTTGCTACAAGGGTAGACGTGCACTTTTCAGAAGTGTCTGGAGGAAATCTTTTGTATAGGTGTACGACTTCATGTATACTTACAGTGAAGGTTTTTTGAAGACCCATATCCTTTGGGAGTTCGATCATTCTTCCTTTCCAGTAAGCTCTCCCTATGACGTCCTTTCCTGTTTTTGTTTTTCCTTTTAGTTTTTTACCTGGTTTAAGATGTACTTTGATAGTGTTTTTGTTGTCTTTTAGTTTATGATTATGGAACTCCATTACCAGAGAAGCAGAAGAGACCATTGCTCTTAGCTCTTCTTTACTTATCTGGTTTGGACTTCCTTTTACTTTTATAGTTGCCATTGTCTTTCCCCATTTGTGGTCTAGGTTATATATTTGGTTTTTGTACCCTCGTTTAGAAAATGTGTGTGTAGTCTAGGTTCTCTTCATGGACAAGTTCAAGAGAGTCTATGTGCTCTTTCAGTTTCTTTTGGATTGGCTCGGGATCATTCATCCCAAAGCGTTTGAGTCCAAAACCGCTTGGTCCGAGAGGTCTAAGATGCAAGTAGTTTTCACCGTCAGTTATGACGGGTTCATCGTCGTTATTCCACTCTATACTTAGACCGTCGATTTTACCCGTTTCTATTCTTTTTATCAGGGCGTGGTAATCAAGGCCCCCAGTACGGCCTTCCCAAAATGTGCTCATATTTTCATCACCAAATGATTGGAAGATAAAGGAAAAAAGAGGTGTTTATCCACCGTAATTTTTTAGGTTTTCTTTTAGCACTTCGTCGTTGAAGTATGAGTACATATTTCTATTGAGTCCTTCTATGTCAGGTTTTGGTTTTTTAGCACCGTAAATATCGTAATAGTATTTCAGCTTCCAGATGAATTTTTCTATGAAGTCCTTCTTTGTTGCGGTATCGCTCAACAGTTCTTCAGGGGTTTCTCCGCTTGGATTAGATCCATCCATTCCATTCATCATTGCATTGATAGTGTGGGTGAGCTTTTCTGTTGCTTTTATTTTTACTTTTTCGCCTTCAAATTTGATGTTTTTTATTCCTCCAGTGGTGCCTATGTAGTAGTTTTCGTAATCGTTGTATTCGAAATGAGCGCCCATCACATTCATGATTTTTTCTTTCAGGCTTTTCTCAACCATCTTTCTATATTTTTCGTGTATGGCTTTTAGGTGTGCCTTTTTCATGGCTGATCTTAGTACTTTATCCGGGATATCTTTCAAGTCTTCATCATATGTTTCCCGGAAATCAGATATATATTTATCACTTATATCCAAGTAGATTTCATCAGGATCAAGGAAGGGGTTGGGCAGACCAAAAGATTTGGCTAATTCAGTTAGTTCAAATTCTAGCACATGGGTTGTCTCGAAGACCATTTCATCTACATTTTTTACATTCATCTTACGACCTCTCATGACAGACTGAGGTCGAAAATAAGAAAGAGAATAATACCTTGAAGGATTAGTTCAAATATAGGACCTCCATTCGGAGGAATATATTCCAGATATTTTTAATACCTTTAAGGAGGAGTTGAAACCAGATCTAATCTCCATTTTTCCTTGTCTTTTTAATACCTTTAAGGAGGAGTTAAAACTCTTATCATCTCTAAATCATATCCACACATTTATAGTTTTAATACCTTTAAGGAGGAGTTAAAACTTGAATTCCAATGTCAGATTATAGTAATCGGTCCTTGTTTTAATACCTTTAAGGAGGAGTTAAAACCCGTGTTAGTGTCATAAATCGAGATAGTTTTGTAGTGTTTTAATACCTTTAAGGAGGAGTTAAAACAAAAGAGGTTCGTATCTCAATTCTTTCACAATCACTGGTTTTAATACCTTTAAGGAGGAGTTAAAACATAAGGGGGGTTAACAACTACCCGCAAACGAACCTCTGTTTTAATACCTTTAAGGAGGAGTTAAAACTCTGAAAAAATTCCGACACCTGATTTTAGTTGAATTTGTTTTAATACCTTTAAGGAGGAGTTAAAACCAAGGTAGTATTGTAGCAAAAAGGTCAAGGCCAAACAAAATGCATAAACGATCGTGCTCACTATGTTTTTCGTGTTTCTTCCATTTCGTATACTCTTTAAAAAGAAACACAACAACATCATTTGTATAGCGTAGTTGTTGACTATCCGGGGCGTATGCGTCGATCAAAATTTTTACTCGGTGGTGTTTATCACCCTTTTGGTTTTTTATGTATCATTCATTCTTGATACCAACCTTTTACTATTTCTAAATCAACACCTTCAAGTATGTCGTATTTTTCGATAATGAATCTTCGTTTCATCCTCTCTTTCTGCTCTATTTCATCCATTCCTAACACGGTATCCAATGTGAACAGGTTCACCCAAAGATCATCTATTTCTTTTTCATCTATCTCTTCGAGTTTTAGCAGACATTGTTTTTGATTCCCAACACGGACAGTGTCAGGAACGTTCTCTTTTTTTGTAAATATTGTTCCTAAAAAAGTGCTGCCAGGAGCGATGCACTGTGTCTGAAAATAACCGCTAAATGTGCTACCTGAACCACCAACACCTGCTATATTAGCAGGACGATCTGATAGTTCCCAATCAGCGCCCTTTCTCGTTATTCTCGTCAACGCTGCTAGGTGTTCAGTGTTTTCTGGCTTGAATACTGTTGCTAGATAAGGCTTGTCTTTCAGATCTTCTTTGTAGTCAGGATATCCTCTGTGCATTCTGCTGTTGTCGATGGTACCGGCAGTTTGATTGAGAGCAAAAGACAGAGCGAGATCACCGATAAAATCAGCTGTTTTTGTACCACGAGCAGTCTGATAAGAGTGGTATTGCATAGGGGAAAGAGTTGTTGCCCGCACGGGGATGCATTCCAAATTAACACCCCTAATTTAGAAGTACTCCGGGAAACTTTCCTCAACCCACTCTGATATTGGTTCTAACATGTTTTTCATTTCTTTTTCATCTTGCATCATGTTTTTGACTATATCGTTGATTTTTTCTAGAGCTTTTTCGCTTAGGCATTTGTCTTCGTAGTACTCTTCCATCGCTTTTTCAACATATTCAGAGGGATCAACGTTTTTACCGTCGATATCTTTAAGCACGGTGTAGTTGGTGATTGGGGCTTCATACATCCCGTATCCGATGGCTATTATTTTATTTTGCATGTTGTCACCAGTGATACTGGTTCTACCACCATATCTATGGGTGTTTTTCAGAGCACATAGGTAGAACACGAACAGTTGTGGAGGGACGTTCTCGAGAGTTATGAAACGAACGAAGTCCACACCCGGAAGGATGTATTTCGTGCTGTGTATGGCTTCTGGTTTTGTGTTCCCCTCGTCATCCTTCAAGATTGTTCCGTCTTCTTGGAGAGTGTTATGTTGTACTTTCTTTGTTACTTCAGCCAGAGGTTCGATACTATGACTCCAGCCGTAATTTATACGCCCTCTGATTTGACCTTTTCCATCAGAAGCAGTGACGGTATCGCCAAAGAGAGCTGATACAGGGTTTATCAGACCTCTACTCCCTGCTATTTGGTTTTGTGAGTATTCTGGTGGTAACAGGTCTAATTCTCTTGCCATTTTTATTGCTTTACTCTGCTCAGCACCCTTCCATTTTTGTGCTGGGACGTAGGCTCTCATCTTATCGTTTACTTCATGAGCAGTGACCGCGTCGTTACTGTTGTTTCGGTTCAAGAAGACATTTGTAGTCTTGCTCAAAATGGCGATTTTGATTGTCTTTGCGGGATTAGCCACCATATTGGTTTCGTCCGGATCTACGAACGCATCTTCATCTATCACGTCGAGCAGTTCTTCTATATATTTAGATTCTTGCATATTTAATTACCTCCTTCTGTGGATTCAAATTTCCACTCACCTCCGTTATATGTAAGGTGAGTGTACAGGAAAATAAAGGTGTTTGTTGCGTTTTCCATCTGCTGGTCATCAGGCATTTTTCCGTCCCAATGTTCATCTACAAAGTCAACGATAGCCCTTGCCAGTTCTTCTGATCCTTTCTCTAGGTGAGCTGACATCTTTCTATTTTTTGAAAGAGACTTTTGTTGAATGTGTCCAGCTATCACAGGGACCGATTCTTCTAGCGTGAGCTTACCACCCCATACTTCGTTTTCTAGCACTGTGTATATTGGTTCAGTGAACAACCATTTACGATCTTGCCTATTTTTTCCAGAGGATTTTTGTACTTTATACGCTGCCTTTGCTACTTTCTTCATACTTTCCACAATATCATCTCCTATTTGGCTGAAAAGATATTCTAAACTAGTGCCGCCTCCTTCAGCCATAGAGACGGAGTAAAGAGGGTTTGTGAGGAAATTTACGATGGATATGTGTAATCCGTTCCTAAAGTCGTTTGAGTCCGAGAGCGAACGGAATTTTTTCATCTCCGTTATGTTATTCGCCACTTCATCAAGATGGCATTCATGATACCCCATTTGGTTTGCGTATTCTGAAGTATTTGGCAGACAGAGAAGAGAAGGATATTCACTCTCTAAAGGTTCAGTAGAGAATTGTACAACGACTTGAAGTTTTAATTGCTTGAATAATTGCTGCAGTGAGTATACTGAAGCGATTGCATTTGTTTCACTCAAATGATTTTCAAACGTGGTGAATAAACAATCATCAAATACTGAAGTCAGTTCATTTCTTTCAAAGGAAAGTTTAGAACGTTCGTTGTCATATGATGCATCCTGGATTACCATGCTAAGAACTTTACCGACATCCACGTGAGGGGTAATGCCCGGGAATCGGGCGAACATGACAAGAGGATCATCAGAGTTGTTATCAGTCATTGCTTTTCTTATTCTTGCTTCTAGTGCGTATTCAGGTGAAACTTGGCCGGCATTAGTGGACATAGATATGTTTGCACGGTTGGTGAATGTTTGTCTGTTTATCCCATGTAGTACTTCAGTTTTAGCTTCTCTGTAGCCCTGTTTTCCTGTTGCTATGCACATGTTGTGTTCATCGATCTTTTTATCATGGTTTAGAGTTATGGTCTTGTTCATTCTGAGCATATCGCCAAAGAGCTCATCATAATCCTTGAAGGGAGAACCTTCAATATCTTTTATTGACTTTTTAACAAGCATCAGCAGTTTTTCGTTGTCGATAGGATGATTTGAATAATATTCTCCACTTGCTTCTAGATCAGGGACCTTTCCGTGTGCTGCGAAAAGGATAGGAATTATTCCAGCCTTATACGAGTATTGAGGGTACAAAGGAGTGTATATTACTTCATACTCTTCGGCAAATTGTTTGAATGTTTTCTCCCATTTAGTCAGTCGGACCAGTTTTGAACAAAGATGTTGGATACATCTTAGCATCCCTGCTCGAACTAAGAAATCTTGGTGTTCTTCTATAAGTTTTTCTCCATCGTATTCGTATTCAGGTTTGTCCTTCTTTAATCTGAGTGGGACACCGCTGTTTTCCAGTTCTTTGTTAAAGTTTTCAGCAGCGTACTCATATCCTTCTATTTCCTCTCTTGGCGTTCCTGAGATTTGACTAGTTATGTATAGAAAGTTTTTCAAGTTATCTCCCAATAGCGTAAATTCACGTAACATATCCTTTGTAGGTTCAACAATTCCAAAAACACCGGTTTGGAATTGAGCATGATTTAGGCTTATGGTGCGAACAGGATCTACGAGTTCGTTCTGTATGTAATTTTCACCTTTCTTTTTTACATTAGATATCTCATCCTTTTTCAGATCTTGTCCGAAAAACAGTATAGAATCCCAAGTAGTACCAAGTACAGTTCTTCCTGTTGCGTCAAGGTGATCTACAAACGTCTTTATCAAAGCAGAACGTATTCCGTACAAAGAGGATAGGTTGAATTTTACATCATGGACCGTTTTCTTTCTTCCTGTTAGTGTTTGATAAGCCGTTTCTAGCGACTTTTTCAAATTTGATGTCTCGTTCTTCTCACACGATTGCAAATTTTTCATTACATTAATTATTTTTTCTTTTTCTTCTTTGTTTGAGTCAAAAATTTCTTCAAATCTCGACAGCAATTCATCATCACCGTTACTTTTTATGATCTTTTTACAGTATTTTTTTCCACTTGCTATGAGTTCATCTTTGGAATATTTTTCATCACTCACATCCAAAAGAGAAAGAGTCACCGCAAAGTTTCTAAGAGTATCGGTTAAAACAGGTATTTTTCTGTTATTTCTCATGATAGATACTCTGTCTAAGTCTTCGCTGTGCCATAATTCTTTAAGGAAGTTGGAGCAAAACTCTTCAAGAGCTTCGTTATGAGTATTTGAGCTATAATTCATTCTGAGACCTCCCAACAGCCACAACCTAACGCTGTTGAACTACCGATACCACCGAGATATGCAAATTCTAAGAGCTCCCTTGGCCCCTTCATGACACCTTCAAGAGCATAACCTGGCTTATGTGCATTTTTTCTAGAAGATACTTTCACCTGTGTTTTTGAATGATTGTCTATAAGTATTGTTAGATCTTCTTCGAAGGTGTTGCTAGTTTCTTTTTCGTAGCGGTTGATAATTGTTTCTTTCAACTGCTCAACATAGTCTTCTTCTTCAGCATCTAGGACTCGTTCATGTTTTTTATCGTAGATGATGATTGGGCTTCTCGTGTCGAATTTTACAGACTTATTGAAGTTGGGGATATCTAGTTCACGGATCCCTTCGACATTGCCAATACAATTTCTGACTTTTATTGAAGGATCTATGGCTACAGAGGCTCTAAAAGATTGTATAATACTTTCATCGAGGGAACGGAACAGGAAAGCCCATATATCTGATTTGATACCTTTTCCCGGGAGGAATTCTTTATCTTTTGCTGTAGGAAGAACCCTTGATAAGGTATAAGGAGTCCATCCATCAGTCATTTCTTGGTTTATAGGTGAACTTGCCAGTTTCTTTTTGATACAAGTCCCCAAATAGTACCCTGATTTAAAAGGTATCAATTCATCATTTTGTTGTTTTACTTCCACAAGAATATTTTTTACCATGTTTTTTTCACCTTTAGTTTAAACTATTCCAAATAGTGGACACCACTCCACAATTTTTGATTTGATTGGTGTTTAATAAATCTATCTTTCTTATTGGTTTTTTTTCGTGTTTTTACTTATTCTTTGCAGTTTTTTGAAAAGTTTGTAATCAATACAGTACAGTTGCAATGATTCGCTTCATCTAAGATGAGCGAATCTAGGATAAAAAAGAGAGCATAATCTATTCAAGACATTTAGGTAGGGTTGTCGTGGGTCAGTTAGCACGCTGAGAGCATCATTTTACAGGGATTTCTTCCTTTCTCAGAGGCTTGATGTCGTCGACACTCATTGGTTCAACATTTCCTCCACCCCAATGTACTTTCACAAATGTTTTTGTTTTTCCAGTTCTTACAGATAGATCCACAACGCCAAAAACATTTCCTTCTCTTTCACCATCGGTTACTTTGTATTCAGGGGAGACTATGTAATATTCACCATTGATGTTTTTTATTCTATCGTCATTTTTTTTATGTTGCTGAGCATGGGAAAAACGTCCCAATTTATTGTTGCCATTTTCAGGAACTTCTATTTTTTTGTCACACAACCGACAGATGTGAAATTCGAGGAGTTCTCCATTTTCTTCCTTTTTTGATTTATATAGAGGGATCATGTTATGTACCAGACGATCTAAGGACGCAGGTATGAATAGTTCCGTTCTATATTTATAACTTTTCTTTTTGATATGTTCATAGGTTTCGTCTTTCTAAATGATTTCTATTGGATAATAATATAGGTTCGTTCAAAGGATCGTGAATATTATCCCAAAAAGACAAGAGAGCAAAAAATTCCTTTATTTCACGTTCAGAAGAATATTCATCTAGTTTATTTCGTTTTATCATCAGAAAAGACCCGATCTCCCCTAATGTATTCACAAGTAATGAACTGTGGATATTCTTATCCATCTTTGAAAAGATTTCTTCGACAGACATTTTATTTTCAAGTTTAGAAAGGAAGCACCTATCAATCACTTCATAAGTCTCTAATGATTTAACGAATTTCTCCACACCTTTTATATTTGGTTTTAACCGTTTAGTACCGTTGTTGGTCCACTCTACTTCCAACTCACGGGTCAGCCCATTAAATATTGACTGCATTTTACCGTATACACTTTCATCAACTCCACCAAACATATCCCGGGAGACCATATCATTTTCTATACAATCGTTCAAATGTCTTATTTGCTTTGTGGTTTTTATTTTGAACAAACACCCTTCTAGATCCTTTTCTAGAAAATCAACAAAGAGCATGGATTTACTATTTTGTGTTTTACATTTTGGGCATGAAGCAAATTTTTTTCCTTTAGTTTTTACAAAAACCAAAGAACATTGAGAACAATAAAACACTTCTCGAGTCTTTTTTTCTTTCTTTTCCATATGTTGCTTTGGATCGGGGTTATTTTGAACCACAAGTCTATTGATTCTATGCTTTGAATAGGGCTCGCCTTCTTCGGAAGACATTATATCGCTATGATCTCATTATCTCAGACAGATAAAAAACTTTGGAAAAAAGATAGATTAGGAATTACGGATTTACAGCGGTTCACCGGTCCATTCTATTGTTTTTCCAAGTTTGATGTATCCTAGATTTTTTTCTACTTTTTCCTTTAGCAATCCTCTAACCAATTTCCACCAGGATGATTCCTTTAAGTTTGTGTAAGGACTGTATACTTCATCGATTATAATGGATTTTTTTGTTTTTTCTGTTTCTTGTATATGTCTTAATACTCGCAGGATCTCTTCGACGAGTTCGTGACCACTTTCTTTGCCAATATAGGTTCTTAAGGATGATTCAGAGTCAGGCCTCATTTCTTCTTCCATTTTTTCTAACAAATGTTTAGGAAGCTTCTCAAAGTCAGAGAAAGGATAATCTATGGTGTTTTCATCCTCTATAAGCCACCACCAATGTCCTTCGTTTCCAGGGTTGACAATATAATTCTTATCATCGTCTTTCGTTTTTTCGGCAAGGTATGCAAGAGGAGGATAGATATAATTATTCCAATCTTTTTTTTCCACGTCGATGCTCTCAATAATGTCTTTCATGGTACCCTTTTCGTGCTTTTTTAGCCATTTTACAGCCTTCGTAGTCAATTTCTTTGATTTTTCCATCTCCGTAGTCTTTCCTCCCTTCGGGAGATCTTCTTTATCCATCTTTTTGATCAGATTTTCTATTTTTGATGGCATATCTTCTTTGTAGTCATCTATGTCTTTTTTTTCTTTAGAGGTTTCTTCTTTATTTTCTCTTACCGGTTCTTTTGTAGGTGTATCTTCACTTTCGATTTTTTCATCAACTTTTGACCTCAACACCTCTATATCTTTATCATGCTCTTCTAGTGCGGTTATTATCGTTTCAAAATAGTCATTTATTTCTTCGACGGCTTTATCAGGTTTACTTTCTTCTATTGAATGATTCATTTCTATTTTCCCTTCTAATCCTTTTTTTCTTTTGAAAAAATTGATTATTTCTCTAAGAGCTCGAGATCTGTTGTTTCCGTGGTGTTTCTCAGCATATTCATCGAGGAATTTTTTTTGTTTTTTTGTCATCTTTGCAGTGATTGCGACCTCTTTTTCCTCCTCTCCACTATCAACCATGTATACGGATATACATAAAGATATTTATTTTTTTCCGAATTTGAAATCAGAAAAAGGGGAGAATAGTGGGAAAAGTATTACTTGTAATATTTTATCACGTGTTAAATCAATGATCTGGGGAGAGGTGTGTTACTTATATTACTTGTATTACTCATATTACTTATATCACTCATATTACTTTTGTGTAACACATATATTACTCGTATTACTTATATTACCTATGTTACTCATGTTACTTGTATTACTCATGTTACTTGTATTACTCATGTTACTTATATCACTCATATTACTTTTGTGTAACACATATATTACTCGTATTACTTATATTACCTATGTTACTCATGTTACTTGTATTACTCATGTTATCGATAGGTAGGACTCATACTACACATATTACTCATAACACGTATATTACCTATGTTACACATATGAGGTATCTCACTCTTTTTTCTGAGTACTGCTTGTTCAGTACTGCTTGTTCAACTCCCAACTCCAATTACATGCAAGATCCGGCGAGTTGTTTTTCTCGCTGTTAGAATTCTCCCGCGAAAAGGGGTCTGTAAAAAAAGATCTAGCAGCGGAAGGAAATTTCTTTAAAAATAAACAAAATAGAGAAAATATTCCTAACGTGCAAAGCAAGGAAAAAACCTTCTCAAATACTTTCACAGAAAAAGGGCGATGAGGGTACCCTCATAGAAGAAGATTATACAAAGTATCGAGTCTTTGCTATTTCTCCCCTCATTTTTAGAGGAAGACCGGTGTTTTTTTCGATAAAATCAAGGAAGGTACGGAAAATAAGGTATCTTAGAGATCCGTCGCGACATTTATCATTTATCGCGGCGGGATAAGTATAATAGTTTTATTTATTTAATTAGAGATTTCTATAATTAAGGAAATATTATCCTTTTTTTGTCGTTATTTATAATACAAAATCCGACGTCTTTCTTTTCATTATATAAAATTAACGTCGCATTACATACAAATTCCGACGTCCGCCTAGTAACAAGGATTTTTTATTAAGATGTAAGAGTTACTAACTTATTACTTTACTATACTTTATATTTCATATACAACAATCTCTCCGCCCCTCTTCACGTAAAGAGAGAAAGAAAATAGTAAAATATTTAACAACTATAGAACAATAGTAGTATGATAGTTATGCAAGTTAGAAAACTTACTCGGAACAACCAAGTTACGGTACCTAAAACCGTTAGAAATGAGTTAGACCTAGAAGAGGGCGATTATGTAGAATTTGAAATAGAAGAGGGTAAAGTTCTAGTTAAAAAGTTCGAAGGTGATAGAGAGACTTTACAGCTAGGCAAGGGAAAAGATGATGATTCTCTCGAAGAAAGTATAGGAGTAGGTGATTGGCAATGCCGGTAATAGCGACAGATGTACTGCTTTGTGACACTATTGAGGATTCAAATCTCCATGATGAAGCCTCAAAGACCCTGAATGTGATAGATCCATGGTTGATTTTACCAGATGTGATTTATGAATATGCTTTATTCTTGCACAGGGAAGGAGTGCCTTCAAAAAAAATAAAGAGAGGCATTGATGAGTTTTTAGAACATCCAAAAGGAGAGTTAGTAAAAGTAGACCAGAGTCTATTACAGGAGATGATACAGACCCTGTTGAGAGAGAATTGTGGATCCCCTCTTGACAAGTATAGTGATTTATCAGTAGTAATGTTAGCAGATGTCTTGGATGACGAAGTCGTGTCTTTTAGGGGTGATGTTAGAGATTTTGCTGATGAAAGAGGAGTGAATGTTATACCATGATAAGAGAAAAATATGGCCAGAGATATCTCTGGCCATATTTAGGGAGGGAGGGGTCCTATTCGAGTATAGAAACAGACCCCAATAAATACTTTTTTATGATTATGGAATCCAATTTTAGTGAATGTAAGGTGGCTGGGAGTGTAACAACCCAGCCACCAATCCCGGAGGCCCATGGAAAAAGGCCTCATTTAGCAAATTGTTGAGGCCGTTTATATATCTTTTCTTTTATCTGCAATACAAATTTTCTTTTCGATATGTTTGCGTTTCTTTGAGTACAGCTCATTCTTCAATAACCATTTTTTGGCTTGTTCTATTCTCTTTTTAGGATCTGTGTTCTTGAGATCATGTGTTAGGTGTAATGCAGCTTTTGTTCTATTCAATCCAAATTCAACATATTTTAGTGTTTCATCATCATCTCTTTTTTCTATATCTTTCGTAGAAAAGTATATTCTGATTTTGTAGTCAACACCGAGAAACTCTCCTTTCTCAGTGTATGTTAAAATGACTCCTGGGTGTTCATTGGGAGATCTAGATGACATGTAAAATCTATTTTCTTCATCTCTAAATTCAGTTTTTAAAAAAGGGAAGTCTGTCCCTATTTCTTCTTTGGCCTTTTTTGGACTCAAACCTATAAACGACATATCACTACCACACCCCACACAAGATCGACCCCAAAACGGCTTTTTGATTTTCCCAAGCAACAAATTACCTTTTTCTCTTTAATATCTTCTATAATCATACAACAAGGATTGCGATTCCCTGAGGTTTCCCCTTCTAATCCTATATGAGATGCATGTAATTTATGTGTTTTGCTACTTTCCTCATTTTTCCCGTTAATTATTTGTTGTTTTCTTCATTTCCTCTAAGAGGGATAGTAGGATTTGAACCTACACACACCCGGTCAGTTACAACCAGGGCTCTACCTATCAGTCCATGGCCCGATGTTTGAGCTATATCCCTCTATCAAGTGGTATTTTTCTGTGTTCCAACCTCTTAAGCGAAGAGGACACCTTTGTATCATAAGAGTTTTCTTATTTCGTCAATATCATTAGCAAGGTCTTCATCTTCACAATTGGAGGCGATGTAGCCGAGCTGCGTCTTCACCCCTTCACGACCGTACATAACAAAACTGGTGTCGAGTTGTTCCTGATAGGATTGTGCATAAGGATCCTTTAAATCTATTTCTTGTATTGCTTCTACGACATCTTGGATATCTTTGTCATCATCCCAGTTTACGTCTTTGAGATCGTAGTCTATTTTTAGGATCTTATCTCTTTCATCAAAAGATGCTTTTACCTTTCCTCTTTCTGTTTCTATTTCTTCATCCATTTTATCCACCTAATTTTTCTTTTTTGCTTCTTCCAACTCTTGAAGGGTTTTTTCGAAGACGTCCATCAAAGAGGAACTTAAATTTGACTCGGCTTTTAGTATCTCCATCAATTCTTCCATGTGTTCTCCGTTTCCATGTAACCAGGTAGCGTTTTCTGTTTCTTCTATCTCGAATGCATCTCCTCCACAAAAGTTATCTTGAGAGTGTTTCAATAAACCCATTACGCGTTTGTTCCTCTGAACGTTTTCAGGTATTTCAATAGTTACTGTTTCTGACAATGAATTATGGTCTTTGACTTTTCCGGGAGAAACCATTTGTGATCTCTCGAAGTAGTTGATGTTTCGTAGTTCTTTAAAGATATCATCCCTGAATTTCTTTATTGAATCATAGTATATCTCTTCTACATCATCTACCATGTTTGTTAATGTGTCGGTCGCATCGTCCAATTCAGTAGTATAGAAACCTAATTCGTGTTTGATGTCAATATCTTTCTTCATTTTCTCACCTCAACAATATCCAAACAGCTCAGGAAATATTCGGTTAGGCATGATTTATCGCAGAACTCCCAGCACAAAGGAACAACATCTTGTTCATTTGTTTTAAGAATGAAGTTATCGTTTCTTTTTCTATCTCCTTGTTCAGGAAGTTCCTTACCACAGTTATTGCAGATACCAGGAGCTCCCACATCCTTTTCTAAGTCAACACTTACATCATCAACATCTATTGACAATTCTTTATCATTCAGTTTTTCTTCTAGGAATCTCGAGAACAAGAAGTAATCATTTTTAGTTTTTTCTGCACCCTCTCTAGGAGCGAACACAGTGAACTGTAGATTCCCGTTTGAATCTGTATATTCTTGGACAATAGTACCACTGATTGAATTCCCATTTTCACCAGCAGATACGGAAGACATCCTGTAGGACTCACGAGCACCTTCTAAAGACCCGTGCGCAGTGGTCTTGAGCTCACTCTTTGACCGTAGAGACGATTCGTATTCTTCGAGTTCGGACGGATTTGGATATCTTTCTGTAATAGTCTTTTTAGTGACTAACCAAAATTTTGACATATATTTCGACCTCATACCATGACGGGCGAAAAGAGGATAAAAGAGATTCAGTAGTTGGTTAGCTTGGGTTTATCTGTTTTTATTTCTTCTTCAGATAGATTTGGTGAAAGGTTTAAGGAAGCTAAGTACCGAACCGAAAAATCACTTCGTTCATCGTGTGCTATTTCCCAGTTCAAATCAGACCTTTTTTCCTCAAGTGCTGAAGACAAAACATCTTCTATGATTTGATAATCATACAATTTTCTTTCTCTTGCTGCAAAACCTATCTCAGAAGGCGGAGAGAACACCTTTAGTACCTGAGTATCGTAGTTTTTGTCTATCACTGATATTATCTTACTTTTGAACCTGTGTTCTGCTATGACTTCGTTCAGTCTACCATCTAACTGGTCGAATGCATAGTCAGTGATTGTTTCAGGAAGGTGTGAATAGTCAAAAAGCTTGTAAAGGAAAAAATCACTCCTGATTTTATCTTTATCTATCGTGATCTCGAATTCATCCTTATCATCATTGAATTTTGCAACAGGTATACCTACAGTATTTGATTTTTCACCCGGGATCTTACCAGTATACTGAATCACACCACCGAAACCATTGTAGTAAGTACCGTATGGAAGGTCCTTCAACTCTTCTCTCAGAGGATAAATCTTCCAGGATCCAAGGAAAGGAGTGAAAAGCTTGTCGTAATCATAATCATCGTAGTTGTAATCTTTCTCTTTTTCAACCACGGTAGAAGGTGCAGAATCGTATTTTGTGTTTGCTAGAATCACTCTATCAGTTTTCTCGATGTAATCAAGCACCTTGACAATACTGAACTTGTTTGCGATACCGCCTCCACCGGTAAGCATTGCGGTTTCTCCAACACAACTCTTAGCTATTTCAATTTCTTTTTCGTCAGGATCTAACATTTAAACCACCATAATTACATTTTCTCTCACTAAAAGAGGGAAAATAAAGATGACAAAAAAAAAAGGGTTTCAAGAGGTTTTTTACTTCTCTATTGGAAGATGGAAAGGCGCACCTTCTATTTCGCCTTCTAGCAATCTTTCGAACTGCTGAGCAGGCATCACAAACCTCTTACCGTGATAAGGCAGGACTAACGCCTTTCCGGATTTTGAAAGCCCTATGAAGTATTCGCTTTGCTCAAATCCTTCGTCAGTTCCTTGACTGAAACTGACAGTTTTTACTTCATCATTCTCAGTATCTAATAGATCAACGAAAAGAGACTTTCCAGCATACAGCTTTTCATTACCTTTATCAAAGGCAACAGCTTCTTCAGACTTGGATAAGCTCAACCACAGATCTGTTTTTAGATACTGTACTTCATTTTCTTGGCTAGCGTTTTCATCTACTTCTTCTAGATTCTTTTGTTCAGGCATGATTGCAACCTCATTCGCCACAACGGTGATGAGGTTATACAGTAGAATCAGAGAGAAAGGATTTAAATAAGTTCCAGAGGTATTTCTTTAATGTATGAATGATGTTGAAAAGATAGGGTACAATTGGAATTTTTACGCTTATGCACTCATCGTGGGGTTGTTCGTTGTTTTAGGGACCTTGGTCACAGGCGGTAATGTGTTAGATGTCGTTGTCTTTTTGACAATAGGGCTTATTATCTCCCCGTTAAGCTCTTTTTTACTTGGATGTGTGGAGGGGAATATCACAAAAGACTATGGCGAAGCCGCGTTCAGAGGGACAGTTCTTGGGCTTTTTGGGACAATATTGATTTTAATATCTATCTTTTTTATTATTCAATATGGTCCTGAAGGAGGTTATGAGGTCGTCAGAGATACTATTGATGAAGTCATTTTGGTTTATTTTATAACACCTCAATTTGAATTATATGAACAGGTCATTCTTTTAATTTCCATACTTTCTATCTCTACAGGTTTATTTGGAGGATATACAGGAAGATACCTCACAACCCTCTTCACAGTAGAGAGATAAAGACAAAGGCATATAAAACCCCTAGAAAAATATAGGAGTGATAGAATGATGGATGGCTCAAACGAAAGAAAGACATTTGCATTTTCGTTAGTTTCGTTGCTTTTCTTTGTATCTTGGTTGGTGAGTGTCGGGTTGGTTTTAAGCATAGAGGGAGATTTTTACGTTCATACAGTATTGTTTTATGGATTGTTTATAGTACCTGGTTTTGTATTTTTTGTATCGGTGTTTCAGGGTAAATTAACACTAAATCAAGCGCAAGCATTTTTGAACGGATTAGTTATAGGGAGTGTTGGATACGCGATGGTGTTTTTCTCACTGATATTGGTGATTTATCTGGGAAGTGGAGGGGTTTCTCTAGAAGTGTTGTCTATTTTTGAGGACGTTGGCAGTTTTGGTGATAGAATGTTGATGGTGATCCTTTTTGGAGTTATATCAACAGCGTCAGGAGCTGTGGGTAGCCTTTTAGGCAGGTTATTGAAGCTAGGGGTGAGTGAGTTGGCAGACACACATGAAAAACTTAAGATGGTCGACAATTCGTCAAAAGAAGAAAAAGAATAGTTTAAAGGGGTTTGTTTTCGTCTTCTCTACCCAACTTCTCTATTTTTTCTAAGTCGAATCGCCAGAACCGCTGTAAATTATCCTGTAATCTTCTAGGTTTTGTAGGTCCTACTGTTAGATCTTCGAGATGATAGCTGAGCTGTGTCATACTGACACTGTTGTATTCTTGCACGACGTCTTTGACGTGTTGAGAGGGGTAAAAAAGGACGCCGTCTTCAATGTAATAACTCGTATCGGAGTCGAGGGTTCTTCCAATTTGATCGACCTCATGCCCTTTTGTTATCTTTGAGAGGACGTCATCTCTTGCAGCGTCTGCATCAGATACTCTTGGAGCGCGTTTAATATCCGTGTTTTGTGCCCAATGCTGGAGAATAAGAGCCCAATCTTCTTGTGATATTTGTAGATACTCTTTGAATCTTCCAAAGTAAAACTCAGCAAATTTGTTAGGCCTCATCATTTGTCGTTGTGAGAGCTCGAGTTTTACACCCCTTATATGGATCTGGAATTGAGTTTCATCTTTGAAGTTTTCAGGTGGTATTTCGTATATTTGTTCAGTTTCAGAGATGATTTTTCCAATAAGTCCCTCACCACCAGGCCCTTGTTCTTCTTGTTTTACGACGACAGGTTCGGGTACATTTTCATCTTCACCTTCATCCTCGGTTGTTTTTTGTTTTTGTTGAGTCCCACCTGTTGATACGTCTTTTTCATTACTTTTTTCATCAGATTTTGGGGACTTAGCCACATATTTTGGTTTTGCAGGATTGTCTTTTTTAGAAGAGCTGGTTTTTCTTTTGCTTTCTTTAACAGGATTTCTTCCACCCATCTCTTTAAATTTGTTACGAAGGACGGTTTTCGGCATCCCTACGTGCTTTTTTAGCTTGTTTAAAGAGTGCTCTATCAACATATCGTCTTTACCCTTTAGATCCGCAAGGACCTCCTTTATTCCCTCATAGTCCTCCTCTTTTAGCAGAGATATACGGTAATCAATATAAGGTGTTGCATCTTCGATGAGCTCTTCAACAGCTTCAGGGTCATTATCGTGTTTGGTGAGATAATCATCGACGTCTACTTTTTTCTCGTCTGGTTCACGAGGAGGGAATGCAATTTTGACATTTCTTCCCTTATGGAAAAGAAATTCTGCTGTTTTTACTGCGCCTTCTTCCCCAGCACCTGACTCTTCGTTATCATTCATCACTATGATTTCAGAGGCGTTTTGTGTTAGTTTGTCTAGTTTTGGTTTGTCGTTTTCTCTAAATTGAGTTGTCACAGGAGAGATCGCATTGTAACCTGCATCAATCAAAGAGATGCAGTCAGTTACACCTTCAGTAATCAGTATTTGGTCACCATATGCTTGATCTTCTCCGTAAAATACGTCGTTTTTGATCGCGTCGCTAACATACTCGTATTTTTCACCAGATCGTTGTTTTACGTATTTGGGTGAGTTTTCCCAATCTGTTAATGGAGTTTTTCTGGCGATGAGATAGACAACTTTATTATTTTTCCAATACGGAAATATAATCCTGTTTTCGAATGAACTAAATATATCACTCTCATCGACTTCATCGAGACTATCTATTTCTTCTTTGATGCCTCCTGGCATTATGAATAGGCCGGTTTTTATCAACTCCTCGACGGAATATTCATTCTTTAACTCTTCAGTCAATTCGTCATTCCAGAAACCTATGTTTAATTGATCTATAATATCATCTGAAAATGCTCTATTTTTTTTAAGATGTTCTCTTGCAGTTTTACCATCCCATTCAACGTGGTCAAGTTTATCGTGTGCCAATTCAGAGAAATGGGTTAAGATGCGCTTGATCTTTCGTTTTTCTCTCCTTTTCTTTTTGATTTCTTCTCCTACTTCTTGATTACTATCGAGACCTTCATATTCTATATTGAATTGATTACAACAAGCGCGAATAACATCTGGCCATTTTTGGTTAGGAATATTTCCTGCCTCTGCGCAATTGATAATACCTTCTTCCATTGCTACAAAGTCGATGATAGATCCATCGACTTTATGACCTTCTCGGTAACATCTCCATCTTTGTTTATCAGAATAAATACGGAAGTTCCACCCGGTTTCGCTGCCGTGTATAGGGTGAGGTCCTTGCCAGTCACCTTGACCTATCTGTTCCCAACGAGGATCATTCGTGTTTATATAATGTTCAAGCGGAGGAGCTATTTCTTTTATAGCTTCAAATATATCTTCATCAGCTTCAACAATTACTCTACCGTCTTCTTCTTTCATATTCTCAGGAGGTAATAGATTAGTAGTATTTTTAAGACTTATGGTGGTAACAATACATTTTTTATTTTCATTTGAAGGCGTAACACTGTAACTAATTTCACTGGATGGTGTTTCGGGTTTTTTATAAGATGTAACACGATGTTACAAAATAGAGGGTATCTTCTCTGGATATTAACCAAAAGTATTTATATTATTGAGGAGTTTCTTTAACCAGAGGTGTAAAATATGACGATGGAAAAGATCTCTACGACGAAGGCGAAAGAAATAGCCGATGAGAAGGGTTTGAAACCAGGAAAAGTCAAAGGAACAGACGGAATTCAGTTTACTAAGGGTGGCAATGAGAGAATAGAAGAGATTACTTGGGATGAGTTCGAAGAAACACTGGAAGAAAGAGGACTTGCCGTATACGAATCAGGTGGCTGGATGAAGATAATGGAGGAATAAACACCCTCCATAAAACCTTTTTTTTACTGATCTTCAGGACCAAATTGTATGAGTCCTAACTTTCTTTTTATTATGTTTTCAACTATTCGTCTACCTTTATCAGTACGCTCCCAAATAGATTCTCTTTCTATCGTATATGTATTCTCGCGGTGAGGATACCTCAGAATCGACTTCATACCATCAACTTGGACCTCGCTGCCATACTTTAGGATGAAGTCAATACGGTCCCGTTTATTCATTCTCTCAGCATATCCTTTCGGATTTTTGATTGCGTTCCATCTTGGTTCTTTCATAGTACCACACACAACCCATCTACTATGATAAGCAAGGAATTCAGGAATATTTAAATCATATGTTTTTTCGAAAGTTCCGAAGACAATGCTTGATTTAACACGTGTTATTTTTCATCACACCCTCCCCATATTGACGGGAGACATACAAGAAAACAAATTAACACGTGTTATTTTCGAAAGAAACCAACCCCCACATTATTTACGGGTAAATGACGGGAACAAATTAACACACGTTATTTCGAGGGAAGTCAACCCCCACCATATTGACGGGATGTGCGTAGCACACCCGTCTATCTTCATCAACCCGTCAAACCAAACACACTATTCACTTCACTTGACTCATATACCTCTTCTAACCCTCACTGATCTCTCAAGCATTTGCAACATTATCTCCATCTGTTACCTTTCACAGGCTTTCAAAACCTTTCTTTCCTGATCAACCGGTACTCAGATTCTTTTCTTGAACGTATTCTACATTCTACGTACATTCTCCATCATCCCCTTATTTTTTCAGATCTCTTAACACCCTAAGAACATGCAGCCCTTCGTTGTTTTTCCAGCTTCAACATTTTTAGTTTTTTCGTTAGATCATTCACAGGAGGATCGGAATTCGTTTTTTTGTTATGTTCCTCAGATCTGTTTTTTCCGGGACCCCTCCTAGGCCAGTTGTGAGTTATTACCTGTGTTTTACACATGGGCAGCTTCGCTAACCCCCCGCCCCTCTTCACCATGTCTTTCGTTTTCTTTTTCGTTATTTTGAAACAGTAGTTGTTCTTTTGCGTTATTTTAGGAAGATCAATTCTTCTTTTTTTCTTGTTTAGGATGTTGTTAGACGTTGAAGGCCGCAGAAAACTTTTTGTTTTTAGGAGTACTTTGTCTTTTGGCATTGCCCAGTGAGTGATTTTGGAGTTTACTTCGCTGATCATCTTCAAACCCTCAAGATATTGAGGGGTTTGAGATGCGACTGAGTGTGGAGAGTTTTTCCACACGCAGGGAGAAAAGGATGGTGGCAGATCATCGAGTTCGTTCTGATGATATGGGGGCGGAGGTGGTTTTCTTTTATCTCTGTAAGTGTTAGTTCGTTTCATAGAATCACCGATAAGTACATCAGTCAGTCTAGTTTTATTCTTTGTATTGGGCTTCTTTTGATAGTTTCGTTTTTCATTAAAGGCCTAGTAGGTTGGTTTCTCACGTTTATTGTAGGTACATTTTTTGGAGGCATCATAGGCCTTCTTTCATTTATATCATCAAAATCGTCGTCCGGAAAACCATTTTCAAAATTTTTCACGATTCGACCATCCGTATCTATTTTGTACTCAGTCTCGTCCAGAAACAGCGTCATATATTAACCACCATTTCATGGTGTGGTTAAGAAGAGAAAGAGGGTTTGAGTGTGCTTGAAATTAACACGTATCAAAAAAATATTAGAATTAGGAAAGGGGTTTTATTTTGCTTGAGTTGTTTTGGCTTTAACTTGTATCTACTGGCAGGAAGAACGGACTCCCTTCTATCTCTCCATTTAGCAATCTTTTTACTTGTTCAACAGGTTGTACAAACATCTCGTCGTGATAGTTTAGAACTATTGCTTTGGTTGATTTACTCAGAGATAGGAAATATTCGCTTGTACTGAAATCATTTTCTCCGTTTATTTCTGAGAAAGTTACTGTTTCAACTTCGTCGTCGTCAGGATCTATCAATTTTTCGATGATTGATTTGCCGGAGGAGAACTTTTCATCTCCATTATCTAACATAATTGCATTTCCACTCTGACTTTCATTTAGCCAGAGATCGACTTTTAAATAATGCATTTCATTTTTATCAGGTGTTTTTACATTTTCAGGCATAGTTTCACCTCAATTCAATTCATAAAGATTTGAGGAAAAAAAAAGAGAAAGGGTTTATTGAGGTACAGAGAGATTTACTCCGTTGATTTCTCCTTCTAACAGGCGTTCGACCTGTGAGGCGGGTGCCATAAATTCCACGTTTTTGTTTTTGTGTTCAACGACTATTGCTTTTCCCTTTCTTTTGATGTTCATTTTTACGTCTTTCCATTCTGTTTCACCGTTCCATTTGTTGACAGGTCTTGAGAATGCGACTTCTTCAGCTTCGCCCTCAAGTAGGTCACGTATTTCACCCGCATTTGCGAACACTTTATGCTTTCTATATTTTGTTTTTATTGAGTTTCCACTTTGACTCCTGTTTAGCCAAAAGTCAGTGTCTTGGAAACCACTGTTTTTGGTCTCTTGTTGTTCTTCTTCTATAGCTTCATCAACCTTTCTTATTGTTTCAACATATTCTTTAGATCTTCTTGTGTCTAAGTCGTAATTTATTGGAGGGTTGAATGACGTGGAAGCAATTATGTAAGTTTTTTCTTTCTTTGTATCTTTTTCGTAAGTTACGTTTTCTACATCTTTAGCCATCTCTTTTAGGTTTTTGTGTCTTTCTACCCTTTTTGCAAAGCTCTTGCTAGTGTTTGGCTCAAAAACAGGTTCAAAAGACTTTTCTTCTTTGTTTTTGAGTTCTTCCGGGGCTTTAACATCTTCATTTTCTATTTTGTATCTTTTTTGTTCTATTTCTAGCAGTCTTTTAAGCGTATCTCTAGAGCCCATTTTGCCTAGTTCAGGGTTTCTTGGTCTTTCCCAATTTTTGAGTATTTCCTTGGTTTCTTGATCGAGGTTAGCATCTTCAATCATCTGTTCAACCTTACTGTCCATTTCCCTATTTTCTTCGGCTTGTTTCCATCTTTTCTCACGGATGACTTTATTTATTTGACTTTTAAGCTCGTGAGACGCCGTAAAGCCGTCACCTATTCTAGTTTTCTTTGGTTTTTTGTTTTCTTCTTTATCATCTTTCTCTAACTCTTCAGGGGTGAATCCATCAAGCAGAGACTGTCCTGACTCATTTTCTTCATACACATCTATACTAGCCATTTTGAATCGCCTCGGTTCACCTAGGCGATAAAAAAAAAAGAATGAGATATAGATAAGTAGAAAAAATGTGGAGCATTGGCGAAGAAGATATTTATTCGCCGTACTCCAAATTGCGAGGCTATATAGATGAGAGGTAGGGGAATTGGCAGGTGAGGTAAGCCTGCCTCACCCCGTTTGGTTCGCTGGGAGTTTATAGTGCTCTGTTGCACTTTGCCTGGAGAGGAGAGAGATTATCATAAGACATAAAGTTCTGAGGCATCAGTGGACCCATGTAATCCTCCTTGAACTTTATCCATTGTGTAAGATCGTTCAATATGTTCTCTTTTAAGTTCTCATTGGAGGATTTTTTACCAGTTCTATTGCTTGGATTTTTTGAGATGTAATCACTTATCCCAATCATATGAAATCATTGAAACATGGAATCCACTTTACCCCAGACACAGTTGACTAATTTTTTGGGATCTTTAGGGCGAATGAAGGCAAGGAGCATCAGGAGGTACGATCCTCCTTCCGACTCCAAACCATCGGAGGTCGGAAAAAGGTAAGTAAAAGAGTTATTCATTTTTTCCTTGTAGCTGGTCAAGAACATCATGTGGAGCCACATGATGTAGGAAGCGGGCTATTTTGTTCCAGCCCCTAGAAATCACGAGATCTCCACGTATGGCAGCATCTATCCATCGGCCTTCTTTTAGAGCTTTAGACCAGTGCGTTCCACGTCTATCTTCTCTTATATCTTTGTATAGTGAATGTAAATTGTCTGCAATGTGCTGTGTTTCTTTTTCTGACATTTCAGGAGGGTATTGGCTTATGTATCCCTGTATATCCTTGAGATCTAGCTCATCTTTTTTCCATTTCTTTTTTAGTTCGTCTGTACTTACCATAATTATCACCATTCTGTGTTTAGATCAAGTATGTTTTCATGGAGTCCTACAAACACTTCTTCTTTTACTTTTGGTTTCATTGTTTTTTCAATGATTTTCACGTCAAATACAGGGTAATCACCACTTAAGTCGGTTTGTTTGTAAATCTGTTTGAGTTTTATTCTTGCTGCTTTGTTCCACTGTTCTTTGTCTACGTTCTCTTTTTCGTCCATTTTTATGTTGATTTGTGTTCGTTCTCCAGAATCATCTACTTGGTAGAATATAGGAGTATTATATGTTTCCAGGACCGCAACTTTTTCAGTATTTTCATCCATCATATCGACCTCTCATCTCAAGATGAGGTCAAAAAAGAAAAGAGATCGTTTGAGTTCGTGTTTTTTACTATCTGTATTTTGGTTAGAATGTTTTTCTGTTATGTTTTTATCTTTGCTATTTTCTTTGCTTTTTCTTTTGCAAGTTTGGTCGGGGTGTCACCGTTGGCGTAATCACCGACAAAGCTATGGGTTTCCCAAGAGCAGTTGGTACACGCAAACCAGACCTTGAAACACCCCCCTGCTTCTTTTTTGGTAAAGTATTGAAGTCGGCTTTCATCAGGACATTTTGGACATCGATATTTTTTTGGCAGAGGTGTATTCATGATTATCACTCTTTAATTTTATCAGGGATTACTTGGATTTTATCCAACTCTGGATGATACAGTTCGTGTAGTATTGAATATGCTTTTTCGAACCTGTTAGGTTTTACTACAAATCCACGCCAAGTAAGAGAAAATCTTATATCATCAATGTCTTCAAATTCTTTTTCTATCAGTTTGATCACGTGACTGTTATACATCCTTGGGATTATGAAGGATTTTCGCAGGTTTTTTATTTTGAAGCTGAACATTCCTGGTTTAAACAAGGTTCCATAAGGTTTCTTTCCGTATTCTTCATTAACACCACCCCATATCTGCGAGAGCATATCATATGTTAGTTCGTAAGCTTTGTATTCTTTGAGATGGTTGTTTTTGAGTTCGTCAAGGGTTTCACAATTTTTGATAGTTTCCGAGAAATCACTTTGTTTTTTCATCATTTCGAGATAGAAGCTTAGTTGTTTGGCTATTTTTTTATTGCTTGTATATTTGTCTTTATCCAGTTTATTGGCTTTGAAAACGAATTTTTTGATTATATCTTGTATATATTGAGAGTGGTAGCTTTTTGTAAAGTACCTTTCGATCCTGCCGAAATCGGTTTCTATTTCTTTGGATAATTCGGCATTTTCTGGGATTTCATCTATCACTTTTTTGTGTTTTCCTTCTTGATATTCACTTATTATGATTTGTTCACCGTCAACTTTGGAGAGAGTATCCAGTTGTTTAAAAGAGAACGTTGAGTCTTCACTATCTTTACTGGTGTAGTCGCCTTTTCTTTTCTTTCTTTCTTGGATTATGTTCTGGAATCTTGATTCTATATGTTCCGGGATTGTTTCTTTTTTCACACTTGTTTTATAGTAGGCTTGTCTGTCGTGTATCAGGAGATAGATATCATTTTTTTCGACTACGTTGGCAAATGGGGTTTTGAAATCAGGCGTTTCGAGTATCCAACCTATTTCCTGGGATCTATCCCTTCTCAACACTCTGTATTTTTCTTTTTCGGTGAAGTTATGGTGCTCATTTTTTGGTGATTCTTCTGTAATTGACATCTTTAACACCTTTCTTTTGTTGTATCGTCTATAACGGGTTCAAAATGCCCTCTTCGATACTGGCCCACAGATATACTATAATATCCATCTTCTTCTAGTTGTTCTAAGATGAAATCATCGACGAGCCATTTTTCTTTAGCTTTGTCTATATCGATCACTTCTTCTTCTATTTTTTTGGATTCTATACCAATCCCACAGCGTTCTACTTCTACGTTTATCTTATCAAAACTAAGACTGCTCTCATCCATATATCAATCACATCCTGCTCGCAATGGAATAGGGCAGGAGAAGAGAAAAGAGTCATTTTTCGTGTTCTATTTTACCCCATTTTCCTTCAGATATTTGTTTTCCATATCCTTTGTCTTGTACATAGCCATTTATGATATTAAGTGTGTCACCTGTACTGAATTCTTCTTCAACCATTTCAACATCTTCGTCCCAGAAAACCACTTTTACGCTTCCAGTCCCATCATTTATGGTCACGTTTCGTACTCTTCCTTCGCCGTTACTTTTTTCGAAAGTATAGGTTTGCCCGAGGTTAGTGATTTCTCCTTTCACGGTGGCACTTTTATCTACTTCAAGGTCTTCTATTTTCTTTTTTCCACTATTGTCCCGCCCTTCTTCGGCAACAATTATCCTAGCCGTCACTTCTTCGGTGAAAAGATTATTACTTTTTGTTTTTCTTTTTTCTATTTTCTCTTTAAATTCTTTTTTACTGTATATATCATCAACTTTTTCATACCAATTCATCACTTTTTCATTCATCATTTTCACCTTTGATTTTGTTTTTAGTCTTCTGAGATTATTTCTTTGCAGATAACACCCCAACCAGATGTTTCTGGAACTTTTTTTGGTTTCTTATTTTCAAGAAGGGGATTCATTTTATCTTCGATATCGTTGAGTTTGTATTTGAATTGTTTTGGATGGGTTTTTGCTTCAAGTATAGAAGTTCCTATCTTTTTTAGTTTGTTTGTCATCATTTGGTTCTTTTTTGTGGTTTCTTTAGTATATTTCAGAAACAGAGTAACGTAACGGGAAAAAATATCATTGAACACTTCAAACTCGTTAGCAAGTGGTAATTTGGATTCAGCAATTAGTATTTGGTCAAGCTCATTTTTTGAGACATCGTTCACATCTATTTTTTTGATAACAGGAGCAAGTCTTTTGTGATAAAATGTTAAGAATTCTTCTGGTAGATCTTTATCTGTCATATTTTGGTCACTCCTGATTAAATTCACACTCACTTTTATGGTGTGAGTCTTTACCCTTTGCCATGTCTATTACATACCATTCTTCATCTTCTGTGAGTGCAAAGTCTACTGACCAGTATCCTTCATCGAATTCTTCTGTAACTTTTTCAAGTTCTTTCATCATACTTTCTTTGTGTTCTTCGGTTTTCTTTTTCGTTTTTTTCAATCGTTCTTTCCAGTTTTTGGGCGGTGTTTTGACGTCAGGATCGGTACCAATTTCTTTGGCTAAAGCGATCGTTTCTTTTGCATTGGCTTCCCACTTAGCAATAGATTCTTTGACCCAATAAAAGTGATCGCACTCGTGTTCACCATCTCTGATGAAAGCACGTCGTTCTGCTGCTATTTTGAGACCACCGACAAACCCCCTAAATAAGTACCAGAGGTCGAGCCATTCCCTTATCATCAAGCATTTGTAGGGTAGAGAAAGCATTGGATTTTCTGGCGTGCCTTTCATCTCGTTGCTTGTTATGAGCTCAAATATTTTTTTATCTATTTTTCCTTTGTCTGTTGATGTGAGTTTTGAGGCTTTGTCGATTTTATGTTTTTCTGAGCTCAGATCTGTTCTTATGAATACAGGTGGTCCGTTAAGTTGGGGGATAGTATTGATGACGTCTTCTGTATTCCAAGTTACGGGACAATCTCCTCCATATCCTTCCTCGTGATTTAGTGGGATGAAGATGGTTTTAGGTGTTTTTACACCTGTTGATTTTAGTCGAGGGTACCAATTTAGGGCTGAATTTGGGCTATTTGGAGACATATTTTGGTTTTTCATTTTACTCATTCTCCTATTGGTTTAATTTTTTTCTTTATCTTTTTACTTTGTTTTTATTCATATAGATTACACCATCGTTTAGACCTGCTTTCAAACCAAATAGAGCAGGAAAAAAGAAAGGTTTTAACACGTATTAGTTCAAAGTTCTATGATAATTGTGCCTTCTTGGTCAGTTCTTCTGATGTCGATATCTCTGCTTTCAAGCCTATCTATCACAACATCATGTGGATGTCCATAATTGTTGTCTTCACCACATGATATGACTGCAATATCAGGATTCATAGCGTCCAAGAAATCTCCAGTGGAGGAGGTATATGATCCATGGTGACCGACCTGATAGATATCGAGGTCATAGTCTTCTTCAATGAGAATCTCTTCGATTTCTTCTTCTGCGTCTCCCGTGAACATGGAAGTGTGGTTTTCGTAGTTGACGGTGAAAACCAGATTTGCTTTATGGATATCATTTTCTTCGACAGCTTCGTCATATATGTCTTCAGAAGGTGAGAGTATATCCAGTTTTATCGTTTCAAGGGTGTAGTTTTCACCAGCTCTTGGTGTGATATCTTCTACGTTGTTTTCTTCTATTGCTTCTTCGTATCTTTCGTATGTATTAGTATCGTGTTCGTAACCTGATCTAAATACAGTTTCAACTCCGTAGTTCTCGATGATGGTATCTGCTTCTCCTATATGGTCCGCGTGAGGATGTGTAGTTATTAAGTAGTCAATTTGTTCTATCCCGTTGTCTTCGAGATAGTCTACTGTGTCGGATCTTTGCCAATGCCCAGCATCTATGAGTTTGTTAGCCTCATCTGTTTGTATCAGTGTAGCGTCGGCTTGACCTACATCTATAAAGTGATATTCTAATCCCTCAATTAGGTCATCTTCTTCGTCACCGTTGGTGGGTTCTCCGTTTTCGTCTGGGACCTTATCATTCTCATCGCCGGTTAGTTCATCCTCAAACATAGGGGGTCCATATACTACAGCAACCACGATTATGCCTATAGAAAAGCCAATTTTAAGCAGTGTAGATTTCATATTATCACATCTTTTTGTGTTTATTTATTTCTTCGTTTTTGAGATGAGAGTTTTGTATGTTGCTTAACAACCTCTCATCACACCAGAGGTTAAAAAAAAAGAAAGGGTTTTAACACCCATCTCCGACAGGCATTATGTTTTCAGGATCCATCTTTTCCTTGAGATTTTCTCCAAGTTCAGTGATTTTTTCACCGAAAAGTGTTATATTGTTCAGGTATCTATTTACTTGTTCTACTTCACCTTGGATCTTAAGGGCGTTACCTTCTCTGTTAGATGCGTCTACGGTTTTTATAGATAACGTGTCAGAGTTTTCTTCTGCCATGCACTCTTTCAAAGACTCCAGGAAAAGGTCTCTTAGCGTTAATCCATATTCATCTATTGGCACTTCAACCGTTATATACTTCTTATTTTTTGCCATCTAATTCATCTCCTTCTTATGCTTTTGTAAGGCCCATGAAAGTTTATAGTATTTGCATCCATTTTTGAATGGGAAATTGATCAGGTTATCTAGATAGTAATCACAAGTTTTACAGTTTTTTTGGTATATCTTTCATGGACATCTTTTCGCCTCTCACTTCAAAGGGAGGCTAAATAAAATATAAGAGAGTTTTGTGTGTTGGTTCTATATTATATCAAGGTCTGTCGAGAGGGTCTAGTGATTCTAAAATATCCTTCTCTTTGAGTTCTTCCACTAAGTCTCTTCGGATATCCCAAAGGTTTTTAACGTGTTTGTCTACTTCTTTTATTAGTTCTTTGATCTCTTCCTGTTGTCCTTTCATTTTATATTCCCAATCTCCTGCATCATTGAACTGCATGCTTTCGAAGTTTTTGTCAGAAGTTTTGTTTTTTATCTTTATTATAAAATTATTGAGTGCGGCCATTCTGTTTTCGTCACATCCGATTATGAGTTCTATCATTTCTTCATCAGTTTCTCCAGTTTTGCTATTTAGTTCTCTTAGAATCTCTGTTATATGGAAGTTAGTATCAAGGATGTATTTTTTGAGTAGATTTAATTCAAGTTTTGTTCCATTCAAGGTCATTGTCCAGTCTGGGCTATATTCGACATTTAGGTTTTCTGACCACATTTCAGGGATTTTTTCGACAAAGAGTGGCAACATCATCTTGGCTGATTCAACAGCATCTTTCCCGCGATTTATATCGATTTTATATGTTTCATTCATTCATATCAACCTCTCACCCCAAGAGAGGTTGTAAAAAATAGGAGCAGTAAAAAAAAAGGATGGATTTTAAATCACATATATCCGAGGAGATCCAATTTATGTCTATCACTCGGATGGAACTTGCACCGTCTTATTTCTTTATCTTCGTTTGTCCCCTGTAGGACTAGGTGGTCTTTGGCTTGGCTCACATCTTCGAACCTGAAGAGCCCTTCATCAGGAAGTTTTATTGCAAGTTTGCTTCCGTCTTTGATGACGGCGTAGTTTCTGAGAAGCTCCTTGAGGTATGTTTCGATCTTTTCTTCGTTGAACTCTTTAGTGAAGTGTGGCTGTTTTCTCACATCTTCGGCTGCTCTATCACACATGGGCACCTTGCAGGATTTGTTGTCAGCACGTCTAGAGCGATTTTGATTTTCTTTATCGCAATATGTTACATTCATTTTTTTACCTCATTTAGAGCATTTCTTTTGTTTTGTCTAATATTCAACTCACCCATCTACACCGACCTCTCAATTCATGAAGGGGTCAGGACAAGTCAGCTTTCTGTGGAAACATCAGTTTGTTGTATCGCGGATGATCTGTCCATCCTCTCCGTGCTCTTGAAAGTCCTTTGCCAGCTCGCTCTTTCTGATAGAGTCCTTTATTCCTTCTGCTTTATCTTCCTGGTAAAATTCTACTATCAGAAGGAAATGTTCTTCATTTGAAGAGGGCTCCCATCCCGGGTGAGTATCACGGATATTGGCTTCAGGCACTAACTCTCTTATGCGCCTTTTGACATTGGTGATGTCGCTATCATGTACGATGCCTTCAATGGTGTTGTCTAGCACTATATCCATAAGATTTGCATCTGTTTCACATTCTGGGCAACCATCTAGGGCGCCTCTTTCATCGTGCATGCGTTCTAGATCTTCTTCTTGATAGTAGGACATGCACATGTTGCATCTGATACCTTTTTTTCTTTCAGGACCATTTGATTCACACATATTATTGACCTCTCATATCATATAGGGTCAAAAAAAAA
>SL_8KL_010_SEDDRAFT_10000287_pt1 | contig 43759 bp, 43 predicted proteins | sample SodLakKL_010_SED_4_FD_11160 | JGI IMG/M metagenome (IMG submission 11160)
GAGCCACAAGCTGTTTTTGGAGACCGGGATCGTGTTGCTCGGCGCGGCGGTCGTCATCGAGGAGTTCCTCGTGGCGGGACCGACCGTGCTCGCGCTCGTCGTCGGCGCGGTCGCCGGCGGCATCCTGCTCGCGGAGGGGATCGCGCGGCTGCTGTTTCGGTTGGACGGCGAAACGCCCTCGTTGCTCGCGGCGGGTGCGAGCATCTGTGGCGTCTCGGCGGTCGTCGCCGTCGGTCGCGTCCTCGATGCACGCGGGACCGCGCTCACCTTCGCGGCGGCGACGATCCTGATCTTCGATGCGATCACGCTCGTCGCCTTCCCGCTCGCCGGCGAGTGGCTCGACCTCTCGGCGCGGCAGTTCGGCGTCTGGGCCGGCGTCAGCATGTTCTCGACGGGACCGGTCGCGGCCGCCGGGTTCGCCCACTCGGCGGAGGCCGGCCAGTGGGCGACGGTGACGAAACTCGCCCGCAACTCGCTGCTCGGCGGCGTCGCCATCGCCTACTCGGTCGCCTATGCGGCCCGGTCGGCGACGGAACCGAGCGTTCGGCGGCTCTGGAGCGAGTTCCCGAAGTTCTTACTCGGCTTCCTGCTCGTCGCGGCGATCGCCAACGCGGGGGTGCTCTCGGGGGCGGCGATCGACTCCATCGGAATGGTCTCGGACGCGCTGTTCACGCTCGCGTTCGTCGGGCTCGGCCTCTCCATTCGGGTTCGTGAGATGCGCAAGGTCGGGGCCGCGCCCGTCGGGGTCGTCCTCGTCCACCTGCTCGTCGTGAGCATCGTCATGCTCGCGTTGATCCGCCTGTTGTTGTGAGCGGTTGTGGTCGGTCGTCGGCTCGGCCGCCGGTATCGGACGTTTATGTCACGCCACCGTCGTCGCCCTCGTACGACTCGTGGGTCCCGTCGGCGAGGACCGCGTCGATCGCCTTGACGACGGCCAGCACGTCCGAGAAGGAGGTATATAAGGGCGCGGGGCAGACTCGGACGACGTTCGGCGGCCGGAAGTCGACGACGATCCCCCGATCCCGAAGCGCACGGCTGACGCCCGCCGCTTCTGGATGTTCGAGCGCGACGTGTCCGCCGCGGGACTCGGGTGCACGGGGAGTCCCAACCGCCACTTCCGGCAATTCGGCATCGACGAGGGCGATCAAAAAGTCGGTGAGCGCGAGCGACCGCTTTCGAAGCGTCTCGATCCCGACCTCCCGGATCGTCTCCAACGCCCCCTCAAGCGGGGCCGCCGAGAGCAGCGGAGGGGTACCGATCTGCCACCCGCCGGCCGTCCCCGCGGGGGTGTGGGTGAGCGCCATCTCGAACTGGGTCGCCTTCTCGTGGCCCCACCAGCCGGCCAGCGCGGGCGTCAACCCGTGGTGCCGCTCGTTGACGTAGAGCGCGCCGATCGACCCCGGCCCGCCGTTGAGGTACTTATACGTACACCAGACGGCGAAGTCGACGCCGTGGGCATCGAATTCGTGTGGGACGACCCCCACCGAGTGGGCCGCATCGAACCCCACGTAGGCCCCCACCCGGTGTGCGGCCGTCGCGATCCGCTCGACGTCGAACAGCTGCCCGGAGCGGTAGAGGACGGTCGGCATGAGGACGATCCCGACGTCGTCGTGTGTCGCGAGCGCCGCCTCGATGTCGGCCGGTTCGATCGTCCGGCCATCGCGGCTCTCGACACATCGGAGCTTCTCCCCTGGATCGACCCCGCGCTGGCGGAGCTGGGCACGGATCGCGTGGTGATCCGAGGGGAAATCCAGGTCATTCACGAGCACCGCGGGAGCGACCTCCGGGTCCCACGTGCCGTCCGCTTCGGGAACACCCTCGTCCACGCGATCGGGTCCGTTGCCGGCCCGGAGTTCGTCGAGAAACGTTCCGACGAGCGTGTGCAGGTTGACCGTGATCGAGTTGCCGGCGACGACCGACTCGGGACTCGCCCCCACGAGCGGGGCCATCGCTTCGCCGAGGCGTTCGCCGACGTGAAACCAGTCGGGGTCGGCGTCGGTCCAGCCCTCGATGAGCTGTGTCCGCCACTCCTCGATGACGCGCTCAAGGCTCGCCATCGACGCCTCACTCGCGGGTCCCAGCGAGTTGCCGTCCATGTAGTATCGACCCTCGGGCACATCGAAGCTGTCCGGGTACGCCGAGAGCGGGTCCGCCGAATCGAGCCGTTCGGCTGCGGTCGCGGGGTCGGGGGCGCTCTCAAGCGTCCCTTCGACGGGTGGAATGGCGGCTCGTCCGGCCGCCTCGGGATCGTCCATGCGGGAATGGGCGGCGGCGTCGACTAATCGCTTCCGGCGTGAAAGAGGAACCCTTAGGCGCGGGCCCGGCCGAGTACCGATATGAACGGGACGACGACCGCGGGTGCTCGGCGGGGCGCGGACGCCCCGGCCATCGTCGCCGAAGGCGTTCGCCGAAGCTACGGCGACGTCGTCGCGCTCGACGGGGTGGACCTGTCGGTCGATACCGGCGAAGTGTTCGGGCTCATCGGGCCGAACGGGGCCGGCAAGACGACGCTCGTGAGGGCGCTTACGGGGACGACGAAGTTCGAGGGCGGGGTCAAGATCTTCGGGGAGTCTCCCGAGGCGGTCGACCCCGCGCGGATCGGCCTGTTGCCCCAGTCGTTCGATCCGCCGGCGCGGCTCACCGCCCGCGAACTCATCGACTACTACGGCGGGCTCTACGACGAGGCCCGTCCCACCGACGACGTGCTTCGGGACGTGGGCCTCGCGGATTCGGCCGACGCGTGGTATGAGACGCTCTCGGGCGGCCAGAAGCGCCGGACGTGTGTCGCCGCGACGCTCGTCAACGACCCCGACCTCCTCTTTCTCGACGAACCGACGACGGGGATCGACCCGGCCGGCCGGCGGGCGCTCCATCGGCTCATCGAGCGGCTCGCCGAGTGGGGCCGGACGGTCTTTCTCACGAGCCACGCGATGGACGAGGTGGAGCGGCTCGCGGACCGGGTGGCGTTGCTGCGGGGCGGCTCCATCGTCGCCGTCGGCACGCCCGAGGAGCTGATCGCCGAACACGGCGGCGCGCCGCGGATTGAGGTCGCGCTCGATTCACCCGCGGACGACACGTTGCTCTCTGCGGTCGCCGCCGAGACGCGCGAACGGGGCCTCGTCGTGGAGATCTCCTCGACGGCCGGGGTCCTCCAACTCGCGGGCGTCCGACCGGCGTCGATCGGCGAGGCGGTTGCGGCGCTCGAGGCGGCGGGCGTCGAGTTCGAGTCGCTCTCGTGGATGGAACCGTCGCTTGAGGACGTCTACCTCCGGCTCACCGGCGAGGAGTATTCGCCACGCCGCGGCGGACGTGACGGGTTTCCGGGGCGTACTGATGGATCGGGGCCAGCGGGCGTGAGCGCCGATCGAACCCACGGGCCGAGGCCAGCGGGCGTGAGCGCCGATCGAACCCACGGGCCGAGGCCAGCGGGCGTGAGTGCCGATCGAACCCACGGGTCGGGGGTGACCGACGAGTGAGCCGGACGAGCCGGATTACGGCGGAGGCCGTCGCGTCCGGGCGGTCGTTCCTCCGTCGGCGGACGGCGGTGTTTTTCACCTTCTTTTTCCCGGTGATCCTCGTCGTCATCTTCGGGGCGCTGGTTCGGACCCAGCCGACCGGCGGCGGCCTCTTCGCGGAGCCGGCGGGCTACTACCTCCCCGGCTACCTCGCGGTTGTCGTCCTCTTTACGCCGCTGTCGCGGGTTGGCTCGGAGATCGCCCGACATCGCGACGGCGGCCGCTTCGAGAAACTCGCGACGACCCCACTCACCCGCGTCGAGTGGCTGATAGCCCACACGCTGGTCAACGTGGCGATCATCGGCGCGGCGAGCCTGCTCATCTTCGGGCTGGTCATCGCGATCACCGATGCGACGCTCGTCGTCTCGCCCGCGCTCGCTGCCCTGCCCGTCTTCGTCGCTATCGGCGTCGCGCTTTTCTGTGGGCTCGGGGCGGTCCTCGGCGCGCTCGCGGACACCCAGGACGGCGTGATCGCCGCGAGCAACACGGTCGCGCTTCCGCTGCTTTTCCTCTCGGAGACGTTCGTCCCCCCGGAACTGCTTCCCGAGTGGTTCCTCCCGGCGGTCGCGGCGTCGCCGCTCACCTACTTCGCGCGCGGCGTCCGGGCTATCACCTACGACGGTGGGGCGTGGGGCGGCGACCTGTTGATCCTGACCGCCCTCTCCGCCGTGTTCCTCGCGCTCGGCGCGTACGCGATCCCCCGGACCGACTGAGCGGCGGCCCACCCACTTTTAAGTGTTCACTCGGCACTGACTGAACTATGACCGATACCTTCGATCGGATCGTCGAGACCGGCGTCGTTGCGGTGTTACGCGGCGTCGAGGCCGACCAACTCATCGGGATCGCCGACGCGTTGCGGGCGGGCGGCGTGACCGCCATCGAGGTCACGGCGGACACCCCGAACGTCGCCGACCTCATCGCGGACGTGGCGGGCTCCTTCTCCGAGGGCGAGACGGTCATCGGCACGGGGACGGTCCTCGATTCCGAGACCGCCCGCGCGACGCTCTTAGCCGGCGCGGAGTTCGTCGTCTCGCCGAGCCTCCACCCGGACGTCATCGAGACCTGCAACCGCTACGGCGCGGTGTGTATGCCGGGCGTGATGACGCCCACCGAGGCGATCCGCGCGTACGAGGCCGGCGCGGACTGCGTGAAGGTGTTCCCGGCGGGGACGCTCGGGCCCGGCCACATCGGCTCGATGCAGGGGCCGCTGGGGCAGATCCCGATGATGGCGACCGGCGGCGTCTCCCCGGAGAACGCCGGCGAGTTCATCGACGCCGGCGCGGTCGCTGTCGGGGCCGGCGGCGCGCTCGTCGATTACGACGCGGCCGAACGCGGCGACTACGACGTCATCACCGAGACCGCCCGCGAGTTCTGCGAGGTCGTCGAGGCGGCCCGAACCGACGGCTAAGCGGTCACGGGCGTGGATGCGTAGACGGTATATAACCGCTACACGGTGATAGGGGGTATATAACCGCTACAGGGTGAACGCGTTCGCACACGACGTGCAGGTGAACCGAAACCGTCCCTCGTCGGTGAGTTCCATCCCGTGTGTTCGTTCCTCCTCACATCGCTCACAATCGGCGATCGTTTCGATGGCCGACCAGTCGTGACGCGCGCCGGGCGCACCGATCGCCCACGCGACGACTCCGTCCTCACACTCCTCGCGGACGAATCCGGACTGGAACTCGCCCGGTTCGAACCGGATCAGCTCGCCCGCCGCGACGTCGACGTGTTCCCGCTCACGCCCGACCTCGAAGGTGGCGACCCCCGAGAGGATATAAAAAACCTCTTCCTGGTCGTGATGGGTGTGTAACGCCCCGGCGAAGGCGTCGCCCGGGGCCAACTCGAAGTAGTTCATCGCGACGTGGTCGGTGCCGAGCGCGCGCGAGACCGGCCGACGAACGTCGTGGATGTCCAGCGGGCTGTTCTCGACCTCGACGTCCTCGATGGCGACGTGGTCCATGGCGAGGACAAGCGGCCCCGAGGACATAACGGTGTGTCCGGCGCGTCTCGTATTCCCGTTGCTCCCGGCGCGTCTCGTATTCTCGGTGTCTCCGACGTGCCCGATGGATCGTCACTGAATCACCGCTCTCCCCGACGATCGCTCGGCAAATCAGGACTTTATCCACGGGTTTATATGTGTCCGGGGGTTGGACGGTGATACGAATGACACGAGACGCTCGTGGCCCTTCGGAGGATAGAGGAAGTCGCCTCGCGGCGGCTGGCTGTGAAATTCTCCGGTGAGGAGCCCACCCCGACGGAGGCAGCGACGGACGACTCGACGGTCACGACGACTATGGAGGCCCTTTTGAACCCATTCACCCACCTCGATGAGGTACAGCTTTTGGACACCACCCTGCGCGATGGCGAGCAGATGCCCGGCGTCTCGCTCACCCCGGCCGACAAGGTCGAACTCGCCCGGGAACTCGACGCCGCGGGCGTCCACCTCATCGAGGCGGGCTCGGCGTGCACCTCGACGGGCGAACGCGAGGGGATCCGCCGGGTCGCCCGCGAGGGGCTCGATGCGACCGTGACGAGCTTCGCCCGCGGCGTGCAGTCGGACATCGACCGGGCGCTCGAATGCGACGTCGACGGGGTCAACCTCGTCGTGCCCGCCTCGGACAAACACGTCGAGACGAAGGTCGGATCGACGCGCGAGGAGGTCGTCGAGACGACCGTCGAACTCGTCGAGTACGCGACCGATCACGGGCTGTGGGTCGAGGTGCTCGGCGAGGACGGCTCCCGGGCCGATCTCGACTATCTCGAACGACTGCTCGGTGCGGGCCTCGATGCGGGTGCCGACCGCGTCTGTTTCTGTGACACCGTCGGCGCGGTCGGCCCCGAGCGGACCGCCGAGGTCGTGAGCCGACTCGCCGAACTCGGCCCGACCAGCCTGCACACCCACGACGACCTCGGCTTCGGGCTGACGAACGTCCACGCCGGCTTGAAAGCCGGGGCCGACACCGTCCATGGGACGGTCAACGGCGTCGGGGAGCGTGCTGGCAACGTCGCCTTGGAGGAGGTCGCGATCGCGCTCGACCGGTGTTATGACGTCGACACCGTCGAGTTACGCCGGCTCTATCGGCTCTGCCGACGGGTGGCGGAGGTCACGGGCGTTCCGCTGCCGCCGAACAAGGCGGTCGGCGGGGCGAACGCCTTCGCCCACGAGTCCGGCATCCACACCGACGGCACGCTCAAGGACGGCACGATGTACGAACCGTACCCGCCCGAAACGATCGGCCGGGAGCGGCGGCTCGTCCTCGGCAAACACGCCGGGCGCGCGGGCGTCGCGGCCGCACTCGCCGAGCACGACCTCGCCGTCGACGACGACGAGCTTCGCGAGGTCGTCGCCCGCGTGAAGGACCTCGGGGACCGCGGCAAGCGCGTCACCGACGCCGACCTCCTTGCGATCACCGAGGATGTGCAGGGCCGCGAACGCGACCGCCACGTCGAACTCGTCGACCTCGCGGCGACCTCGGGAGGCAACCTTCCGACCGCCTCGGTTCGGCTCCGCGTCGGCGACGAGGAGCGTGTCGCCTCCGGGACGGGTTCCGGGCCGGTCGATGCGGGCCTTGAGGCGGTTCGCGCCGCCCTCGCCGGCGTCTCCTTCGAACTCGATTCCTACCACGTCGACGCCATCACCGGCGGGACCGACGCGGTCGTCACCGTCGAGGTCGACCTCTCCCGTGGCGACCGCTCGGTGAGCGTCTCCGCCTCGGACGCCGACATCACCCGCGCCAGCGTCGTCGCGATGGTCGATGCGCTGGATAGGCTCCTCTCGGCGGAGGCGACCGAGGCGGGCGTCGATCCCGACGCCGTCACCGCGGACGACTGACGCGCCGATCCCTCCTCAAACGATTGCGACGACAACCAACCCGGCACTGATCGCAAGGACGAGGCCGTCGAACCGGCCGAACGCGAGCCGCGGTAGGGTCGGATTCCACGCGAAACAGCGTGCGGTGAGCGCGACGCCGAGCCGATCCGCCCGCTCGAACGCCCGGTTGATCCCCGCGGTCGCGACCAGTCGCATCCGCACGTGAACGGCTACTTGCTCGCCACCGCGGGCGGCGATGGCCTCACGCGCCGACGTGAGATCACGCGTGAGCAGCGGCAGAAACCGAAACACCAGCGAGACACCGACCCCGGCCATGACCCCGAACCGACCGGGAACCGTCCGCTGAAGGGCGGCCCGGGAGTCACGGACGGGCGTCGACCGGACGTACGCCGCGGCGACAGCCAGCACGAGCAGCACCCGATAGCTCGCGAGCGTCGTCTCGACGGCCCGATCGATCCGGAACCACGGGTCACCGAGCGTCCCGCCCGCGACGAGCGGCGCGACGAGCAGGAACGGGAACGCGAACCGATAGCTCCACAACGATCGGGGGCCGCCGCCGGCAACGATGAGGGCTCCGGCGGCGACGACCGTGAGCGCTGCCAGGCCCCGTGGCGTGGTGTAGGCGTACGCCGCCGCCGCGAAGGCGACTTGAAAACACAGCTTCGAGCGGGGATCGAGCCGGTGGGCGAGCGTGTCCCCCGGGACGTACGAGAGCGTCATCGACCCGGTTCAGTCCAGTTGTCCACTTCGTCGCCCACGGTCCGCTCGGGGACCCGAACGCCGATGTCCGAAAGCGACTCGGCGGCCTCCGCGGGCGGGGCGTCGACGACGACACGGCCATCCGAGAGGCCGACGACCCGGTCGGCGAGGTGAAACACATCCCGTAGGTCGTGGGTCACGATGACGATCCCGGTTCCCCGCTCGTGGAGCACACGCAGTCGATCGAGGACGCTTCGCCGCGCGGGCTCATCGAGGCCGGTGAACGGCTCGTCACAGACGAGGTGATCGGGCTCCATCGCGAGCGCACCGGCGATGGCGACCCGCTCGCGTTCACCCCCCGAGAGCGTCGCGATCCGGTCCGCCTCGCGCCCGGAGAGGTTCACCGCGGCGAGCGCCTCCCGTACCCGTCGGTCGATCTCGGCGTGTGAACAGCCGAGGTTCTCGGGGCCGAACGCGACGTCCGCGCCGACCGTGGCGGCGACCAGCTGGTCCCGCGGGTCCTGAAAGACCATCCCGACCGCCTGCCTGGCGGCGACCAGGTCGTCCGTGACCGGCCGACCGTTTACCGACACGTGCCCGGATGTCGGCTTCACGAGGCCGTTGAACGTCCGGATGAGCGTCGTCTTGCCGGAGCCGTTGGCACCCGCGAGCACGACGAACTCGCCGTCCCCGATCGAGAGCGTCACGTCGTTGACCGCAACCACCCCGTCGCTATTTCGCCCCCCACACCGGCAGGTGACCCCGCGAACGTCGATCACGGCGACCACCTCGGATGGCCGTCGCCGATCCACCCCATCCACTTCCGTCGGGACATCCTCACGTGGCCGCGATCGCGTCCGAGCGCACGATCCCGACCGCCGCGACGATCTTGGCCGCCTCGGCGGGTAGGAAGACGACCGCGCCCTGGAGGAACGCCTCCGGGAGGGTGAGCGCGAGGACCGCGGCCATCGCGAGCACGCCGAACGTATAGATGACGACGGTCCCGGCGACCATGGCTCCGACGAGTGTCGGTAAACCGATCTCCTGTCGGTCACGGAGGGTTGTCCCACGATGGACGATACCGCCGACGACCATCGCCGCGATCGGATACGCCCAGAGGTAGCCGAGCGTCGGCTCCGCGAGCAACGACCCGAGCCCGGCCGATCCTCCCGAAAAGATCGGGGCACCCAGCGCGCCCGCAGCGAGGTATAAAAGAAGCGCCACCCCGCCCCACACCGGGCCGAGGAAGATCCCGGCGAGGAAGACGCCGAGCACTTGGAGGGTGACCGGTGCCGGCGAGAGCGGGAACGGGAACGAGACGTACGCGAACGCGCCGACGACCGCCGCGAACAGCGCCGCGCGCGCGAGGTTGATCGCGACGTCATCCCCCACGAGGTCGACGCCTTCGGTGCGTGTTTCCATGCCGATCGCTGGTCCGTAAACCTACTTCAATTGTGTGGTTTACGAAGGGTGGACTGCTCCGAGATCGACTGTGCGACTGCTATATTGGCCACACAACCTCTGACGACACGTTTTTGGGGCGTTCGGCTTTAGTACCGAATATGGACGAAAAGACCGCCGAACTCCGTGAGGTCTTTATCAAGGCCACGGGCGCGGAGTCCGTGACCGAGGGACAGACCGAATCGCGCGGCTCCCTGACCGACCGCGACGAAGCAGCCGTCGCGGACCGGCTCACGGATCTGGTCGCGACGATGCGGGAGCGCTACGGGTTCGAGACCGACCTCGAAGACGAGGCATACGTCCGGATCGCCAGTCGTCACCTCGCGAGGGAGGAGTCAGACGAGGTCATCGCGGACGCGCTCGGTATCGACGCCGAGACCGTTCGGACCGCGCGTCTCGACCTCCACCTCGTCGACGAGGCGGATCGCGATGCGCCCTTCGCGTACGATCGGTTGAAGCGACTCGTCGACGAGGGGCGCTCGCCCGTCGCGTGCGCCACCGAACTCGCGGTCGACGCCGACACCGTCGAACGGTATCTCCCGGTCGCACGGGCGGACCTCGCGTCGACACGGGCGACCGACCGGTTCCGCGACGAGTTCTCCGAACTCCTCACCGATGCCGCCATCGAGGGCTCCTATGCCGCCAGCGCCCGCGAGGACGGCCTCCGCGACGCGACCGAGGACATCGAGACGGACGTCTCTTTATAAGAACGCCACGCGGTCGGAGCCGGTTTCCTCCGGGTAACTCCGGGTAACTCCTTATCACCGATCGCGACCCCAGTCGTCCCCGTGATCCCGTTCAGCGACCTTGCGCGGGCGGCGTTCTGTCCGCGGCAGTGTTATTACGCCCGGCGTGACGGGGAGCGGTCCATCCCCCCTGAGGCCCGTACCCGGATCGACCTCGCGTTTCGCTATCCCGAACTCGTCGACGCCCCGGACGCAACCCTCCGCCGATTGCCCATCCGCCGGTCACCCGCCGCCTACCGACGGATACTCGATCGGTTGCGCGAACGACCCGTCTACGATCGCCTCGTCGATCCGGTCCGTGAGCGCGCCTACGTCTCCGGGCGTGACTGCCACGGCCTGATCCAGAAGGTGATCGAACCGCCAACGGCGCCGGTACCGGAGGGCGATACGGCCGCGGATGGGTCCGAAGGGGAGTCGAATGGAGGTGAGTCACCACGCGCGCCGGTCATCGTATCGCCCGGCGAGCCCCCCGAGGAAGGGGTGTGGGAGCCGCAGTCGGTTCGGGCGGTCGCGGCGGCCAAGGCGCTCGCATGGGAGCTGCAACGACCCGTCCGACGGGCATATCTCGAATATCCGACGGTCGGGGTCGTCCGCGAACTCACGATGACCACCCGCCGGAAGGCGGCGTATCGGCGGGCGCTGCGGGCGGTTCGATCGATCGACGGCCCGCCCGCGCGGGTCGATGACAACCGCTGTACCGGCTGTGCCTATCGAGAGCGGTGTGGCAGTAAGCGGCGCTCGCTCCGCTCGCTGCTCACTTGAGCACGACCGCCGTCACGTGCGGGGTTCGAGGGACACCTTGGACCGTACTCAGCTCTCGAACCGATAGGTCGCGCCGTCGGGACCGTCCTCGATCTCGACGCCGACCGCGTCGAGGGCGTCCCGGAGTTCGTCGGCGCGCTCGTAGTTACCCGCCTCGCGTTCGGACGCGCGGACCGAGAGCACGAGTTCGACCAGCTCACCGGCGAGGGTCACGTCGCCATCGGAGGGCTCGTCGAACTGGAGCCCGAGGACGCCCTCGCCGAGTTCCTCGAACGTCTCCACCGCGCGGTGCAACCCACGGTAGTCGTAGCTCGCCGGATCGTCGGGATCGTCCCCGTCCGTGGCGGAACCGGCGGGGTCGGCGGAGTCGACCGCCTCACAGTGTCGGTTGACCGCGTCGGTGAGTTCGAGCAGCGCGGCGGTCGCCTCCCGGAGGTTGAGGTCGTCGTTCATCGCCGTCTCGAAGCTCGTCCGTGTGTCCGCGACCGCCGTTCGGAGGTCGTCGTCGACGGTCTTGCTCCGGGCGTCGGTCGAATCGAGCGCCTCGACGGCCCGCTCGTGGCCGCGGGAGAGCCGCTCCCACCGTCGCTCCGCCTCGGCGATCGTCCCCTCGGTGAGCGCCTGTTCGGAGCGGTAGGCGGCCCCGGCGTAGAACGTGCGGAGGACGTTGACGCCGAGTTCAGAGAGGGCGTCCGGCACGGTCCAGAAGTTGCCGATGGAGGAGGACATCTTCTCGCCCTCCATTTCGAGCAGCCCGACGTGGAGCCAGTGGCGGGCGAACGGCTGGCCCGTTGCGGCCGTCGACTGGGCGATCTCGTTTTCGTGGTGGGGAAAGACGAGGTCGCGTCCGCCCATGTGGATATCGAGGGTGTCCCCGAGGTGCGTCATCGACATCGCCGAGCACTCGATATGCCAGCCGGGCCGGCCCTCGCCCCACGGTGACTCCCACGTCTCGCCGGTCGGGGTCGACTCGCCGTGATCGTGTTTGGCGTGTTCACGGGCGGCCGTTTCGCTCACCCCGCCGGCTTTCCAGAGCGCGAAGTCCGTCGGGTTGCGTTTTTCCGAGCGCTCGTCGGGTTCGCCCTGGGCTTCGAGCGCCTCGGGGTCCTGATTCGAGAGCGCGCCGTAGTCGTCGAATTGGGTCACGTCGAAGTAGACGGAGCCGTTCGCCTCGTAGGCGTAGCCCTTCTCGACGAGCGTCCCGATCAGCTCGATGATCTCGGGGACGTGTTCGGTGACGCGGGGGTAGACGGTCGCGCGGCGGAGGTTGAGCCCGCGCATGGCCGCGAAGGTCGTCTCGGTGAACGCCTCGGCGACGTCGGGTTCGGCGGTCCAGTCGTCGCGTTCGCCGACGCGGGCGGTGATCTTCTCGTTGACGTCGGTGACGTTCTCGACGTGGGTGACGTCGTAGCCGAGGTGTTCGAGCCAGCGGTGGAGCACGTCGGCGTGGAACCAGAGCCGGGCGTGTCCGAGGTGGGGGTCGTCCGACACCGTGAGTCCACAGACGTAGAGCGTCACGTCGCCATCGGCCGTGAACTCGACGCGTTCCTCCGCGAGGGTGTCGGTAACGACGAGGGTCATCGGCGATGGCTACCCACGGAAGCCGTTTTAAATCGTCGGATCGCGCGGGCCCGGAGCGGGGCGGGTGTGTTGTCCGGGTGGGATCGGTCTCGGCGTTCCCTGGCTCGATCGGTTATATATGCGCCGCCGCTCCGTGTCCGTCGCTTATATACTCCTTTCTCCCCGGTGTCGGCTGCTCCCGTCCTCACCCCTCCCCAACCTCGCCACGGCTGGCGTCCCCGCCAGCCGTGGGCTCCCTCGCGCGCGTTCCTCGGGCTTCGCCCTCGTCTCACGCGCGCCGACCGCAACTGGATCGTGGCTGGATCGTGGCTGGGGGTGACTGGACCGGCACCGGGGTGGGTATTTAAAGTCGCTCGGACGCCCTCAACGGCCGGCCGTTTCGGTCGTACACTCCACGTCGTAGCCCGCGCCGCGCACGGCCTCGATCACGCGTTCCATGTGTGCCGGCCCGTTCGTCTCCACCTCGAAGACGAGGTCGGCGTCGCCGATGGGGAGGTCGGGTCGGCTCCGCTCGTGGCGGACGGTGCGGATGTTGGCGTCGACGCCGCCGATGAGCGTCGAGATCTCGCCCATCTTGCCGGGCCGGTCGTCGATCCGCACGGCGAGTTCGATCAGCTGATGCCGGTCCACCAGCGCGTGGGTGAGCACCTCCTGGAGCGTCGTGATGTCGATGTTTCCCCCACAGAGCAGCGGGACGACCGTCTCGCCCGTGAGGTCGAGTTCGGCGGCGACGGCGTCGTTCAACAGGGCGGCGACGGCGGTCGCGCCCGCGCCCTCGACCATCTGTTTCGCGCGCTCCAAGAGGAGGAGGATCGCGGCGGCCACGTCGTCATCGGAGACCGTCACGACCCCGTCGACGTGCTCGCGGATGAGCCCGAAGGTGAGGTCGCTGACCCCGCCGGTGGCGATGCCGTCGGCGATGGTGTCGGGGTCCTCAAGCGCGATCACCTCGCCCGCCGCGAGGCTCGCCTCGACCGTCGCCGCCCCCGCGGTCTGGACGCCGATCACGCGGACGTCGGGGGCATGAGCGGCGATGGCGGTCGCGACGCCGCCGATCAGCCCACCCCCGCCGATGGGAACCAACACGGTGTCCACGTCCGGTACCTGATCGAGCAGTTCCAACCCGAGCGTTCCCTGCCCGGCGACGATGTCGGGGTCGTCGAACGCGTGGATGAATCGGGTGTCGGGGCCGTCCGCCAGCGACCGCGCGTGGCTCATCGCGGCCGGGAAGGCGGTCCCGTGCAGTTGAACCGTCGCGCCGTAACCCCGCGTCGCCTCGATCTTCGCCTGCGGGGCCGACTCGGGCATGACGATGGTCGCGTCGATGCCCGCCTCCGCGGCGGCGAGTGCGACCCCCTGTGCGTGGTTGCCGGCGCTGGCGGCGACCACCCGGGTGACCGCGGGTTCGGCCTCGACGAGCCGTGAGACCGCGTTATGTGCCCCACGCGTTTTAAACGAGCCCGTCCGCTGGAGGTGTTCCATCTTGAGCAACACGTCGGCCCCGCAGCGCTCCGAGAGCGACCGGCTGGGCTCGATCGGCGTTCGCTGCACGATCGCCGCGGCCTCGGCTCGCCCCGCTGCCGCCTCGATATCATCGATCGTAACCCCGGACATGTCCCCGGTATCCACGCCCCCACCGCAAAAAGAACCCGGTTACGAAAGCGCGTTGTCGTTCAGAAGCCCGGTCGCTCCGCCTCGCCGTTCCGAATCCGCTCGACCGTCTCAGGCGGGAGCGATTCGAGCACCGCATCGGGGATCCGATCGGTTGGATCGTCCGAGCGATCCCCACCCCCCGCGGCCGTTTCGGTCGCCCCCGTGCGTTCCACCACCTCGGGACGCTCGAACCCGCCGTCGGCGGCGGTTCGATCCCGCACGCCGGAGTCGAGCGACACGTCAGCCTCGTCGGTTCGAAGGCTGTTCACCGCGGCGTTGAGGTCGCTCGCGGTTCGCGCTTGCGACTCGACCGCACCCGCGATCCCCGAGAGCTCCTCGGCGACGTCGCCGACGTTGCCGGCCATCACGTCGATCCCCGCGGAGATCTCGGCGGCGGCGCTCGCCCCCTCGTCGGTCGCGGTCGCGACCTCGGCGATGCCGGCGGCCGCCTCCTCGACGGTTCCTTCGACGCTCGAGAGCCGATCGGTGGCGTGATCGGCGGCCTCAACCCCGCGGCTGATCTCGGTGTCGGCCGCCGAGAGGCTCTCGTCGGCCTCGTCGATATGGTCGGTGACGTCCTCGATGATCTCCTCGACGCGGCCGGCCTGCGTCTTCGATTCGTCCGCGAGCGATTTCACCTCGTCGGCGACGACCGCGAACCCCGCCCCCTCCTCGCCGGCGCGGGCGGCCTCGATGGAGGCGTTGAGCGCGAGCAGGTTCGTCTGCTCGGCGAGGCCGTCGATCACCTCGACGACCCCCTCAATCTCGTCGACCGCCGAGACGAGCTGCTCCACGTGCGAGTCGATCTGATCGTGTGCCTCGTCGATACCGTCCATCCGCTCGCCCACCTCGTCGACGGCTTCACGCCCGGCTTCGGCGTGTTTCGCGGCCTCCTCGGCGGTCGCAGCGACCTCCTCGGCGGAGGCGGCGACCTCCTCGATCACCGCGCCCATGTCGTCGGCCTCGTTGGAGAGCTCCGCCGCCTGGGTCCGCTGGTCGGCGGCGATCCCCTCCACCTCCTCGATCCCGCCGGCGACACGGTCCGTGTTCTCGCCGAGCGCTTCCGCCTCTGCACCGACCTTTGCGCGGAGTTCGCGGGACCGTTCGATCTCCTCGCGCATCTCGGCGGCGTACGAGTGGAGGTACGTGTCGTTGACGACCTGCATATCGAGGTTCAGCGCGCGGAGGGCGGCCGCGACCGTCGCTTCGGTCTCCGAGAGGATCCCCTCGGCGACTGCCGCGTCCTCGGGGGCCAGCTTCTCACGGAGCTCCGCACGGGCGTCGTCCATCGCCGCGCCGGCGACGGTCACGGAGACCCGCCCGAACATCCCCGCGAAGTAGTGAAGCGGCATGTCGAGCCGATCGTGCAGCCGACCGATCCGCGTGCGGTGGGTGTAGTGATCACGGTCGTACGCGCCGGATGTGAGCGTCCGGTAATAGGCGGCGACGATGGCCCGCATCGCCTCTCGATCGCGTGGCGAGCGGTCGAGCACGTCCTTCGTCCGTTCCTCCTCGTAGATCGGGTCGATGAACGCGTCGACGAGGTCATCTATGTTCTCCTCGACGAGCGGTTCGAGCGCGTGCATCCGTTCGACGTCGCCGTCGTCGAACTCGACGAATTCCTTCCGCCAGGCGATCTCTTCCTCCGTCAATCCGATCTCCGTAGCGAGACGCTCCGGCGTGACGTCCCCCATACCGAGACTCTCGCCGCGCACGAGTGAGTCCATACCTCCACGCGAGCGGGGGCGCTGATAAGCATACGTCCGCAAGTATCACTCCCGATACTCCAGCGTCCTGCCGTTTCTCTCCCCGGCCGTCGGTGAGTACGGGCCGTTGACGCCGAGTAACTCGGCGACCTACGTACCACTCACACCGTCGGGACCGCCCCGAGCGCCGCCTCGATCACCTGTACGGCGGCCGCGCCGTCCCGGCGGGAGACGACCACGACGAGGGAGTCACCGACGACGCCGGCGGCCGACACGTCGACCTCGGCAGCGGCGAGTCGGTCGAGGACGGCCCCGAGCGCCCCGGCGTCGACCTCGCCGGTCGCGACGAGTGCGGTGTGGTCGCCCCCGTCCGTGACTGCCGCCCCGGGAACCCGGAGAAGTGGGCCCGTTGGGTCCTCGAAGTCGATATCGTCGCCCTCGTGTACCCCGACGCCGCTCCGCATCGCGACGCGCGCGGTTCGGCGCGCGGTCTCATATCCGGAGAGGTCCGATCCGTACCGCCGGAGCGCCGTCGCGATGGCGTCGTCGCCGCCGTCGAGGTCGGCATCTTCCGCGAGCCATGACGCGGCCGCGGCGTAGTTGAGCAGGCCCGCACGGAGCGCGTGGAGGAGGAACGGTCGCTCCCGAACGGCCTCGCGAACGTCGGCTGCCAGTGACATACCCGACGATCCGCCGGCCGACAAATAAAGGCCGCGCGACGCCAAGCGTGTCCATGGAGACGGTCGTCACCGAACACGCCGGATACACCCTCGCACGGCTCGAATCGCCCGACCGCGTCTTCGAGGTGAGCTTCGACACGCTCGAACCGACCGACGTCACGCTTCGGTTCATCCGCGACGGCGAGCGCGTCGGAAGCATCTACAACGACGACGGGACGGCCCGGACGATGGCGCGGCTCACCACCAACCGGGAGGGAACCGACTTCATCGCCGTCGAGGTACCGAAACCGTTCGTCGCAGCGATCCTCGATGCCGCCATCGAACATGGCCGGGTGACCGACCGGGACGCCGCCGAGGGGTACCGGCTCCGCGTGCTCCCCGACGCGTGAGTCCGCGGTAGTCGATCTCCCCCGACTCGCCCACCCCGCCGGCTCCGAAGTCCCTAAGGCCGGCGCGACCCCATCGCCGGTATGCAGTCGCTCGTCATCCTCGCACACGGCTCGCACCTCAATCCCGATTCGAGCGCGCCGACGTACGCTCACGCAGACACGATACGTGCCTCCGAAGCCTTCGATGAGGTCCGTACCGGGTTCTGGAAGGAGGAGCCACACCTCCGGGAGGTGCTCCGGACTGTCGAGGGCGACGAGATCTACGTCGTCCCGCTTTTCATCTCCGAGGGCTATTTCACCGAGGAGGTGATCCCGCGGGAGCTCCGGCTCGCCGGCTGGGACGTCGCCGAGTGGGATTCGGACGGCATCTCCGCCGATCAGGCAACGCTCGTCGCCGAGGATATCGGCCGGGAGGTCCATTACTGTGGACCAGTCGGCACCCATCGGGCGATGAGCGACGTGATCGTCCGCCGGGCGGAATCGGTGACCGACGACCCGGACGTCGGCGAGGGCTTCGGACTGGCGGTCGTCGGCCACGGCACCGAGCGCAACGAGAACAGCGCGAAGGCGATCGAGTATCACGCCGACCGGATCCGTGAACGCGGCCGTTTCGACGAGGTCCGAACCCTCTACATGGACGAAGAGCCCGAGGTCGACGACCTCCCCGAGCACTTCGAGAGCGAGGACGTCGTCCTCGTGCCGCTTTTCATCGCCGACGGCTATCACACCCAGGAGGACATCCCGGAGGACGTCGGGCTCTGTGAGGACTACCGCGACGGCTACGACGTGCCGACGGCCGTCGACGGCACCCGTATCTGGTACGCCGGGGCGGTCGGGACGGAGCCGCTCATGGCGGACGTGATCCTCGAACGGGCCGCCGACGCCGGCGCCGACCTCAACGACGCGTTGGCGACCGTCCGTGAAACGACCCGCGTCGCCACGGGGGACTGAACTATGTCTGAACCGATCACGGAGGGGACAACCACGGTCCCCGATATCGACCTTCCGGGTGATGCCTTCGACGCGCTGCTCGCGGCGGTCTCGACGGTTTCGGGGGACGAACCCTCCGAGGGACCCGCGATCGACTTCGAGGGGCTGCGGGTGGAGTCGAGGGGCGAGACGACCGTCGTCGAGGTCGACGGGGAGCGTTTCGAGGCGGGTTCCGAGCGTGAACTGCACGAGGTCGCCGCCGACAATGCCGCGTTCGTCACGAACTGGCATTTCTTCGAGCGGGTCGCGGGGGAGGGGACCCCGCGCCGAGCGTTCGTCCGCTGGCTGGAGGCCGCTGAGGAGCGTTCCGTGGGGGAACGGTACGCCGCGCTCGCCACGGGCGTCGTCCGCGAATGGGGGCAGTTGCGGGTGACCGCGACGGTCACCGATCGCGGGGAGCGGCGATACGACGTGCGACACCTCGAGGACGCCGGGGTCCCGATCGACGAACTCGACCGACACGAGGACCCGCGTGACGCTCGTGACATCGTGACGTTCGACCCGGACGGCCGCTATCGGCCGCTGAAGACCGCCCCGTCGCTCCGCGGCGGCTGGGTGTTTTCGGCACTCGATCACCGTGAAATGTACGAGGTCGTCGAGACGGTCTATCCGGCGACGGTCGCGAACTGGCATCGCGAACGGGAGGGACGACTCGACGTCGACCACTGGCGTGAGACGATGGGGCGGCAGTCCGGGATCTACGGCGTGGTGCAGACGTGGGACCGCGGCGAGGGCCACGAGCACGTCAACTGGGTCGCGGAGGCGTGTTGTGCGGACTCACAGTGTCTCAAACGTCGCGAGTGGGAGTACGACAATGAGACCGACCTCGACGTTGACGGCGGCGACGGGGTCTTCCCGTGTCGTGAGCCGTGTTCGCTGGTCGTTTCGGCCGCCCGCAAGTGGACCCGACTTGAGGGGGAAACCGAGCGAACCTACGAGTTCGAGTTGACCCCGAGTGAGAAGGAACAGCTGGAGGCGCTCATCGACGCCGTCGCGGACGGTCGAACCGAGGAGATCCGCGAGGCCGACCTCAGGGATCCCGCGAACCGTTACCGCGCGCGTTTCCTGCGCGCAAAGCGCCTCGATGCCGACGGCAACCTCTGTGGCGTTCCGACCGACGACGAGTGAGACGGGACCGCCGTGTGGGATCCCCCTCGACCGATCCCGACCATGGGCGTGTGAACCCTCAAGGGGGCTCACCCGGTATTGGGTGGTATGATCCTGCCGATCGCCCGCCGGTTCGTCGCCGGTGAGACCATCCCGGAAGCGCTCGAACACACCCGAACGTACAACGAGGACGACGTCGCGATCATCCTCAACCTGCTCGGGGAACACTACGACAACGCCGCGGAGGCACGCGAGGACACGGACACCTATCTCACGCTGATCGACGACATCGCCGACAGCGGCCTCGACGCGTGTATCTCGGTGAAGCCGTCACAGATCGGTCTCGACGTCTCGGCGGACCTCTTCGAGGAGCACTATCGGGAGATCGTTGCCCATGCCCACGAACGCGACGCGTTCGTCTGGTGTGACATGGAGGACGTCGATACGACGGACGACACGCTCGACGTGTTCGAGGCGGTCGCCGAGGAGTACCCCTGGAGCGTCGGCCAATGTATCCAGTCGAACCTCAAGCGGACCCATGACGACCTCGAACGGCTCGTCGACGTCCCCGGGAAGATCCGGATCGTCAAGGGCGCATACGACGAGCCGCCGTCGGTCGCCTACACCGACAAGGCGGACGTCAACGAGGCGTATCGCGAGGACATCGAGTTCCTCTTCGAAAACCGCGAGCAGGGCGTCGCCATCGGCAGCCACGACCCCGAGATGATCGCGCTCGCCGGACGGTTGGCCGACGAGCACGGGACCGACTACGAGATTCAGATGTTGACGGGCGTGCGCGAGGACGCCCAGCGGGACCTCGCGAAACAGGGCGTTCGGGTCGTCCAATACGCGCCGTACGGCAAGAAGTGGCTCTCGTACTTCTACCGGCGCGTCCGTGAGCGCAAAGAGAACGTTCTCTTCGCCGCACGGGCGGTTATCGGTCGCTGAGGCGGCGTCGCCGTGTGCTGGCGTGTCGCCGTCGGTCACTGAGGCGGCGTCGCCGGGTGCTGGCGTGTCGCTGGACGCTCATGTGTCGCCGTCGCCGGACGTCCGCGTGCCGTCGTCAGGTTGCCCTTTCCCGCCGCGCGACGAGCGCGTAGAAGCCCTCTTAAGGGTCGCCATCACATAGCACTCGCATAGATGTCTACGTGGAAACGCGACTTCGCGAGCGGGCTGATCGTGTTGGCCCCCTTGCTCGTCCTTCTGCTCGTGATCCGGTGGCTATACGTCTATATTGCCTCCATCCCGCTCATCGAGGCGCTCCAGCCCGCGATCATCCCGGAGGCGCTGCTCCCGGTCTCGCGGGTGATCATCGCGGTCGCCGTCCTCACGACGCTCGTGCTCGCCGTCGGCTACCTCATGCGGACGACGTTCGGCCGCGTCGCCGAATCGGCGATCGACGATGCGATCAACCGCATCCCCGCCCTCCGTGTCGTCTACAACGCCTCAAAACTCGCCGTCGAAACCGCCCTCTCCGGAACCGACGAACTGCAGAGCCCGGTCTATCTGGAGACCTGGCCGGGCATCCGGATGACCGCCTTTATGACGGGTAAACGGACCCGTGACGGCAAGGTCGTCCTCTTCATGCCGACCGCGCCGAACATCACCACCGGCTTCGTCATCGAGGTCGAACCCGAACGGATCGAGGAGACCGGCGAGACGGTCGAGGAGGGGATGACCCGGATCCTCTCGGCCGGCTTCGCGGAATCGGCCCACCAGATCCCCGTCGAGGAGGAGTCTCGACCCGGCGGATCGGGCACCAGCGACGGATCCCGTCCGGGCGGCCCATCGCAGCCAAGCGGCCCCAGGAGCGTCGATATCAGCGGGGCGGGGAGATCCGCAGGTGGATCCGTGGACGGGCCGAACGCGGCGGGCTCCGGGGAGTCCGGGAGTGACATCGGTGGGTCCGGTTCCGACGCGAAGTAGCCCACACGGGATCGCGGATGGTGTGCGGCGAGGGTCGGTATTGGTCCGGTCTCCCGAACCTCGCATTCCGATCACTGACGCTCGATCCTAACAATACAACCCCTTGGATCCGTAGGGTGCGGCATGACCGATCCGGATTGGTATCAGGACGCGACGATCTACTCGCTCGATATCAAGACGTTCAACGACGCCGACGGCGACGGGTGGGGCGACTTTGCCGGGGCAACCGAGCGGCTTGGGTATCTCGCGGAGCTCGGCGTGGACGCCCTCTGGGTCCGACCGTTCTACCCGAGTCCGCTACGTGACAACGGCTACGACGTCGATCCGGATTCCGTCGAACGGATCGTCGGGGATGGTACGTATCACGTCGCCGAGGGTGGTGTGACGTTCGATCTCGACGGCTGTGGGTACGTCTGGATACGCGGTGAGCAGCGAGGAGGAGCGTTGTGACATCCTCCCACGACTAAAGTCGTGGGTTTTCTCGCCCCGCAAATCGTATAAGAAGGATTCGAGGGGATGTTTAACTGACAAGCGGAGGGGGTGTCGTTCGTCACGGTCGGATCTCCACTGGGTGTGGGACGCTCCCAGCTACATCGATTCGGGGGCCTCGACGCCGAGCACGTCGAGGGCGTTCGCCATCGTATTGCGGGCGGCGACGACGAGCGCGAGTCGGGCGTCACGGAGGTCGTCGCGCTCGGCGGTGAGCACCGGACATTCGCGATAAAAGCGATTGTACGCCTCCGCGAACTCGCGGGTGAAGGTGGCGACGGTGTGCGGTTCCAGATCCGCGGCGGCCGATTCGATCACGGCCGGGAACCGGGCGACCTCACGGACGAGCTCCCGCGCGGCGTCCGTCTCCAGCGCCGTGGCGTCGACGGTCCCGTCGGTCCCCGCCTCCGGCAGCGCGACGCCCGCAGCCTCGGCCTCGTCGATGATCCCGCAACATCGGGCGTGGACGTACTGGACGTACGGGGCGGACTGTCCCTCGAAATCGAGCGCGTCCTCCCACTCGAAGGTGATCGCCTTCGTCGGCTGTTTCGAGACGATGTCGTACCGAACCGCGCCGATCCCGACCTGATGGGCGATCCGCTCGACGTCCTCGTCGGTCAGGTCGTCGTCGCGGATCCGGTCGTCGAGGCGGGTCTCGACGGCCTCGCGTGCACGATCGATCGCCTCATCCAGCAGGTCATCGAGCATCACGCCCGTCCCCCGCCGGGTGGACATCTTTCCGTCCGGGAGGTTCACGTACGAGTAGATGACGTGTCCGAGCCGGTCGGTGTCGTTGCCGAGGATCTCCAAGGCGGCGTCGAGCTGGTCGGCCTGTAGCTTATGATCCTCCCCGAGCACCGTCACCGCGCGGTCGTAGTTCGCGAACTTCCACTCGTGGTGGGCCAGGTCGCGGGTGGTGTAGAGGCTCGTCTCGTCCGAGCGGAGGAAGACGAGGTTCTTTTCGATCCCCCAGTCGACGAGTTCGAGCTGCCAGGCGTCCTCCTCGTAGACGGCGTGTCCGGACTCCTGCAGCCGCGCGGCGACCTCGGTCGTCGACCCGTCGCGCATGAACCGCGTCTCCTTCACGAACTCGTCGAACTCCGCGGGAAGCCGGGCGAGACAGCCCTTCATGCCGCCGAGCACCTGATCGACGACCTCCCCGACCCGCTCGAACGTTTCCTCCTCGCCCGCCTCGAGCCCCTGCAGGATCGCCGCGATCTCCGCCTCCGCGGCCTCGACGTCGTCCGGGTCGGCCTCCTCCAGATAGGCGTTCCCCTTCCGGTAGTAGCGAACGAGGTCGTACTCGATCCGGCCGCGGGCGGGCTCCTCGTCCAGATCCGACTCGTCGAACGTCTCGTAGGCCCACGTGAAGACGGCCATCTGCCGCCCGGCGTCGTTCACGTAGTAGTGCCGGTCGACGTCGTAGCCCGCATACGAGAGGAGGGTCGCGACGGCGTCCCCGACGATCGGGTTGCGCGCGCGGCCGACGTGGACCGGGCCGGTCGGGTTCGCGCTGGTGTGTTCGACCACGACGCTCGTGTCGCGGTCGGGGAGGTTCCCGTACGCGGCGTCGCCGGCGGCGGCCGTGAGGGTGTCGACGAGGTAGCGATCGCCGGCGTGAAAGTTGACGTACGGGCCGGCGACGTCGACGGCGGCGAGGTAGTCGTACTCGTCCTCGTCCATCGCCGACTCGACCGCTTCGGCGACGTCAGCGGCGACGACGGGCGGTGCCGCGCCCGCCTCGCCGGCCAGCCGGAAGGCGACGCTCGAAGCGAGCGTCGCGTCCATGTCGTCGGGGGGCTCTTCGATACCGAGGTCGTCGGTCGGGAACTCGAGGCTCGATAGCGCCGCCGTCAGCGCCGATTCGACCTCCGACCGGAACCGTCTGAACATGGTCCCCGTTCGTCGGTCGGGATAAAAGGCCCTTCCGAACGACGGCGGCGCGCGGACGGTTGGCGGGCGGAGCGTGGGCGGCGGGCGTTGCGCGTGCGGTTGGCGGACGGTGGCGGGCGGTTGGCGGACGGTGGCGGGCGGTTGGCGGACGGTGGCGGGCGGTTGGCGGACGGTGGCGGGCGGTTGGCAGGCGACGGGCGATGCGTGGGCGGTACGCAGGCGGTGCGTGGATGGTTGGCGGGCGGTAAACGGGCGGTGCGTGGGCGGTGCGCGGACGGTACGCGGGCGGTGCACGGACGGTACGCGGGCGGTGCACGGGCGACGGGTGGAACCGTCCGTCGCCGGCGGAGGTCGACCGACGCGTTTAGGTTCAGGGCCCCCGGATATTTCATACGCATAGCCGTTTCCGCGTCTTGCGGGCCGCCAAAGCATCTCATTTTTGAGATCCTTCTCATTTCCGTTATGCTTTTCAGGACCGATGGCGAACCAACAGTTATGAACGAACCGTCGACGAGAACCCCCGACCCGGCGGCGCTTGCGGCGCTCAAACACGTCGCGCTCGCCGGGCGGCTTACGGAGACGAAGGTGTCGTGTGCGGCGCTGGCCGACCGGCTCGACGCGTCCACACAGACCGCCTCCCGTCGGCTCCAGACGCTCGAATCCGCCGGGCTGATCGAACGCGACGTCGTCGGCGACGGCCAGTGGATCACGGTCACGGAGGCCGGCGAGATGGCCCTCCGTGCGGAGTATGCCGACTACCGTCGGCTCTTCGAGTCGGGGATCGAACTCGTCCTTCGCGGGACCGTCACCGAGGGGATGGGCGAGGGGAAACACTACATCACGCTGCCCGGCTACGCCGAGCAGTTCACCCGACGGCTCGGCTATGAGCCGTTCCCCGGGACGCTCAACGTCGAACTCGACGCCGAAAGCGTCCGCCGACGTGGCGGGCTCTCCGGGATCGACGCCGTCCCCATCGACGCGTGGGAGGACGGCGACCGGACCTATGGCGCCGCGACCTGCTATGGAGTCACGCTCGCCGCTGGCGAGGACGGATACGAGCGGGCACACGCGATCGTCCCCGACCGCACCCACCACGACGAGGATAAACTGGAGCTGATCGCCCCGGACCGGCTCCGTGACGTGCTCTCGCTCGCCGACGGGGACGAACTCGAAGTGCGCGTCACCCCCACCGAACGGGCCGACTCGGACACGGATACCGAGGGGTCCGAGCCGTCGGAGTCGCTCGCGACGGAGGCCCCCTGATGCGCGCCGATATCGACGGGGACGGCGCCGACGAGGAGTTCGCCGACTCCACTATCGAGCGTGCGCTCACCGCCTTCGCGGCCGGCGAGCCCGTATGTGTTCACGACTTCGCCGATCGGGAGGGCGAGACCGACATCATCTATCCGGCCGCCGCGGTCGACGCGGCCGCCGTCGCCCACCTGCGAAACGATGCGGGTGGGCTCGTCTGTGTCGCCGTCGCGGATCACGTCGCCGACGCGTTCGGGCTGCCGTTCCTCGCGGACGCGATCGACCACCCCGCCGCCGAGGACACCCCGGAGTACGACGACCGCTCGTCGTTCTCGTTGCCGGTCAACCACCGCGACACGTTCACCGGGATCACCGACGCCGACCGCGCTCGAACCATCGTCGCGCTCGCGGACGCGGCCACGGCCGCCGAACGCGACCCGGGAAGCTACACGCCGGCGACCTTCGCCGAGGAGTTCCGCGCCCCCGGACACGTCCACGTCCTCCGCGGCGCGAAGGGCGGGGTCCGCGAGCGCGTCGGCCACACCGAACTCGGCCTCGCGCTCGCCGCGGCCGCCGACCTCCCGCCCGCGGTCGTCGTCTGTGAGATGCTCGATGACGCGACCGGCGAGGCGCTCTCGCCCGTGGACGCCGCCGCCTACGCGGCCCGCCATGGGATCCCCTACGTCGAGGGCGCGGACCTCGTCTCGGCGCTTCGGTAGTCTGACGACCCCGATCGGCGCGCACTCCCGTGCCCACCGCCAGTCGCTCCTCGCTTTCGTGCCAGTCGCTCCTCGCTTTCGTGCCAGTCGCTCCTCGCTTTCCCGCCAGTAGCTACTTGATCGTGCGTTCGCATGGTCCCGCATATGACACAGCGACACGACGTCATCGTCGTCGGGGTCGGTGGCATGGGGGCCGCCACGGCGTATCACCTCGCCGAGCGTGGGCTCGACGTCCTCGGGGTGGAGCGATACGACGTCCCCCACGCGATGGGCTCCTCACACGGTATCTCCCGGATCATTCGTAAACCCCAGTATGAGGACCCCGCCTACGTCCCGCTCGTGGAGCGGGCGTACGACCTCTGGCGCGACCTCGAGGCGAAGACGGGACGCGACCTGCTCTTTATCACCGGGGGGATCGACGCCGGGCCGCCCGGGAGCGAGGTCCTCGAAGGCTCGCTCGAATCGTGTGCGGCACACGACCTCGAACACGAGGTCCTCTCGGCCGAGACGGTAAACGAGCGGTTTCCCGGCTACGACCTTCCGGCGGACCATCGTGCAGTCTACCAACCGGATGGCGGGTTTCTCGTCCCGGAGCGATGTATCGTCGCCCACGTCGAGGCGGCCCATGCGGCGGGCGCGACGATCCGCGCCCGCGAGCCGGTTCACGAGTATCGTCACCTCGACGACGGCGTACGGGTCGAGACCTCGAAGGGGACCTACGAGGCCGACCGGCTCGTCGTCACCGCCGGCGCGTGGGCGGCGAAGCTCCTTCCGGCGCTTGAGGGGCTCGCGGTCCCCGAACGACAGGTGCTCGCGTGGCTCCAGCCGACGGAGCCGACCGCCTTCGATGCCGACCGCTTCCCCGTGTTCATCCACGAAGCCGACGACGGCCACTACTACGGGTTCCCCCGCCACGACGTCCCGGGGTTCAAGTTCGGGAAGTTCAACCACCGCGAGGAGACCGTGGACCCCGACGGGTTCGATCGCGACCCGGAGCCGGCGGACGAGGAGCTGCTCCGATCGTATGCGGACCGGTACTTCCCGACCGGCGCGGGACCGACGATGCAACTCACGACGTGTCTGTTCACCAATACCCCCGACAACCACTTCATCCTCGGGCGGCTTCCGGACGAGCCGCGTGTGACGGTCGGCGCGGGCTTTTCCGGGCACGGCTTCAAGTTCGCGAGCGTCATCGGCGAGATCCTCGCGGACCTCACGATCACCGGCGAAACCGACCACGAGATCGGCCTCTTCGACCCGGCGCGGTTCGGCTGATCGTCGGTTATCCTTGCACGGACGGCCGGACCGCTGGTTCCTTATCGCTCACCGTCGAACGGCCCAGTATGACCACGGTTGCCGATCTGATCGATCGATTGGAGGCGGAGGCGGCGGCGGGCGCGAACCCCGAGACGACCCCGGACGTCGGGATCATCATGGGCTCGGACTCCGACCTCCCCGTCATGGCCGGTGCCCACGAGGCGCTCGCGGGGCTGGGCTTCGCCGAGCAGACCGACTTCGACTCGCCGCCGTCGGCCCGGTTTACCTACGAGAGCTACGTCGTCTCCGCCCACCGGACGCCGGATCTCATGTACGCGTACGCCGAGACGGCCGCCGATCGGGGGATCGACGTCGTGATCGCGGGCGCGGGCGGGAAGTCCGCGGACCTGCCGAACATGACCGCCTCCATCGCGTTCCCGGTCCCCGTGATCGGCGTTCCGGTGCAGGAGAAATCGGTCGATTCGGTGATCGGGATGCCGAGGGGCGCGCCCATCGTCGCCGTCGACGCCGGCAAGTCGTTCAACGCGGGGCTGTCGGCCGCACAGATCCTCGCCCGCGAACACGAACAGGTCCGTGAGCGGCTGATCGCGTATCACGAGGGCCTGAAAGGCGACGTTGCGGCCGTCTCGGCGGACCTCCACGACCTCGGGGTCGACGCCTTCCGTGAGAAACACGACGGGTAGCCGGGACGACATCGCCGGGGCGGCACTCCTGACCGTCACGATCGATCGCCGATCCCGGCCGGCTTACCCGGTACCCCACGCCGTTTAGGGGCACGAGTGGTTCGGGCGGGTATACCGTGTCGGCCCGGATCGCTCACGCCCTGGATCGTCTCGCCACCCTCCGTGAGGACCCCCGCACGCCGATCCTGCTCGTCATCGCCGGCGGATGGTCGCTCTCGCTCGGTGTGCGCCTCGTGTACCCCGCGATCATTCCCCACCTCCGGACGGCCTACGGGATCTCGCTTTCGACCGCCGGGCTCCTGTTGACGGTCCTCTGGCTCGCGTATGCGATCGGTCAGCTCCCCGGGGGGATCCTCGCGGACCGCCTCGGCGAGCGGCGCGTCCTCGTCGCGAGCACGTTCATCTCGGGGGCGACCCTCGGGCTCGTCGTCGTCGCCGGGGCCGTCGAGGTGCTGTTCGCGGCGACCGTCCTCTTCGGGCTGAGCACCGCGCTCTACGGGGTCGCTCGCTTTACCATCCTCACCGAGGTCTACCCGGACAACGACGGCACCGCTATCGGCGTGACGATGGCCGCGGGCGACCTCGGCAACGCCGTCTTGCCCCCGTTCGCCGGCTTCCTCGCGGTCACGTTCGCGTGGCAGTTCGGCTTCGCGTTCGCCGTCCCGCTCTTCCTGTTGGCGGGCGTCGGGCTGTTCGTCGCGTTGCCGCGCTCGGATCGCCAGCGGGCGATGGCCTCGTCCGACGATGCCCCGGAGGAGCCGTGGCTCACGCGGACTGCCGCGACGGTTCGGCGGGTCGCGAGCGCGTTGCGGAGCCGACCCGTCGCCGTCGTCACCGCCATCCAAACGCTCGGATACTGTGCGTGGCAGGCGCTCACCGGCTTTTATCCGACCTACCTCATCGACGTGAAGGGGTTCGCGCCGACGACGGCGACGTTGCTTTTTGGCGGCTTCTTCGCGCTCGGCGTCGTCGTCAAACCCCTCGCCGGTCGGGCCTACGACGCCTCCGGCATCCGCACGACGCTGCCGGTCATCCTCGGGGTCGCTGGTGTCGGGCTCGTTTTGCTCCCGTTCGTCGACTCGTTGCCGGGGATCCTCCTCGTCACGCTCCTTTTAAGCAGCATCCTGGGCTACTCGACGGTGACGCTCACCCACCTCACGGCGTCGTTGCCGGCGGCCGTCCGCGGCTCCGGGCTCGGCGTCCTCCGGACGGGATACATGGTGATCGGCGCGGGCAGCCCGGTCGTCGCTGGCCTGCTCGCCGACGCCGACCTGTTTGATGAGGTGTTCTTCATCCTCGCCGCGCTCGTCGCCGTCGGCGCGTGCCTGACGGTGTTGCTTTCGGAGGGGTAGCCGCGGCGTGGCCTTCGGAAGGAGCCGCGACGCGGGGTCGCGCCGGGTGTTGAGTCGGGCTGATCGGCTCTCCCGCCCTTCCGACGAACGGCTGAAAACCGGGTTATCCGACGTTTGCGCCCGGATCGCCCGTGGACGCGTCCGCGCGAACGAGAATCAACGCTTATGAGGGGGCGGTCCAAACGCCAGCACGTTACGGAGACCTACATGAGCGATTGGATAGCGATCGGCGCACTGGCGGCCGTTGGCCTGCTCATCCCGTTAGCGATGATGGCAGTGTCCGCGTTGCTCCGCCCAAGCGTGCCGGAGACAGGAAAAAGTACCATCTACGAGTCCGGCGAGACCCCGACGGGCACGACGCGGATCCGGTTCAACATTCAGTACTACATGGTCGCGTTGTTGTTCGTCGTCTTCGACATCGAGACCGTGCTGTTGTTCCCGTGGGTTACGATCTACCGGCCGGCCCTCGAGGCGGGCGTGCCGATGATCGACCTGCTGTGGCCGATGCTCGCGTTCGTCGGCATTCTCGCGATCGGACTCGTCTGGGCGTGGCGGACGGGCGCGGTCAAATGGACCAAAAGCCCCCGCGCGACCCGCAGAAAAACGGAGCGTGAGGTTAACCAATGAGCAGCGAACAGCAACCGTTTATTACCGACGAATCGCGCGTGGTCACGGAGACCCGAGACAGCCGCATCACCGGTCAGGGCGACCGGTTCAACTCCCGACTCCGGGAGGCGTTCGGGTCCTCCCCGTTCATCCTCACCAAGTTCGATAAGTTCCTGAACTGGTGCCGTGGCTCCTCGATGTTCATGCTGCAGTTCGGGATCGCCTGCTGCAGCATCGAGATGATGCACACCTACGCGGTGAAACACGACCTCGACCGCTTCGGCAGCGGGGTCCCCCGCGCGTCGCCGCGACAGGCCGACGTGATGATCGTCCCCGGAACGATCGTCTCGAAGTTCGCCCCGCGGATGAAACGCGTCTACGACCAGATGCCCGAGCCGAAGTTCGTCGTCGGGATGGGCTCGTGTACCATCTCGGGCGGCCCCTTCCAGGAGGGCTACAACGTGATCAAGGGCGCGGAGGAGGTCATCCCGATGGACATCCACGTCCCGGGCTGTCCACCCCGTCCCGAGGCGCTCGTCTACGGCGTCGTCAAACTTCAGGAGCGCGTCGCCAACGGCGAGGCCGCCCCGGTGACGGTCAAGCCGTACGAACTCGAACAGTTCGGCGACCTCGAACGCGACGAACTGGTCGATGCGCTCGTCGACCAGATCGATGAGGATGAACTCGTTATGCGATACAACTTCGCTGATTCGCCATGAGCTTGGAACCGCTCGACTCCCCCGACGCCGATGTCATTCCGGAGCGCACGCCCGAGGAGCTGGAGGCGCTGCTCGGCGACCTCGTGCTCGCTCGCGACGACCATCTGAACGCGCCCGGGTTCGTCATTCGACCCGATACCGTTCAGGAGACGCTCTCGATCCTCAAAGAGCAGGCGGGCTATGACCACCTCTCGCTCGTCACCGCTCAGGAGTACGAGAACCGCTATGAGTCGATCTACCACCTGAAGAAGTTCGACGACCCGACCCAGGAGGTCAGCGTCGTCGTCCCCGCGGACAAGGACCAGCCAGTCTCGGAATCCGGCGAAGCCGTCTTCCGGACGGCCGACTGGCACGAGCGCGAGGCGTACGACCTCGTCGGGATCGAGTACGACGATCACCCCGACCTCCGTCGGATCCTCCTCCCGCAGACGTGGCAGGGCCACCCGCTCTCGCTCGATTACGACATGAACCAGCCGCAGATCGCGGCGCTGCCGGCCCACGTCAACCCGATCCAGGACCACCACCGGGACGACGAGTCGGACACGATGTTCCTCAACATCGGTCCCCACCACCCGGCGACCCACGGCGTGCTTCACTTAAAAACGGTGCTCGACGGTGAACAGGTCGTCGACATCGAATCCGACATCGGCTACCTCCACCGCTGTGAGGAGCAGATGGCCCAGAGCGGGACCTACCGCCACCAGATCATGCCGTACCCCGACCGCTGGGACTACATCTCGGCGGGGTTACTGAACGAATGGGCGTACGCGCGCGCGGCCGAGGACCTCGCGGACATCGAGGTCCCCGAATACGCACAGGTCATCCGCACCATGGGCGCGGAGATGTGCCGGATCGCCGCGCACATGCTGGCGTTGGCGACGTTCGCGCTCGACGTGAACGGCGACTTCACGGCGACGTTCATGTACGCCATCAACGACCGCGAGCGCGTGCAGAACCTCCTGGAGGATCTCACGGGTCAGCGGCTCATGTTCAACTACTTCCGGCTCGGCGGCGTCGTCTGGGACCTGCCGGAGCCGCGCGAGGAGTTCTTCTCGAAGACGCGTGACTTCCTCGACCAGCTGCCCGGAAACATCGAGGAGTACCACAACCTCGTCACCTCGAACGAGATCTTCCAGATGCGGACGATCGATACCGGCATCCTGCCGCCGGAGGTCGCGAAGAACTACGGCGCGACCGGCCCGGTCCTGCGCGGCTCGGGCGTCGATTACGACCTCCGCCGTGACGACCCCTACGGCTACTACGACGAACTCGACTGGGACGTCATCACCGAGGACGGCTGTGACAACTACAGCCGCCTGCTCGTCCGGATGCAGGAGGTCGAGGAGTCCGCGAAGATCATTGGACAGTGTGTCGACCTGCTGGAGGACTGGCCCGAGGACGAGCGGACGATCCAGGCCAACGTCCCGCGCACGCTGCGCCCGGACGACGACACCGAGATCTACCGCGCCGTCGAGGCCGCGAAGGGCGAACTCGGCATCTACATCCGCTCGGACGGGACGGACAAGCCCGCCCGCTTCAAGATCCGCTCGCCGTGTTTCTCGAACCTCCAGACGCTGCCGGAGATGGCGAACGGGGAGTACATCCCTGACGTGATCGCCGCGCTCGGCAGCCTCGACATCGTGCTCGGGGAGGTGGACCGCTAATGGCGGACGCCCCGGCACAGCTGTTCCCCGAGTTTATCGTCGACACCTTCGGGCTGCCGGGCGTGCTCGGCGAGGTCGTCGCGGCGTTGATCGCGGCGTTCGTCGTCGGCAACATCGTCCTCGCGTTCACCGGCGTCGCCGGTCCGTGGGCGAAACGGAAGATCACGGCGGCGTTCACCGACCGGATCGCCGTCAGCCGGATCGGCCCGTTCGGGCTGCTCATCATCCCGGCCGCAGCGGTGCAGCTCCTCGCGAAGGAGCTCATCGTCCCCGAGGGCGTCGACCGCCCGACGTGGGACCTCGCGCCGATCATCCTGCCGGCCTCGGCGTTGCTCGGCTTTGCCGTCATCCCGATGGGACAGCTCGGCCCGGTGAACCTGCATCTCGCGGACCCCGAGGTGGGGCTCGCGCTCGTCTTCGCGTTCGCCTCCATCGCCTCCGTCTCGTTGGTGATGGCGGGCTACGGCTCGAACAACAAGTACTCCATGCTCGGCGGGCTTCGTGCGGTCGCACAGAACCTCGCGTATGAGATCCCGCTCATCGTGACGGCGATGTCCGTCGTGATCTTCGCGGGTACCCTGGAGATGAGCGGCATCGTCGCCGCTCAGAGCGAGACGCTGTTCTCTGTCGGCGGCTTCGACATCCCGGCGTGGTACGCGCTCGTGAACCCGTTCGCGTTCGTGCTGTTCCTCACGGCGAACATGGCCGAGATCGGCCGGAACCCGTTCGACATTCCGGAGGCACCGACGGAGATTGTCGCGGGGTACCAGACGGAGTACTCCTCGTCGTATTTCGTCCTGTTTTATCTCGGCGAGTTCGTCCACATCTTCCTCGGCGGGGCGATCCTCGCGGTGACGTTCCTCGGGGGAGCCGCCGGCCCCGGACCGGAGAGTATCAGCTTCCTCTGGTTCGTGGTGAAGATCTGGGGCTTCTTCCTGTTCACGCAGTGGTGCCGCTCGGCGCTGCCACGTGTCCGCATCGACCAGCTCATCGAGATCGGCTGGAAGGGGATGCTCGTGTTATCGTTCGCGAACCTGGTGCTCACGGCCGTAATCGTGGGGGTGATCGCATAATGATCGGATTAATGAAGTCGATGGCGACGACGATGAAACACGCCCTGGACGGCAAGACGTTCACGGTGAAATACCCCGAGGAGGCGCCGGACGTCAGTCCGCGGTTCCGTGGGGTCCACAAGTTCAGCCAGGAGCGGTGTATCTGGTGTCGACAGTGTGAGAACGTCTGCCCGAACGACACGATCCAGATCGTTCAGGACGACCAGCGCAACGGCGAACAGTACAACCTCCACATCGGTCAGTGTATCTACTGCCGGCTGTGTGAGGAGGTGTGTCCGGTGGATGCGATCCTCTTGACGCAGAACTTCGAGTTCACCGCGGACACGAAAGACGAGTTCGTCTACAACAAAGAACAGCTCAAGAACGTCCCGTGGTACAAGGGTATCGACCCGCTCGAATCCCGCAATCCCGACCGCAGCGCGTGGATCGGCGAGGGTGACGGCGAGATCGACTACCAGTAGCGGGACCGTCTCGAAATCTTCAAAGGGCTTCTCATAGGAGACAGATACAATGGTTTATCAAACCATCGCGTTCGTGCTGTTCGCCGCGGTCACGTTGGCGTTCAGCTTGGGCGTCGTCCTCGCACGCGACACGTTTCATGCCGCGTTGCTTCTGGGCGGTGCCCTGACGAGCGTTGCGGTACATTACGTGATGTTGCAGGCGGAGTTTATCGCCGCCATGCAGATCCTCGTCTACGTGGGCGGGGTTCTCATCCTCGTCACGTTCGCCGTAATGCTCACGCGATCGGAACGGGAAACGGAGGTGAGTAGTTCATGAGTGAAACGAGCGGGCCGAATCGGATCGTCGCGGCGGTCGCGGCCGGCTCCCTGTTCGCCCTCTTGGCGATCACGTCGATCACGGCGGAGTTCGAGGAGGCGGCGGGCTTCCCCGAGGGCGAGTCGGTGATCCACAACATCGGCTACGCGCTGTTCAACCTCGGCGGTCATGAGGTCGCGACGATCCCCTCCGAGGGGTTCCTCGCGGCGTTTTTGATCGTCGCCTTGGCGCTCGACGTCGCCGTCGACGGAGCCATCTACCTCGCGAAACGCGAGGAGGACGGCACGATCATCTCGGCGGTCGGGACGGCCTTTACCGACGGCGGTCGTGATGGGGGTGAGCGGTGATGGTGCCGGTCGAGTGGTACCTCATTCTCGCCTCGGCGGTGTTCTGTATCGGACTGTTCGGCGTGCTCACGCGACGTGATGCGCTGTATTTCCTCATGAGCGTCGAGCTCATGATGAACGCCGCGAACATCAACCTCGTCGCGTTCGCGCTGTACTACGGCGACCTGACCGGGCAGGTGTTCGCGCTGTTCGTCATCGCGCTCGCCGCCGCGGAGGTCGCCATCGGCATCGGGATTATCCTCGTGTTATATCGCAACTTCGGTGAGACCGACGTGACCGTTCCGACGGAGATGAGGTGGTAACGATGGTGGACGCATTCGCATACGTTCCGGCTATCGTCCTGCTGCCGTTCTTCTCGTTCCTCGTGGCGCTCGGGGCCGGCAAGTACCTCCCGAAGGGCGGCGCGTTCGGCGGGATCGCCGCAACCGCCGGGTCGTTCCTGTTGTCGATCTGGGTCGCGCTGACCGTCCTCGGCGGTCGTGAGTACAACGAGACGCTCTACACGTGGGCGGGCGGCGAGCAGTTCGAGTTAACCTTCGGCCTGCTCATCGATCCGCTCTCGGCGCTCATGCTCGTCATCGTGACGCTCATCGCGCTGTTGGTCCACGTGTTCTCGCTCGGCTACATGAACGACGAGGGCGAGACCGGCCTGCCGCGCTACTACGCCGGCTTAGGTCTCTTTACCGCGTCCATGCTCGGGTTCGTCGCCGCCGACAACCTGCTCATGGCGTTCATGTTCTTCGAGCTGGTCGGGCTCTGTTCATACCTGCTCATCGGCTTCCACTTCCGTCAGGAGGGGCCGCCGTCGGCCGCAAAGAAGGCGTTCTTAGTCACCCGGTTCGGTGACTACTTCTTCCTCATCGGTGTCGTCGCCGTCTTCGCGACGTTCGGCACCGCACAGTTCGCCGGCGACGGGTCGTTCCCCGTGCTGGCCGAACAGGCGCTGAACGGCGAATTCGACGCCTGGACGCCGCTCGGCCTTGACGTCGGCACGTGGTTCACGCTCGTGGGCCTGCTCGTGCTCGGCGGGGTCGTCGGTAAGTCCGCCCAGTTCCCGTTGCACACCTGGCTGCCGGACGCGATGGAGGGCCCGACGCCCGTCTCCGCGCTCATTCACGCCGCGACGATGGTCGCCGCGGGTGTCTACCTCGTCGCCCGGATGTTCGGCTTCTATGCGCTCACGCCCACGACGCTCGCGATCATCGCGTTCATCGGCGGGTTCACGGCGCTGTTCGCCGCGACGATGGGCGTCGTCAAGGAGGAGCTGAAACAGGTGCTCGCGTACTCCACCATCTCACAGTACGGCTACATGATGCTCGCGCTCGGTGCGGGTTCCTACGTCGCCGCGACCTTCCACCTGATGACGCACGCCTTCTTCAAGGCGCTGTTGTTCCTCGGGGCGGGGTCGGTGATCATCGCGATGCACCACAACGAGAACATGTGGGACATGGGCGGATTGAAGGACAAGATGCCCGTGACCTACGCCACGTTCCTCGCGGGCTCGCTCGCGCTCGCAGGGATCTTCCCGTTCTCCGGGTTCTGGTCGAAAGACGAGATCCTCTATGAGGCGTTCATCCACGGCCTCAACGAGCCGCTGTTGCTCGGCGGCTGGATCATGGGGCTGCTCGCGGTGCCCGTCACCGCCTTCTACACGTTCCGGATGGTCTTTTTGACCTTCCACGGGGACCCACGCTCGGATCTTGCGCGTGACCCCGAGCCGGTTCGCTGGAACGTGAAGGGGCCGCTGTCGGTGCTTGGCGTGCTCGCGGTCGTCGCCGGCTTCGTGAACATGGTGCCGGTGCAGAAGCTGCTCGGCGTCGAGGGGATCGACTTCCTCACCCAGTGGCTCGACAACGAGTTCGGCGGCATCGAGGGCGTCCAGTACTCCGCGTACAACGACCTGCTCGCGACCTACGCCGGCTACGAGGCCGGCACGATCGCCGGCAGCGAGGGGATAACCCTGATCGTGGCGGCCGGGCTCGGGCTCGGGCTCGCCGTCCTCGGGCTCCTCGTCGCCTGGAAGCTGTACAACGTCCCCGAGCCGACCGAGCACACCGAGAAGCTCGGCGGCGCGAAGGACGTCCTGTACAACAACTACTACCAGGACGAGTATCAGGTGTGGCTCGCGCACCGAACCGAGGACGTCGCCGGCGGCGCGAACGTCTTCGATCAGGGCGTCATCGACGGCGTCGTCAACGGCATCTCCTCGGTTAGCCTCGCGGGCGGCGAACGGGTTCGCCGCATCCAGACAGGGCTCGTCACCCACTACGCCGCGATGTTGACGCTCGGGCTGGTCGCGCTTATCGTCGTCCTCGGCGTCACAGGGGGGTGGTTTTAAATGATTATCGAAGCACTCATCGGATTCACGTTCGTGGCCGCGCTACTGGTTCTGCTTGCGCCGAACGAGTGGGCCGGTCGGCTCGCGTTCGCGCTCAGTCTGGTTCCCTTCGTCGGGAGCCTCTACCTCTGGTCGGGGTTCGAAGCCGGCGGCAACGCCCTCACGGGCGGGACCATCGCCTTCGAATCGCAGATCGAGTGGCTGGAGATCGGCGGTCGGATCGGTGTCGTGGTTCGTCGGGTTGGACGGCATTAGCCTCCCGCTCGTCGTGCTCACGACGTTCCTCGTGCCGCTGGCGATCGTCAGCGCGTGGACGCCCATCGACACCCGTCAGAGCCAGTTCTACGGGTTAATGTTGTTCATGGAGGCGAACCTGCTCGGCGTCTTCATGGCGTTGGACTTCTTCCTTTGGTTCATCTTCTGGGAGGCCGTGCTCGTGCCGATGTACTTCCTCATCGGCGTCTGGGGCGGCCCACGCCGGAAGTACGCCGCGATCAAGTTCTTCGTCTACACGAACGCGGCCTCGCTCGTCATGTTCATCGGGTTCATGGCGCTCGTCTTCGGGCTCGGCGACTCGGTGAGCTCGTTCGGCCTGCCGGAGATCACCCAGGCGCTCGCGGCGGGTGAACTCGGCATGTGGTTCGGGATCCCGCCGGAGACGCTCGCGATGGCGGCGTTCCTCGCGATGTTCTTCGGCTTCGCGGTGAAGGTGCCGGTCGTCCCGGTCCACACGTGGCTGCCGGACGCCCACGTCGAGGCCCCGACGCCGGTCTCGGTGATGCTGGCCGGCGTCCTCCTGAAGATGGGGACGTACGCGCTGCTCCGGTTCAATTTCACCATGCTGCCCGATCAGGCCTCGATGCTCGCCATCCCGATCGCCGTGATCGCCGTGTTGAGCGTGATCTACGGCGCGATGTTGGCGCTGGCACAGAAGGACCTGAAGCGGATCGTCGCGTACTCGTCGGTCTCCTCGATGGGCTACGTCATCCTCGGGCTCGTCGTGTTCACGGAGTACGGGGTCGGCGGTGCGACCTTCCAGATGGTCGCTCACGGGCTCATCTCCGGGCTGATGTTCATGGCCGTCGGCGTCGTCTACAACGCGACCCACACGCGGATGATCGACGACATGGCCGGGATGGCCGACCGGATGCCCATCGCGGTCGGCATCCTCGTCGCTGGCGCGTTCGCCTACATGGGACTGCCGCTGATGGCGGGCTTCGCCGGGGAGTTCTTCATCTTCGTCGGCGCCTTCGGCGCGGACGCGGCGCTTCCGTACGCGCCCGTCTTCACCGCGTTGGCGATGTTCGGTATCGTCATCGTCGCCGGCTACCTGCTCGTCGGCGATGCAGAAAACGCTGTTCGGGCCGTTCCGGCTCGAAACCGACTATGAGGTCGGCCCCGCGCCGTTCCACGACATCGCGCCGCTCGGCGTGCTGCTCGCGGCGATCATCGTGCTCGGCGTCGCGCCCGACCTGTTCTTCGAGATGATCCGTGATGCTGCGCTGCCGGTCGTCGAGGGGGTGAGCGTCGATGGTTGATCAGCTCCCGCAGTGGGCGGCACTCGCGCCGGTCCTGGCGCTCGCCGCGACCGGGCTGTTGTTGCTGTTGATCGACGCGATCAAGCCGAGTAGCCGGTCGAACACGTCGATGGCGGTGACGAGCGCGCTCGGTGCGCTCGTCTCGCTCGCGTTGACCGTCTGGTTCGTCGTGGCCGGCACCGGCCACGAGGACACCGGCGGGGCGATCTACCTGCTCGCCGACGCGATCAAGGTGGACACCATGGCGTTGTTCTTCACCGCCATCTTCGCGTCGGTGACCGCGCTCGTCGTCGTCGCGGCTCATGACTACTTCCACGACCACGAGAGCCCGGCTGAGTTCTACTCGCTCGTGCTCTTTTCGGCGACGGGGATGGCGCTGCTCGCGGTCGCGAACTCGCTCGCGGTCGTCTTCGTCGCCCTGGAGATGGTTTCGCTGCCCTCGTATGCGCTCGTCGGGTTCTTGAAAAAGAACCGCGGCAGCGTCGAGGCGAGTTTGAAGTACTTCCTCGTCGGGGCGGTCTCCTCGGCGATCTTCGTCTTCGGTATCTCGCTCGTCTACGCGGCGACCGGCTCGCTCATCTTAAGCGACGTCGCCGAGGGCATCGAGTCGGTCGATGGCCTCGCGGGCGTCGCCGGGGTCGGGATCGTGATGATGATCGGCGGGGTGGCCTTTAAGACCGCCTCCGTGCCGTTCCACTTCTGGGCACCGGAGGCCTACGAGGGCGCGCCCGCTCCCGTGAGCGCGTACCTCTCGTCGGCCTCGAAGGCGGCCGGCTTCGTCGTCGCGTTCCGCGTGTTCACCGAAGCGTTCCCTGTCGGCGCGTCGCTGTCGGCGGGCATCGACTGGGTGCTCGCGTTCGGTATCCTCGCGGTCGTCACGATGACGCTCGGCAACTTCGCGGCCGTCGTGCAGACGAACGTGAAGCGGATGTTGGCGTACTCCTCGGTGGGCCACGCCGGCTACGCGCTCATCGGGCTCGCGGCGATAAGCGCCGGCGGCTCCGGTAACGACGCCGTGATGGGTGCGGCGATGGCACACCTGTTGGTCTACGGCTTCATGAACACCGGCGCGTTCCTCTTCGTCGCGATGGCGGAGCGGTGGGGCGTCGGGCGGACCTTCGAGGATTACGCGGGGCTCGCAAAGCGCGCGCCGATCGCCTGTGTGGCGATGGCCGTGTTCATGTTCTCGCTGGCCGGCCTGCCGCCGTTTGCCGGCTTCTTCTCGAAGTACTTCCTGTTCATGGGTGCCATCGACAACGGCTTCGTCTGGCTGGCCGCGGTCGGCGCGATCAACAGCGTGATCTCGCTGTACTACTACAGCCGGGTCGTCAAGGCGATGTTCCTCGATGATCCGTCCTCGCCGAGCGCGCTCGATGCGGTCGACGTGCGCCCGACGGGGCTGTACGGCGCGGTCATCTTCGCAGCGGTCGCGACGGTGCTGCTCTTGCCCGGCTTCGGCCCCGTCATCGAGACGGCCGAGGCGGCGGCTGCGGCGCTGTTCTAACGCGACCGCGTTTTTTTCCTGCATCGCTATTTTATCGGTACCATTGCCTCCGGGCGCGGACCACCGCTTTCGCAACGTTTGTCATCGGGCCCGCGAAACCGCGGGTGTGTCACGGACCAGGCTGTTCGGCTCGCTGTGTGCGATGGTCTTTCTCGTGAACTTCGCGCGTGTCGTGTTCGCACCGCTCGTAGGGGAGTTTATCGAAGAGTTCTCCATCCGTGAGGGGACCGCGGGGCTCGTCGTCACGCTGGCATGGCTCGGGTCGGCCTCGCCACGGCTGCCGACCGGCTGGCTGCTCACCCGCACGAGCCGCACGAAGGTCGTCCTGCTTTCCGGGGTGGTGTTGACGTTCGGCGCGCTTGGCGTCGCGCTCGCGCCCGACGTGCGGACGCTCATGATCGCTGCCTTTTGTGTCGGAACCGCCTCCGGCGTCTATTTCATCGCCGCCAACCCGTTCGTCTCCGAACTGTTTCCGGCCCGCGTCGGCCGCGTGCTCGGGATCCACGGGATGGCGAGCCAGCTTTCGGCGGTCGCGGCCGCGCCCGTCGTGACTGTCGCGCTCTGGTACGACTGGCGATACGCCTTCTACGGGCTCGCGCTCGCGGCGGCGGCCACGACGGTTGTCATCCTCCTTTTCGCCCGCGATGCCGACCTTCCGAACGCCGGCGACGACGACACCGATTTCATCGCCGGAGCGCGCTCGGCATGGAAACTGATCCTCTCGGGGGTCCTCCTCATGGGACTCACGAGCTTCGTCTGGCAGGGGCTGTTCAACTTCTATGAGCTGTACATGATCGACAAGGGCCTCTCGGCGACGGCCGCACGGAACCTGTTGACGGTTCTCTTCGCGGCGGGTGTCCCCGCGTTTCTCGTCTCCGGCGACCTCGCGGATCGCCTGCCGCGGGTGCCGTACATCCTTGCAGTGATCTCGGCGTTCATCGCGGGTATCCTCGCGGTCGTGTTCGCCTCCGGGATCGTCACGGCCGTGCTCGCGAGCGTCCTCGTCGGTTTCGCGATCCACATGTTGTTTCCGGCGACGGACGCGTACCTGCTCGGTTCGCTTCCGGATGCGACCCGTGGGTCGGCGTATGCGGTCTTTTCGGCGGGCGCGATGACGACGCAGGCGGCGGGCTCGTGGGTCGTCGGCGAGGCGATCGAGTTCGGGGTCGCCTACGATACGGTCTTTTTGACCCTCACGGCGGGGCTTGTCCTGCTCGTCGTCGCCTTCGCGGTCCTCGATCGGGCCGGTCGGGTGCCCGGCGGATCCGGCGGCGGGGCGGTCGGCTGAGGCCACGGCGCAGGCGGTACTGGGGGCTGGGTACCGTGCGGCTTTAGACGCTCTGTCCCTTGGGATCGGTAATGGAGTATGTCCAGGAGCGCGTCACCACCCTCCACGCGCTGAGGGACCACCGACCGGACGCGCCGACCGACAGGGCGGCCGTCGTGGTACCGATGACCGAACGCGAGTACGGGACGCTCGCGGCCGAGCGTGTCCTCACCGCGTTGGAGACCGTCGATCCCTCCCGGGTGATCGTGCCGCTGCGTGCGCCGCCGGACCGAGCGCCGGCCTTCGCGGACTGGCTCGACGGCTTCGACCTCTCGGTGGAGACGCTCTGGTGTGACGGCCCGCGGCTGTCCGCGCTGCTCGCCGACGCCGGCCTCAACGGGTCACGGGGGAAGGGACGCGACGTTTGGTTGGGGTTGGGCCGGGCGCTGGATGCGGAGTACGTCGTCGTCCACGACGCCGACACGCGGACCTACTCGCCGTCGTTCGTCCACCGGCTCCTGTTCCCGCTCGCACACGGACACACGTTTTCGAAGGGCTACTACGCCCGTGTCGAGGACGGCGCGCTGTACGGGCGGCTCTTCCGGCTCTTTTTCAGACCGTTACTCCGGGCGCTCGCGCGCAACCGCGACCGCGACGTGCTCGCCTATCTGGAGTCGTTCCGGTATGCGCTTGCGGGCGAGTTCGCGGCCACGACCGACCTGATCGAGCGGCTTCGCTTACAGCGCGGATGGGGGTTGGAGGTCGGCACGCTCGGGGAGGCGTTCGCACACGCCGGCTTCGAGGACAGCGCACAGGTCGACCTCGGCCGCTACGAACACGATCACCGATCCGTCGACGGGCCGACCGGCCTCGCGGACATGAGCGAGGCGGTCGGGGCCGCGACGCTCCGGGTCGTGGCAGAACACGGCGTCGAGATCGATTATTCGAGCCTCCCGGACCGGTATCGCGAAGAAGCCGAACGGCTCATCCGCGGCTACGGGGCCGACGCGGCGTTCAACGGGCTCGAATACGACCGCGACGGGGAGCGGGCACAGGTCGACCGATATGCCGAGGCCCTTGCGGAGCCGGGCGCGGACACGCGTCTGCCAGCGTGGCGGGAGGCATCCATCTCGCCGGCGGCGGTGGCCGACGCGGCCCGCACGGACCTGGCGGCCGTACGTGAGGGCGGGGCGAGCCGAGGGCAGGTCGATCCGGAGGGAGCGATCGACCCATGAGTGGTGACGTGCCGAGCGTCGTCGCCCGCGACGAACTCGCCGGGATCGTCGAACGCTTCGGCGCGCTCACGCGCGCCGAGCTATCCGATGGGCTCTCGGAACTGGCGTTTAAACGGGGCGAGGAGGTCGACCCCGAGGCCGTCGACGCCGCCGTCTCCGTGGCGCTCGCGGAGTACGTACTCGTCCCAGCCCCGGGCGACGCCGTCTCGGGGGCGGTGGAGAGCGTGGATGGGGAAGCGCCATCGGATCGGTCGGGATCCTCCATCCTGCTCGCCGTCGGCCCCGCGGCGTTCCCGACGCCCCCACCGGACGTGGACGCGCTTCCGCACATCCTCCCGATCCCCGATCGGGAGGTGGATCACGAGGCGGTAGCGGTCGCGACGCTCGACCGGTTTCACGACGAGGTCGATGCCGCGCTCGTCGCGGACGACGATGAGCGGCTGGCGGTCCTGCTGGAGGTGAGCTACGATCTTGAGGCGTGGGCGGCCGTCGACGTCGGGGAGGTGCGCGAGCGGATCGTTTCGACGATCGAGCCCTGAGGGGTGGTCTCGGGTGATCCCCGGTGGTCCCGGCGGCGCTTCCCATCGACTTGGGATCGGAGAAACGTTAAGGCCCCCTGAGCGCCTTCTCTCCGTATGGATCTGTCGGGGCTCCGTCGACACGACCCGGAGACGGTGTCGCTGTCCGCGGCGGGACGGGAGGCCGCGGTGTTGGCGCCCGTGATCGACCGTGGCGGGGAGCCCCATCTGTTGTTCACGAAGCGGGCCGAACACCTCGGGCGACACCCCGGACAGATGAGCTTCCCCGGCGGCGGGCGCGAGTCCGTCGATGGGAGCCTGACCGAGACCGCCCTCCGGGAGGCGAACGAGGAGGTCGCACTCGACCCCGCGAGCGTCGAGATCGTCGGCCGACTCGACGACGTCCGCACGAGCAGCGATTACGCCGTCCGGCCCTTCGTCGGGACCGCCCCGGACGCCGAGTTCGTCCCCGACCCCTCGGAGGTCGCGGAGATCGCGGTCCTGCCGGTGTCGGGGTTCACCGACCCGGCGAACTACGAGTCCGAACGACGCGACCACCCCGACTACGGGAATCACCGCATCCACTTCTTTCACGTCGGCGGCTACACTGTTTGGGGGGTGACCGGCCGCATGGTCGTCCAACTGCTTGAAATCGCGACGGATTGGCGGATGCCGCCCGAGCCCGACCGGGTTGTCGATCCCGACGCCGACCTGCCGGTGTAGCGATTTCGGTGACCCCACGCTGTTCGATCGTGTATATATTTCTTTGAGCTTCGTTTATCAACCGGCCGCCGCTGCGGCGGTCGCTCACCACCGATCATAAATGAAACCCCGACGCTCCTCACCCGTCCGCCGCATCCGTCGGGCCCACCGCATCCGCCGGATCCACGACCGTCCCCACCTCCGGATCGACGCCGACGCGGTCACAGAGCGTATATAAAGGGCAGGCCTCCGGCCCGTCCAGACAGGCCGGCTTCCGGGCCGTACAGTACTCGCGACCGAACTGGATCATGGCGGTGTGACCGAACCCACACGCGGCGGGCGGGACGGCGGCCTCGATCGCCACCCGAACGTCCTCGTGGTCCGCCTCCGGCGGGGCCAACCCCATCCGCCGGGCGATCCGGTGGACGTGCGTATCAACCGGAAAGACCCCGTCGCGCCCGCCGGCGAACAACAACACGCAGTCGGCCGTCTTCGGTCCGACGCCCGAGATCGATAACAGTGTCTCGCGAACCTCGCTCGGGTCGCCGTCGGCGACGTAGTCGTCGAAGGCGGTCGTCGAGCCGAACTCCCCGCAGGCCCACTCGGCCGCCTCGATGATGACCCGCGACTTCTGATTATATAAGCCGGCGGACGAGATGACCTCGGCCAACGACTCGCGGTCGGCCTTCGCAAGCCGCTCCGCGAGCCCCTTGGCCGGCCCGTAGCGCGCCATGAGCGCGTCGTGGGCCGGCTGGC
>SL_8KL_010_SEDDRAFT_10000288_pt1 | contig 43598 bp, 46 predicted proteins | sample SodLakKL_010_SED_4_FD_11160 | JGI IMG/M metagenome (IMG submission 11160)
TGGATCGTGACTTCACGGCGGATCGGCCCAACCAGAAATGGGCAGGCGACATCAGCTACATCTGGACCCGCGAAGGCTGGCTGTATCTGGCCGTGTCTTGTTGCGTGGGTCTTTCCGGTCTCGGATCAGGAGCATGCGACGATCAACATCGAGATCGGTCCATTCAACGCGGCAGATCTCGTCGAGCCGCATGGCCGTGGCGACCGCGAATTTGACGATCCGCGTCATCGGCAGGGTCATGCGTTCGTTGTCATCGAAGCAACGAAAGAGGCGGTTCAACTCGTCCGTGCCGGGACGGCGGTCCCGCTCTGTGCCCTTGCCGATTAAGCTGAGGCGCTTGAGCGCGACGCGCGCCAGATCAACAGGCTCGGGTGAGATGTCGAGGCCGTGCACGGCAGCCGCATGGGTGATGATCATCTTGATTACGCCGATATCGATCCCGAGGGTCACAGGACCTGCGCCTTGGTCTGCACGCATCTTGCCGTAGTCGATCAGCTTTTGCCGATCCAGGTGCTCGATCCGTTCTTTGCCCAGATCACGCTTCAAGGTGGCAAGGGTCGCGGCTTTGCTGCGTCGCGGCGGTTTGCCTACTTCACACATATCGACTATGTGGAGATCAATGAGGTCGCCGAAGGTGGCGAGGCGAGTGACGGACGACTTGTTCGGCGCCAACCCCTGATCCACCCGGGTCTCTGCTTGGCGGGCCCAGCGATGGGCGTCGTCGCGGCGGAGAAAGGTCTCGCTCGCGTAGCGGCCCTTTCGTCTGATCTGGACCCGGTATGCACCGGAGGGGAGCTTGGTGATGGAGGCCATTTTCGTGTGCGCTGTGTGTGCAATGAGTCGTCGTAGAGGGGCAAATTCGGGGATATTGGGGCGTATTCCAGCGTAGCAGCATCCGCCGCCAACAGTTTGAAGATACACAAAAAATGCAAATAAATCAACACGCTAGATTATCCTGCGCGCCGATGATGGATTGGACGGATCGGCATTGTCGGTTCTTTCACCGTCAATTGTCGCGCCATGCGCAACTGTATACCGAGATGGTGACTGCGCCTGCACTTGTGCGCGGCAATGCGCTGCATTTGCTCCGGCATGACCCGCAGGAAAACCCTTTGGTCTTGCAACTCGGGGGCTCGGACCCGGTTGAACTGGCGCAAGCCGCACGCATGGGGTCGGATGCAGGGTATCAGGAGATCAACCTGAATTGCGGCTGTCCATCTGATCGCGTGCAATCGGGCTGTTTTGGGGCCGTGTTGATGACCCAACCCAATCTGGTGGGCGATATTTGTGCGGCTATGCAAGCGGCAAGCCCGGTAGAGGTGAGTGTCAAATGCCGCATCGGTGTGGATGAACAAGACCCGCATGAGGCCTTGCCGAAGTTTCTTGAGGTGCTGTCGCAGGCAGGTGTTGGCCATATCACAATCCACGCCCGCAAAGCGTGGTTGCAAGGTCTGTCGCCCAAAGATAACCGTGAGATTCCGCCGCTGGACTACCCTTTGGTTCTGGCAATGAAAACCGAGTTTCCGCATTTGCATATCAGCATCAATGGCGGGATCACGTCGCTGGCACAAGCGCGCGGGTTTCTGGATCAGGGGCTGGATGGAGTGATGATCGGCAGGGCTGCGTATCAGCGCCCTGCTGACCTGCTGCTGGGGGCCGATGCCGAAATATTTGGCCAGACCTCCACGACGACACTTCAATCTGCCATTGATGCCATGCGCCCCTACATTGCGCGAGAGCTTGCGCATGGCACGAAGCTTGCCTCAATCACCCGGCATATGTTGGGGCTTTTCGCGGGCAAACCCGGTGCGCGCCACTGGCGCAGGGTGCTGTCCGAACAGGCCCATCGCCCGACCGCGGGGCTGGAAGTGATTGACATGGCCCTTGACGCGATGGCGCAGGCGGCCACCGCGCCCGCAGAGGCTGACTCACAACGCTAGGCAGATATCGTGGGGCTGACTCACAACGCTAGGCAGATATCGTGGGGCTGATCGCATCGGGGCAGGGCAGGGGCCGTGGGGCTGTGCATGTCAAGCAGGGCTTCATGCAACAGGGCCGTCATGACAGCGACATGCTCGGACGCGCTCCAGCTTGCGTCATGGGTGCGGCGGGCATGTTCAAGGGCGCGTTCGCGTTCCAGCAGTTGGGAGAGGGCCACTTGTGGTGTCGGCAGGCTGCGCACCATTGGCAGGCCCAGCAAACGCGCCAACCTGTGAGCGCGCTTGTAGTCGCGCAAGGCATAGCGGGCCGATACAATCAAAAGACGTGGGCGAATAAGTGTGTCTAATACCGTTGTCGAAATGTGCATTCAGTTGTCCCCAATGTTCTGAGCATGGTCATAATCGCACAGGCACACAGGGCGTTGCGCAGGATTTCGCAGCAGCGCGCGGTAGCTTCAACAGGATTTAGGAATTTGTAACCATTCTGAGCCTGTCGAAGGTCTGGTTAACAAACTGGTAACTTTGACACTCATAGGTTGAGAATTGGTCAGGGAGCGCGCGCTGATATGTCTGCGCAAGGCACAATAGCGAACAGGAAAGCAGTGTGCCGCAATCCGGCGATAAGTGATCTGCTTCCTTTCGGAGTGCGGCTGTATTTGTCCCATGTCGGAGCGGGGAAATCGTTGCGCGCGCTGGGAAAGGACCACGGATGCCACGCCTCGACTGTCTTGCGTCAGGTCCGCCATTTTGAAAACCGCCGTGATGATCCGCTTGTGGATGATGCGCTGCGCCGCCTTGATGATGCGCTGCGCGCCCCACCCAAGCCCCTGTCAGAAAAGGGTGTCATATCAATGACGACTATTTCGCCACGTCAACCAACCACGCTTGTTGACCCCGCATTTGAACCAAAGGCCATGCAGGTTCTGCAACATCTGTCGCAGGCCAAATCTGTGTTGATCGTGGCATTGGACATGCCCAAAGCTGTCGTGACATGTGACGACCCCGAGGGGGTTCCGCAGCGCGTTTGTGTGCTGGACCGGTGTGTTGCCGAGGTCATGGCGTTGAATGACTGGATCAGTTGCCGCAATCGCGGGCGTGTCGCAAGCTATGTTATCTCACCGTTGGGGCGCTCGGCGTTGCGGCGCTATTGCGCCCAACACGGGCTGCCCTTCGCACCATTTGGCACCCCCGAACCGGGTGCCGCGGGGCGATTGCGTTATGGCGGCACCGAAAGTCCAGTCACGGTGCTTGCGCGTCGGCGTGACAAGAATGGCCAACCCTTTCTGGGCGCACAGCTTGTGCTGGCGGCCGCACGTTTGCGCGAGGATTTTGTCATGGCCCAACTCGAGACTAGTCCCCATATGACCACAGAGGATGCCATAGCTGCGTTGGAAAACCGCACAGTGACCGGCCCGAATATCGCGCCACCCGGCACCAAGGCGGCAAGATTGCGCGTTCTGGAAGTGCTGCGCGACCTCGGACCGGAACTGGGGGATGTGGCGCTGCGCTGTTGTTGCCGCCTTGAAGGGGTCGAGTCGGCTGAACAGGCGCTGGGCTGGTCTGCACGTTCGGGCAAGATTGTGCTGCGCATCGCTTTGCAACGGCTAAGCCGCCATTATCAGCGTATGGGGGATGCGCAGATGATGATTGGCTGAGTCACTCTGCCTGAGCGGTATCCAGCGCGGCTTGCGCTTTCATCCACATGGCCTCGGCGCGGTCTAACCCGTCCATGACTTCGGCATATTTCGCCTGCCAGACCTGCAACTCGCTTAGCCGTCCATCGTCATACAGCGCTGTATCCGCCAATTTGGTTGCCAGCTTGTCGCGCATCTGCTCCAGCTTGCTGATGCGGCTTTCGCATTTGCGCAATTCGCTGCGCAGGGCAATCACTTCATCGCGTGTGGCGCGCGGCTTCGGCTTGGCGGCGGGCTTTTCGCGCACAGGCTTGGTTGTGCTCGACAACAGGAAATTGCGATAGCTTTCCAGATCGCCATCATAGGGCGTCACCTTGCCATCCGAGACCAGCCAGAGTCTGTCTGCCACAAGCGACAGCAGATGCATGTCATGGCTGACCAGAACGACCGCGCCAGTATAAGCGGTCAGCGCATCGACCAGCGCCTCGCGGCTTTCAATATCAAGGTGGTTTGTCGGTTCGTCGAGAATGAGCATATGCGGCGCATCAAGTGTCGCCAGCAACAGCGACAGCCGCGCCTTTTGTCCGCCTGACAGGCGGGTGACCACGGTTTCCGCCTGTTCCGCCATCAACCCGAACCCTGCAAGTCGTGCGCGCAGCCGTGGCGGTGCCTCGCCGGGGCGGGCGCGTTGCAAATGCTGCAAGGGTGTTTCGTCCAACTCCAGTTCATCCACCTGATGCTGGGCGAAATACCCCACGCGCAATTTCGCCGCGCGCGTCACGGTGCCAGAGCCTGTCAGCTTCTCGGCCAGCAGTTTTGACAGGGTTGATTTGCCTTCGCCATTTCGGCCCAGAAGGGCGATGCGGTCATCCTGATCGATGCGCAGATCCAGCCCCTTCAGCACAGGCGGGCCGCCATAGCCAACAGATGCCCCTTCCAGCCGCAGAATGGGGGGTGACAGTTCTTCCGGGGCGGGAAAGGGAAAGACATGGCGCGCCGCCTCGGAAGGGGGCGTGATGGGTGTCAGTTTTTCCAGCATCTTCAGGCGCGACTGGGCCTGCCGCGCCTTGGTGGCCTGCGCGCGGAAACGGTCCACGAATTTTTGCATATGTGCGCGCTGCGCGGCGACTTTATGCGCCTCGGCGGCCAGAACGGCGCGTTGCTCGGCGCGGGTGCGGGCGAAATAGTCGTAGCCGCCCGTATAAAGTGTCAGTTTGCGGTCTTCGAGGTGCAGAATATGGTCCACAGCACGGTTCAGCAAACCACGATCATGGCTGATGATGATGACGGTATGCGGATATTTTGCCAGATAGGTTTCCAGCCACAGCGCACCTTCAAGGTCCAGATAGTTTGTTGGCTCGTCCAGCAGCAGCAGGTCGGGTTGGGCAAACAGAACCCCCGCCAGTGCCACGCGCATCCGCCAGCCGCCCGAAAAATCGGAACAGGGGCGAAGCTGGGCCTCGGCATCGAAGCCCAGTCCCTTGAGGATGGAACTTGCGCGCCCTTCGGCGGACCACGCGTCAATATCGACCAGTCTTGCCTGAATGGCTGCAATCTGGCCCGCATCCTGCGCGGTTTCAGATTCGGCCATCAGGGCCGCGCGCTCGGTATCTGCCTCCAGAACCGTGTCGATCAGCGAGGTGGACGACGACGGAACTTCCTGCGCGACCCCGCCAATACGTGCGCGCGACGGCAGTGAAATCGTGCCCCCGTCCAGCGTCAACTCACCCCGGATCAGGCGAAACAGCGTGGTTTTGCCAGTTCCGTTGCGCCCGACAAGGCCAATCTTGTGCCCATCGGGAATATTGGCAGAGGCCGCCTCGAACAAGGGGCGGCCTTCGACGGAGTAAGAGATATCTATAATGCGCAACATGCGCTGCACCTGCCCTCTCTGGGCGGGCGCGTCAAGCCCTGCCAGCGCAAACTTTATCCCGGGGGGGGGGGCAGGCGTTACCCTTGCGCTTGCAGCAATTCATCGACCAGCGGGTTGGGAAACCGCCGCGACAGGGTTATGGCATGGAAACTCTCGACCAGCCCGTCGATCTGCGCCACCTCGATCAGCAGGCCAGAGGCCAACTCATCGCGCACGGCAATCGGGGGCAGCACTGCAATCCCGGCCCCTTCGCGCGCCAGCAGGCGCATCATGGCAATATCATCCACTTCGGCGGCGATCTGCGGGCGCAAACCCAGACGCGCGGCCCACAGATCAAAGCCTGCGCGCAAGCCTGTCTCAAGTGTGGGCAATACCAGTGCTTCGTGCGTCAGCAAGGTTGTCAGATCATCGCGGCCCGCGCACAGCTCTGGTGTTGCGATCAGGCTGACGGGTTGCTCGGATATTTTTTGCGCCAGCCAAGGCGCAGCCCTGTCGCGCGGGGGCGGGGTGTTGGTCAGCACAATATCCAGCCGCAACGCCTGCAAGTCGCTGAGCAATTCGCCCTGAGAGCCAGAGCGCAAGATCACCTCGACATCTGAACGCGCGATCAGCGGGCGCAGGAAATCCAATTGGAAATTGCGCGACAAGGTGGCCAGCGCGCCTACCCGCACAGCCCGCCGTCCGGTGTCGCTCTGGGCCAGAACCGCGATCATTTCATCGCCGGTTTTGAAAATGGCATCGGCATAGTCCAGCGCGATCCGCCCCGCTTCGGTCAGCACAAGCTGGCGGCCGATCCGGTCGAACAGGTTATGGCCTAGGCGATCTTCCAAGGTGCGGATTTGCGTGGACAGCGCGGATTGCGACAGGTTCAGCGCCTGTGCTGCGCGCGTCAGGTTTCCGTCATGGGCGACGGCCTGAAAATAACGCAGATGCTTGTAATTCATCAGAGACATAGTTCTATTTAATAGATCAAATTGACGCAAACAATGTATTTTTACAAATCTTTCGGCTGGAATATCTGCGGCGCACTGCCTGAAGCGGAGATGCGTGATGCTGACCTTGATACCTTACCTGTCCATCCTGATCCTAAGCGCCGCCGGACTGGCTTGCTTGCTGGGCCAGCAGATGCGCCCCACCATGACCTTGTTTCTGGCCGAAATTACCAGCCTTGCCGGTTTGGTACTGGCCCTTGGGGCCGCGTGTGTGCTGTGGCTGTATGGGGCGCAAACATCCCCTGTTCTTGGCGTGGCCACGCTCGGGCTCTCGGTGCGGCTGGATTTGCTGTCAGTTGTGATGCTGCTTCTGGTCGGTCTGCTGGGCTGGGTCATTACTCGGTTTTCAACGACCTATCTGGATGGTGAAGCGCGTCAAGGCGCGTTCATGGGCTGGCTGATGCTGACTTTGGCGAGTGTGACCGCGCTGGTCAGTGCAGGCAATCTGGGGCAGCTTTGTCTGGGCTTCATCGGGGCGGGCATCGGGCTGCGGCAATTGCTGCTGACCTATGCCGAGCGCCCGCGGGCCCAGCGGGCCGCCGCGCGGATGCGTGTGGCCAGCCGCGCAGGCGATGCCGCCTTGATTGCTGCGAGCAGTGTTCTCGTGCTGTCGTTTGGCACTGCCGATATTGCGACGTTGAATGCAACTGCAACCGGGCCTATGGCCGTACTGGGGGCGGGGTTGCTGGTGATCGGTGGGCTGTTGAAGGCCGCGCAATTCCCGCTGCATGGCTGGCTGACCGAGGTGATGGAAGCGCCCACCCCTGTATCGGCATTGCTGCATGCGGGAATTGTCAATGCAGGGGGCTTTGTGCTGATCCGTATGGCGGATATCTTGCTGACAGCGCCAGGCATCATGGCCGCGCTGGCCCTGCTGGGCGGATTCACGGCGCTGTTCGGCAGTTTGGCAATGCTGGCGCAGCCAGCGGTCAAGACCTCTCTGGCGTGGTCGACGATCGCGCAGATGGGCTTCATGATGTTGCAAATCGGGCTGGGGCTGTTCGCATTGGCGACCCTGCATATTCTGGCCCACTCGCTTTACAAGGCGCATGCCTTTCTGAGTTCGGGCAGCGCGATTGCCCATGTGGCCGCTGCGCGCCGGCCCGGCCCTGTGGCAGTTCCATCCGCGCGCAATGTGGCGCGGGCTTTTGGTCTGGCGCTGGCGATCTTCGCCGCTGTCGGGTTCTTCTTCGGATTGTCGGGCAAGCCGCCGCAGGCCTTTGCGCTGGGCGCTATCCTGATCTTCGGCGTGGCCTATCTGATCGCACAGGGTCTTGCCGATGCCGCACCCGCCAGCCTGACCAAGCGCATTTCGGTGGCAGCACTCGTGACCTCGGCCAGCTATTTCATGCTGCATGCGGGGATCGACTGGCTGATGGCAGGCACTTTGCCCGTACCAGCGGCCCCGGATGCTTTGGAATGGGCGGTGATGGTGCTGGTGCTGACAAGCTTCGGGGCTGTCGCGCTGGCTCAGGCTTTGTTTCCCCTTTGGGCCGGTCATCCAGCCGCGCAAGGCCTGCGCGTGCATCTGGCCAACGGGCTGTATGTCGCCCCCCTGATCGACCGGCTGACCAATGGCCTGCCGAAAACCCGCGCCTGACTGTGCTTTGAGAGGATCAAGCTTGTGAAACTTCCCAACCACTCGAATTTTGACGCTCCGTTTCTGGCCATCATCGAGGGTGCACGCCGGGCGGCCCGCCTGATCCCGCCTGCCTTTCCGCTCTCGGCCACGGTCGCGGTCAACCCCTATCTGGGGCACACGAATGAGGGGCTGGCGCAGACCGGTGCACGGCTTGCCCGCGCCGGCGGGTTGTGCGTAACCCAACCCAGGTCCGCGGTTCGCACTGCCTTTGCAGAGGGGCGCCTGACCCGCGCCGACCTGCTGGCGGCGCTGGAACTTTGTCCGGGTCAGACCCTGACCGAGTTGGAGGGCGCGCTGCACACAGATACGCCGGACCCCCAGCCCCTGCCTACCGTTGCCGATCTTGCGGCACAGGTCAGCGGCATTGACTGGCCCGAAATTGTTGCTGCGCGGATCGGGGCTTGGGCCTCGGGCTATTTCGATCAGGGGCAGGCGCTGTGGCCCGCGCCACAAGGGCGCAGTGCTTATGACGCGTGGCGCGCCTTTGCCAGCCACGACCTGACGCCTGAAATCATGGGCTTGCGCGGGTTTTGCAATCTGGTGTCGGATGCGCCTGATACGGCATCTTTTGCGCTGCTGCGGGCGGCAGACCAGCTTGGCCTTGGGGCGGATGGTGCTGAAAGCGCGGCACATCGCTGGCTGATCGAGTTGGGCGGCTGGGCGCAGGTTGCGCGCTGGAAGCTGTGGCAAGCGGAACTTGACGGGCAAAGTGATGACACCGTGACCGACCTTTTGGCGCTGCGTATGATCTGGGATGCGGCCCTTCTGGCGCAGTATCACGACCAGATCAGTGCAGACTGGGCGCTTGTCATTGCCGAACATGCCCAGCCGGTCGTGCCGTCCAGACAGTTGGAGTTGGATGCGACGCTGCAGCTTGCGTTGGAATTGGCACATCAGCGCGATCTGGTCGGCACGCTCTCCGAACCTGCACCGGTCATGGCGCTGGCCGGTCCGTCCCTGCAAGCGGTGTTTTGCATAGATGTCCGCTCTGAACGCTATCGGCGCGCGCTGGAGAGTTGCGATTCCGGCATTCAAACGCTCGGTTTTGCAGGATTCTTCGGCCTGCCTCTGGCACATAGGCCGTTGGATGCCTGCGCGCACGAGGCGCATCTTCCGGTACTGTTGAAACCTGCGCTGTGCACAAGCCCCGACACGGATGCGCGCACCAGCCATGTCGCGCAAATCACCGCACGCGCGTGGCGGGCTTGGGGGCGGTTCAAGCTGGCAGCCGTGTCGTCTTTCGCCTTTGTCGAGGCGACAGGCCCGCTGTATCTGGCCAAGATCATCCGCGACAGCCTTGGCCTGCATGGCCGCACCAAACCGGAACCCGCGCCACAGATTGCGGGCTTGCATCTGGCGCAACGTGTGGATCTGGCGGCGAAGGTCTTGCACGCAATGGGCCTGACTAAGGATTTTGCACCAGTTGTGCTGCTGGTGGGGCATGGCGCGCATGTCACCAACAACCCGCACCAGTCGGCCCTGCAATGTGGGGCATGCGGCGGGCATTCCGGCGAGGTCAGCGCACGTACGCTGGCAGGCCTGCTGAATGATCTGCAACTGCGGCTGCAACTGGCGCAACGCGGCATCGTCATTCCCGCCGACACCCGGTTTCTGGGTGCGCTGCATGATACGACCGCCGACAGCGTCACGCTGTATGACCCGCTTGGCCCGAACTCGGTTGAAATCCTGGCTTGGTTGGATCAGGCTAGTGCCTTGGCGCGCGCAGAGCGCGCGAAAACGCTGCCACATGCGGGCGATCAGGGGGGTAACCTGCCAGCCCGTGCACTCGATTGGGCGGAAACCCGGCCCGAATGGGGGCTGGCGGGCTGTGCCGCTTTCCTTGTCGCGCCGCGCGATGTCAGCCGGGGCCGTGATCTGGGGGGGCGCGCCTTTTTGCACGAATATGACTGGCAGCGCGATGACGGGTTTGCCACTTTGGAGTTGATCCTGACAGCGCCCGTCGTCGTGGCAAGCTGGATCAGCCTGCAATATTATGGGTCGGTCACGGCGCCACAGGCGTTTGGCGCCGGCAATAAGTTGCTGCATAATGTGGTTGGCGGGTTTGGTGTGTTCGAGGGCAATGGCCATGCGCCGCGCACCGGGCTTGCTTGGCAGTCGGTGCATGATGGCGCGCGCGTCCACCATGTCCCGTTGCGGCTGAGTGTGATAGTCCGTGCCCCAGTGGGCGCCATCAGCGATATTCTCGACCGCCACGCCCAGCTTCGGGCCTTGTTTGACAATGGCTGGCTGCATCTGATTCAGATGGATGATGCCGGTCAACTGGCGCAGCGCTACCACGGCGGAGGTTGGCGCGCGCTGCCCGCACCCTAGGGGTACGCCGCGCAGCCCATTGTAAAATTGCCATCGTTTCTCCTTTGTGCGGAGATTCAGCATTGTGCAGAACGTCCAACCGGTCATTCGCGCGCCCGCCGTCTGGGCAGGATGTGCTGCGCAGAACAAATCCGCCGCCGTCCTATGCGCGGAACAGGGCGTATTCTATGCAACCACATGTGCAGAGCTCGGAAGGCCTGAGTGGCAAGCATGGGTGCCGCCAATCGGCCAAACCGGTCTGGTTGCCCCATGGGTCCACGATCAATGCCTGCGGACACAAGCTTCGTACGACGGGACCATGTACCTTGCGGGACTCGTATCCTATACGTTCGAGCGCGCATCGAAACACTGAGCATACGCACGTCAGCTCCTGATGTTTTGTAACAATATAAGGGCAACGTTATTGGCCGACATTTCGGCCTGCACCTCTCTTATTTGGGTCATGATCAGGAACCTGTGCGTCAGGGCTTTCAGCTTTTCCGGGTCAGCCATATCCAGCAGATCGGAGGTGCCAAAGCGTTTGCTCATGGCGCTTTGCATCCGTGTGACTTGATCGTCGATATCAAGCAGGCCAAATTCCTTTGGCAACCCAAGGCTGGTTTCAAGAATCTGGCGCAGAGGCGGGTTGCCAAGTGCCGCGAACCAGCGGGACGCCTGAGTGGAATAGCTTTCTGCCAATTGCGGCAGCTCACGTTGTAGCGAGAGCGCCAGCCTCAGCGTTTGGTCCTGTTCCCCCACCGAAATCTCGAAGGCGCGCCCCTTGTAGGACGCAGTCAGTCGTTCGGCCAGATCAGGTTGCAAGTCTGTGGCATCGGTTTTGGCCAGATGCCCCAATGCGCTTGCAAGGGCAAAATACCTTTTGTCTGCAAGGCGATTGGCCAAGGCGCGGCGGTCATCCGTTCCTCCCTCAATGATCTGGCGGATGAAGGCGCGGTTGTCCAGATCGTCTTGCAAGCCAAACGCGCCCAAAGTGACGCGCATTAACCGGCGATCTGCCACCAGTTGGTCAGCTGTCGAAATCTTCTGAAATTTCTCTTCGAAATACGCGACGTCGCGTTGCAATTGCGGCGCCGCATTGAAGCTTGCTTCCTGACGCGTGCGTGTGCGGTTCAAAAACGCCCATCCACCAAGGCCAGAAAGTGGAACGACCGGCTGAAAGCTCATGACAACCGAGCGGTAAAGAGACGTTCTTCGCGCGGCAGAAGTGCGCGCAGGGATTTCAAGGTTTGATAGAACTCGCCCTTCTGGGCCGTTTCCGACGCGTTGTTCAGAAGTTTGCGACTGTCAGGGTCGGTGAATACCTGTGCCAATTGATCGATCGCGCGTATCAGAGGCGTGATCATGTCTTCTGCCTGAGAATCGCCCGCGAGGATCAGTTGTGCCAGATAACATGTCCGCTTTACGGGTGTGTTGGCCTGTTCCGGGTGGATGGCATCACGCAAGCGCAAGACATGCGCATTTGGGGTCTTGATCGACAGGCTTGTTCGCCTGTCGCCATTCTCGATGACGGCGCCATTCAGCAGAACACGCTCATGCGGCGCAAGTCGGATCACAAGTCCGGTCATGTCATGTCGACCTTTCCGGATAACCCGCGCATAATGGCAAGGTTAACATCAACCAGCACTGCCGCTTCCGCGCGTCCCGCCAGAACCTCATCCGTGTGGCGCAAGGTGAATGCCGCGAGTTGCAGCAATTGCAGCCGCAGTGTGTCGGGCAGGCCATTGCCTGACCCTGACAGGTCGCTTGCAAGTTCGGTCCACAGCCGCCGGTTCTCATACATGGCTTGCGCTACATGGGCGAAGTTCTGGGGGCTGGATTCGACCGCAGTTCTCAACCTGGATGTGATGCGTGCGATGACATCATATTCTGCGGAACGCGGGGTTTTCTGAGCAGTATTTGGCTGACCGTAGGCGGCATTCGCCAAGGTGTGGGCGTTCATCGCTGGACCCTTTCGATACTAAAGGTCGATTATGCGTGGGCCCCGACCGCGCGGGGCCCACGACCGGTTACTTAGCGAAACAAGGCCAGAATGTTCTGTGGTTGCTGGTTTGCAATCGAGAGTGACTGCGTGGCCAGCTGCTGCTGCACCTGAAGCGCCTGTAGCCGTGCAGAGGCCGCTTCCAGATCGGCATCCACCAGCGACCCGATTCCCGTGGTCAATGCATCAGACAGGTTTTTGGTGAATTCTGCCTGAATATCGATACGCTTTTCCACAGAACCGAAGGTTGCGGCGGCACCAATAGCGACCTGCAACATTGCCTCAAATTCCTCCAAGGCCGTTACAGCACCTGCTGCGGTTGATACATCCCAGCCCAACGCGTCGCCAAGCCCGTCCAGCAGATCGAGATCAGCAGCAGCAATATCGATGGTTTTGGCTTCGACGCCATTCGCGTCGCGGTTCAGCGATGACAGGATTTCCAGAGGGTCGGTCTGAGTTCCATTCACCAGATTCAGGCCGTTGAACTGTGCTGCGTCCAAAACCTGCTCGATCTGATCCTGCAAGGCAGCAACTTCGCTTTGAATCTTCTCCCGATCAACATTCTCTTCCTGTGCCGCGACAATCAAACTTTGCATCTGCTGCATCAGTTCAACGGTCGTTTCGGCGGCCACCCGTGCCACTGCCACCGTGGATTTGCCCAAAGCGAGCGTGTCACCGATCGCTTTCAGCCCGCCCACATCCGATTCCATCACCTTGGAGATTGACCAGACCGCCGCGTTGTCCCGGGCACTGGAGATGGACTTTCCGGTCGAGATTTCACCTTGCGTCTGCGCCAGGTTCTTGTTGATTCCACGCATGGTTTGCAGGGCGACCATCGCGCTGGTATTTGTCAGGATGCTTGACATTGAATAGCCTTTCATTTGTGCGTTTTGCACTGGAAAATAAAGCACCTTCTTCAGGTACATCTGGCTGCATTCTGCAGAATACCGCGGTATTTTAGGCCGCGACGGCAACGTTCTTGCTGTTAAGTCACACTATCAGTTCAAGGGGTTTACAGAAGCTGAAGAGACTGGGTATTTTCGCTTTTCCGCCCTTAAAACCCTAGGCATGGTTAAGGGGCATTTACGCTTTGCGCTCCAATTGGTTCTCAACCCTGCGCATTGTTTTGCTGGTGCCGCGCCGATCATACATCTGCGTGTCCTGCCCGTCGCGCAATCTTGTAAGCAAATGTCGGGCATCCTGAAACCCTTGTGCCGCAGACCCAAGCAATGCCGCATTCTGCGCCAATCTGCGCTGAAGTATCTCCAGCGTGGTTTGTGGCAAACCTTGGCCTTGCAGTGATTGGACCGCCCGTTGTTTCGCTTTGGCGAACCCCTCCAACTGGTCGTATTTTCCGCCAAGCAATGCCGCCTTCTCATCCTCGAGGAGGGCGCATAGGGCCTGAACTGGTGTCTTCATATTCATGGCTCCCGCGTGGCTTCACTGGAGTGCGCCAATAGTCCACGAAGCGCCATCTCGGCCAGACCAATCCCGCCGGCTGCGGCAATGCGCTGGGCCTGCGCATCCAGCAAGATTGAGGCAAACTGATCCTCACCGATGCCGCCCCCAAAGGGTGTTCCGGTCTGTTCCGCACCGGCTGCGCGCAAGAGCTCAGCCAGAATCGCTGCCTCGAAGTTTTGTGCGGTTTGCGCAAGATCAGGCGCGTGCTTGGTCGAAATGTGAGGGTTTGACGCCTGCGGCATGGCCTGAGCGTTCTGCACGATATGCATAATTTCTCTCCGTGTTTCGGCAATGCTGTCAGTTTCCCTCATTCCGGTAAAGATTCGGTAAGCAATGACCCGCATAATGAGGAAACATCGAACAAGTTCAGGTCCACCATGTCTGAAATGCAGATTATGAAACCGGGGGAAGCGATCTCACATGCCGCTAGAAAGGGCATGATCGTCCTGGCGTCGGCTGATGATCAGCCATCGTTCAGGGAACATATGCATCCCGTCGTGGATGAAGCTGCGTCTCGGGGTCCGCCCCGGCAAGAGTCGTTAATCCTTTCTGATCGCAGTGATCCGCCGAAAGCTGGCACGCGCACGCCCCTTGCACGAATGATTTCCCCGCCTGCGTTTGGTGCCGTCGCCTCACTTAGGTCGGCGCATGACCCCACAGGTTTGCTAAATACTCCGTTTCAGGAACCATCGGCTTTGCCTGTGCGGCTTTCAGAACCGGACAGATTTCATACCCCCCGCAACGGCGGTGCTGTGGGCGATACTCTGGAAATGGGCGTCGACGATCCTGATTTTGAGGCAGAGCCTTGCGTATCGCATCGTGAAGACACTACCTCTTGGGACGCTGGGCGGCTGCCTGATGGAGAGGTCTTCGAAGGTAAGCCAGTTTCAGCGCATGTGCCCGAGCTGGGCCACTTGCGCATTGACGGAGAGCCGAAAGTTACTCAGCCTGTGGGACATGTTGCCCAAGAAGCCGCGTCGGGTGCGGGGGATATTTTGCAACCAGAATCATCTGCGCGGCAAACGGATGCGCCCGAAACATTTGTGCCCACTGTCCAAGTTCCAGCGCGCGACGCGGATAGACCAGAAGCGCCGCGCATTGGGAATCCGCCCTTGGTGATGCTTGCCGATGATGCGCAAAAGGAGGTTTTGATTGATAGAAAACCGGACCCGTCTTTACGCCATGGTGCGCATCTTCATGTGGCATCAGGGGGCACAGATCAGAACGGACCATCACCTCCGCCAACTCGTTCAAGCGCTATTGCAACACCCGTAGCGGAGTTAAGCATAGATGATCTGAAAACGCATGTGCGGTCACAAGTCCTTTTCGAAGCGAAGGTTTCCCCGCCCTTGGTTGCAGAGTATCCAGGGCGCAGCGTGTTGCCGATAAAGAATCTTGTACCGCTTGAGCAGATTACGACCACAGGCCCGATGCCAAATATTGCCCCACTTGCAGCGCATAAGTTGCCACCTGACCTTTGGCAGAATGGTTTATTGGCAAGCGGATTCGCGCGGGGCGGTGCCGAAGATTTGGTATCGGCATCGACTATACCATTTGCCACCGTTGACGGTGGATATTCCAAACCGCGCTTGCCCATCGGCCAACACCTTGCACCGACGATCTGTGCGCAAGTGAGCGGGGCAATCGCGCATTCGACCACGAAATCCTTTCAGATCCAGTTGGCACCCCTTGAGTTAGGGCGCGTTCGTGTGACGATGAAGGCAACAGATGCCGGTGTGCAGGTCATTATTTTTGCAGAGCGCCCAGAAACGCTTGAATTGATGCGCAAATTTTCTGCCGATTTTGAGCGCGATCTGAAAGATCTTGGATATGACAGCCTCGATATGAAATTCTCGCATCAGCAGACAGCTGACCATCAGTTTCAAAAGCGGCTGCACGCAGATGAACCAGATCCACTGCCAGAACCAACGCTACCCGCCGAATCGATAGTCGGGCCAGTGAATGTTTCTGTCTGGACCGGGATGGATATTCGTGTCTGAGGGGTGCCGCACATCTGGGGCAATGCTGCTTCTCTGCACGGCTTTCGCGCCATCGTCAGCACCGCGAGGATATACACGTGCGCGCCCGAAACGCTGGCTACGCGCGACACGTGGCGTGATCTCGCCAGCGTTCAGATGACGATTTTTTCAAGGAGATGATATTAGATGGATGCGCAAATACAGGCTTTGAACCCGAATGCAGTGGGCCATGCCAGAGATGCACAGCGCAATGCGCCAAAGACAGAAATTTCAAGTGATTTTCAGACATTCCTGCGCATGCTAACCACACAGATGCAGAATCAGAACCCTCTCGAACCGATAGAGGCGTCTGATTTCGCTGTGCAGCTTGCCACATTCTCAGGCGTCGAACAGCAAGTCAGGACCAATGATTTGCTGTCGCAACTGGCGGCCCGCATGGGGTTGTCAGAGCTGGGCAATTGGGTCGGCCGCGAAGCGCTGACATCCGCCCCGCAGCTAATTGATGGTGCGCCCTTGCGGCTTGTTCCCCCTGAAATAGCAGGTGCCGATCGCGCAGAGTTGGTGCTGCGCGACGTGAATGGCAATGAGGCGGGGCGATACTCTGTGTCCCCGACCGCCACCGAAATCATCCTCGACATCCCCGATCAAGACCATGGCGGCCCCCGGACCGGCAATTATGCCATCTCGATGGAGAGTTTCAGGGCGGGTGAACTGATTGGGGAAGGGCCTGTGCTTGGGTACTCTCGGATTGTCGAGGCGCGCAGTGAAGCGGGGCAAGTGCTACTGGTTCTGGATGGGGGCCATTTCATCGCCAGTGACAAGGTTGTAGGCCTGCGTGCGTGAAGCAGATATTTCGTGCGCATTTTCTCGACATTCTGGCGCATGGAAAATCGCCAAATGCATACGGCGCGACGCGTCAGGTCGCTCACAAGGGCCCTGAGGTTAACCTGCAACACATGCGCCGATGAGTGGCTATAACGCCCGAGCCGCGCCACGACGGCGCAGCACGCATTCCGTTGTGCAAGGACCGCTCACTTGGTCAGGATCAACTTGCCCGCGCGGGTAATTCGCAACTGATAGGTTTTGCCATCAAGCAAGATTTGCGCCAGACCGCAGCCTTGTGTGAGGTTATGGGCATCGTGAACCGGTGGGTTCTGGGGGGCGCGATGCATCAGCGACGCTGCAGTCATTGCGTTCATGTCGGTCTCCGTTGGTTTGATGTCACGTAACGCTGGCTGATTCGCTTGCTTGCCCGTTAAATATGAGTGTTTCACTCGGAAAAGTAAAGACCAACTAAAACACTCTGTAATTGTCAGGTGATATGCTGCCTCATGATGCATAAGCTTGCACATGCCATGCAAATCAGTCCATGTGCGTGTGAAATCGGGCAGGGAAGGGGCAAGCGATGCACAGAGTGGCAATCAACGGCTTTGGCCGGATCGGGCGGACTGTGCTGCGCGCATGGCTACAGGGCGGCTGGCCGCAGGTCCAAATTGTCGCCGTGAATGATATCGCTTCGCCCGAGGATTGCGCCTATTTGTTCGAGTATGACAGCGTGTTCGGCCCTTTTCCGGGCGAAGTGGCGCTGACACAGGACGGGTTGCGCGTTGCAGGGCATGATTTGCGCCTGACCCATGCGGCAGATCTGTCGGAACTTGACCTGTCCGATATTGACCTTGTCATGGAGTGCACAGGCCGCGCAGACCGGACCGAAGTGGCCCGGCGTGGTTTGCGGGCAGGTGCAGACCGGGTGCTGATTTCCGGCCCGTCCGACGCGGCAGAGGTGACTTTGGTAATTGGTGCGAATGACGAGTTGCTTAGCCCCGAGCATCAGCTTGTCTCGAACGCGTCGTGCACGACCAATGCAATGGCGCCTCTGGCGCGGCTGCTGCATGAGCGGTGGGGCATTGCCACGGGGTTCATGACAACGGTGCATTGCTACACGGGCAGCCAGCCCACAGTTGATGCGCCGCGCGGCGATCCTGCGCGCTCGCGTGCTGCGGCGCTGTCGATGGTGCCGACCACGACCAGCGCGCAACGCCTTGTCGAGCGCGTTTTGCCCGAACTGAATGGGCGGTTGCTGGGGGCTGCAATCCGGGTGCCAACGGCTTCCGTTTCGGCGATTGATCTGGCTGTCATGCTGGACAAACCGACAACTGTGCAAGAGGTCAATCATGCGCTGCGCAGCGCTGACGGCGTGATCGGATGGACAGAAAAGCCGCTGGTTTCGACAGATTTGCGTGCGCGCCCCGAAAGCATTGTCATGGCGCTGCCCGAAACCCAGATGACGGCAGCAGGGATGCTGCGTGTCATGGGGTGGTATGACAACGAGTGGGGGTTTTCATGCCGGATGCTGGATATGGCCGCGCGAATTTCAAAGCTGTAGGGCGTCTTTGCTCTTGCATTTTCCTATGAGAAAGGACAAACTACCAAAGCGACGTTACCACTATCGACCACTGTTCTCCGTCTGAGGCCACAGTCACTTCGATCTTGCACTGACTGAGCCGGGCTGCCGCGTAGTGCGGGCAGCATATTGACAGGAGACTTCACAATGGCCAATGGCACAGTGAAATGGTTTAACGCCACCAAGGGTTACGGCTTTATCCAGCCTGAAGGCGGATCTAAGGACGTATTCGTTCATATCTCAGCAGTAGAGCGCGCGGGTCTGCGTGGTCTGGACGACGGTCAGAAAGTGACTTTCGATCTGGAAACCAGCCGTGATGGCCGCGAATCTGCGAGCAATATCGCGCTGGCCTAAGGTCAGGCGGCTTTCCACGGAAAGCGTATAAAATAACACCAAGCCGCCCAAAAAATGGGCGGTTTTTTTATTTTGCAGTTTTTTTGGCGCTTCTGGGCCGCGCGGCTTGGCCAATGGTCGTGCGCCATCTAGCTGTTAGGCATGCAAACTGTACATGAACTTTCCAAACTCGCGACCGAGTGCGAGATGGTGCTTGCGACGGATCTGGACGGAACCTTTCTCGGGGGTTCAGTAGAAGACCGGAAAATGCTGTATCGCTGGCTGCGAGAGCAATATCCGACGGTGCGTCTTGTCTTTGTCAGCGGGCGTGATCCTGATTTCATAACCGAACTGTGTGCTGCGGGCGATGTGCCCGCGCCAGAGTATGTAATCGGCGATGTCGGCACTACGATTGCGCAATTCACCGAAGGCCGCGTGCACCCCATCGCGGCACTGGAGGCCCCGATTGTGCGGCGCTGGCATGGCATGGCTGATTTGGTGCGAACGCGCCTGTCGGTGGTGCGCGGGCTGTGGATGCAGCCAACGTCCTTCCGGCACCGCCTGTCCTATCAGTATGACGACCGGTTTGATCCCGCCGCGCTTGGGGTGCTGGAGGGGATCGACGTGGATGTCCTGATCTCGCATGGCTGCTTTGTCGATATTTTGCCGAAAGGGATCAGCAAAGGCCCATCGCTCTTGCGCCTGATCGATCATTTGAAACTGCCGCGTGCACGTGTGCTGGTTGCAGGCGATACGTTGAATGATCTGTCCATGTTCCAGACCGGCTTGCATGGTGCGGTCGTCGGCGGGTCAGAGATCGAGTTGCTGGAGGCGACCCGCGAATTACCGCTGGCCTATCACTGCCAGTCAGCGGGCGCAGGCGGCATTCTAGAGGCCATTCGCGCACACGCGCTTTTCCCAACAATACCAGAGGAGTGGGCATGAAATCTGATCTTGTCATTGTTTACCACCGTCAACCTTATGAAGAGGTGGTAACGGACGCGGGTGTCGAGTACCGCGAAAACTCCAGTCCCAACGGGATTGTTCCGACATTGAAGGGGTTTTTGGGAAAGGCCAAGCGCGGGGCTTGGGTTGCGTGGAAAGAGGCGGAAGACACATCCGTCCCCGGCTTCGAGCCAGTGATCGAGATTTCAGACAGCTATGGCACCTATGATGTCAGCCGCTTGCCGTTGACCGCGGAACAGGTCAGCAGCTTTTACCACGTCACCTCAAAAGTGGCATTCTGGCCGATCCTGCACGGGTTCAAAGAGCGCTACAATTATGACCCCGTCGACTGGCCAGCGTTCCGGTCAGTGAACTGGGCCTTTGCCGAAGCCGCCGCCGAGCAGGCGACCGACGATGCCGTGATCTGGATACATGACTACAATCTGTGGCTGGTTCCGGGCTATCTGCGGCAGTTGAAACCCAATGCGACCATCTGTTTCTTTCACCACACCCCGTTTCCGGGGCCGGATATGTTCAATGTCCTGCCGTGGCGGGCAGAGATTATCGACAGTCTGCTGGCCTGCGACTCGGTCGGGTTTCACATCCCGCGCTATGCACAGAATTTTGCGGCGGTCGTGCGCAGTCTGACTGGTGCGAAATTGATAGAGGATTGTGCGACCCCCACAACGCTGGCGGCCGCTGGTGGGGCATTGAATGACCGCCGTATGCCCCTGACATTGGAGCATTATGGGAATCAGATTAGCATTCACACGCGGCCTGTGGGGGTGAACTTTGACTATATCGAAGGGCTGTCGAAGGAAATTGAGGTTCGTGAAAGGTATGACGAAATTCGCCATGAGATGGGCGACCGCAAGCTGATCTTGTCCGTCTCGCGGACAGATTACACCAAGGGCAATATTGAACAACTCGAAGCCTTTGCCCGATTGTTGGAACGCAGGCCCGACCTGCATGACAAGGTGCGCCTGATGCTGGTGTCGGTGGGCGCCAACCGCAATATGACCGCTTATGCCGAGATTCAGGAAAAGATCGAGTCGCTGACTGGGCGGATCAATGGCACTTATGGCAGTCTGGAATGGCAGCCGGTGGCGCTGATCTCTCAGGCAATCCCATTGGCGCAACTGGTGGCCTATTATGCCGCAGCAGATGTTGCCTCGATCACGCCGCTTGCAGACGGGCTGAACCTTGTGGCTTCGGAGTTTTGCGCCGCGCAAGACCTTACACGGCCCGGCGCGCTGATCTTGTCAGAGTTTGCGGGCTGTGCCGTGTTGCTGGACGGGGCGATCCCGGTCAATCCGTTCTCGAATGCGTCAATGGATGCGGCGCTGGATCAGGCGCTGGCAATGGAGCGCGAAGAGGCGGCCTCGCGGATGGCGGCGTTGCGGCGCTGTGCCAAGACATGGGATATCTCGGCTTGGACAGACGCAGAGCTGGCCCATTTCAAGGTCTTGAAAGACGGGCGCAGATTGGGATTGCGCGCCATGGATGGTGCCCGGCCCGCCGCCTGAGCGGGGGCCGATCAGTCGTCAGCGGCTTCTTCGTCTTTCAGCTTTTGCATGACACGCGCATGGGCGCGCCCTATCATATGGGCGGCTATCGGGGCGGTCAGCAGCAAGAACAATGACGTGGCGACGACCTTGCTGACCACCTCGCCCGACCCTTCGTAAAAGGCCAGACCCACCATGACAAGCAACGCCCCCAAGGTACCAGCCTTGGTCGAGGCATGCATGCGCGTCAGCAGATCAGGCAGGCGCACAATCCCGATGGCTGCAATCAACACGAATGCAGCACCGGCGATCAGGAACAGACCAACAATTACATCAATCATGTGTCCTGCTCCTTTTGTTTGGCGTGTTTCTGCTCGGTCTCGTCCAGCTCGAACCGGCGTTCGGCATAGCGGGCCAGCGCAACCGTCGCCAGAAAGCCCACCAGCGCCAGAACGATGGCAACATCCAGAAACGACGGCTCGTCCATGAACACGGCATAGACGCCGCAGAACGAGATGATGGTGACGGTCATCATGTCCAGCGCCACCACACGGTCGGCCAGTGACGGCCCCTTGGCCAGCCGGACAAAGGCAACGGCCATGCCCAGCAGAATCAGCAACAAGGACAGTTGCGCTGCGAAGTTGAGAAAGCCTGCACCTGTCATTTCTCGAATACTCCCATAATCAGCCGTTCGAACCCGGTCTTGATGTCGCGCGTGATTTCTTCGGCATCGTCGCCGAACATGGCATGCACGATCAAGGTTTCCCGATCCTGTGTGACATCGACACTCAGCGTGCCGGGTGTCAGCGAGATCAAGTTGGTCAGCAGCAGGATTTCAAAGTCTGACTTGACGGTCAGCGGGATTTCAATCAGCGCCGGTTTGTTCTGGGGCACAGGGCGGATCACGTCCCATGCAACCTTGACCGACGACAGCAGCAATTCCCAGATGAAGAACATCGCCAGATAGACCGAGCGCCAGAAGCGCTTGAAATACATCGCATCTATGCCCGTCAGCGGCTGCGATAACCACAGCGCGAAAAAGCCCAGCACAGCCCCCGTGGCGAAAGACGCGAAACTGAAATCCCCCGTCATAGCGGCCCAGGCAAAGGCCAGCAGCAGGTTCAGAACCAACCCATTCATGGCTGCACCCCCAGAACTGTGTTCACATAATCGCTTGGGTCAAGCAACTGCTCGGCTGCGGTCTGTGCGAATTGCACGAACGGTTCGGGGTAGAAGCCGATCAGAATGGTCATCGACGCCAAGCCGATAATCGGGATCATCATTGCGCGTGTCACCTTGGCAGGGGCGCGGTCGGGTGTCGGGTCGATCCCGTCGGGATGCGGTTTCCAGAAGGCCATGCCCCAGATTTTCGTCATCGAGAAAATCGTAAGCAAGCCCACCAGCAGCGACACAAACGCCACGAACCATGCGTCCAGCTCCAGCGCGGCCTTGACGATCAGGTATTTCGCCCAGAACCCCGACAAAGGCGGGAAGCCCGCAAGCGAGAAGGCAGGGATGAGGAACAAGGCCGCCAGCAGGGGCGAGGATTTGTAGAGCCCGCCGATGCGGTTCAGGTCGGTGCTGCCCGCATATTGCTTGGCCAGACCTGCGACAAAGAACAGATTGGCCTTCACGATGATGTGGTGCACCAGATAGAACACGCCCCCCATAAGCGCCAGCGGGGTGAACAGCGCCAGCCCCAGCGTCATATAGCCAATCTGGCTGATGATATGAAAGGACAGGATCTTGCGGAAATCCGTCTGCGCGGCGGCCCCGATGACCCCTGTGAACATGGTCAGCAGGGACACCCAGATCAGGATTTCATGGGTGAAGCCCACATCGCCCACGAAAACCAGCGTGAACATGCGCATCATGGCATAGACGCCCACCTTGGTCAGCAGTCCGGCAAAGACCGCCGAGATGGTGAAATAAGGCGTGTGGTATGAGGCAGGCAGCCAGAAGAACAGGGGAAACACCGCCGCCTTGACCCCGAAGCCGACCATGAACATCATGGCGATCACGGTAATCAGCCCCTGATTTTCAGCATTGGCGACAGCCTCGCGCAGGTCGGCCATGTTCAGCGTGCCGGTCACGCCATACAAAAGCCCGATGCCCGACAGGAAAATCAGCGTCGAGACAAGGTTGAGTGCCACATATTTGATGCCCGCATCCAGCCGCTCCTTGCCGCCCCCGATCACCAGCAGCGAGAAGGACGCGATCAGCATCACCTCGAACCAGACATAAAGGTTGAACAGGTCGCCTGTCAGGAACGCACCTGTCACGCCTGCAATCAGAACCTGAAACAGCGCATAGAACCCCAAAGATTCCGTTTCTTCGGGGATTTCCCCAAGGGCATAGATCGCTGTGGCAAGCCCTGTAATTGCGGTGATGACGACCATTACGGCGCTCAGGTAATCGGCAACCAGCGTGATCCCGAAAGGCGCGTTCCAATTCGACATCTGCGCCGCGATCACGCCTTCATTCAGGACAGCAACCATCAGTACGCCAGATACAATCAGTGACAGTGCAGAGCCCGCAAGCGAGATCCAGCGCCCTGCCGGGTAATTGCGCGCAAGATAGGCGAACACCGCCGTGGCAAAGGGCACGGCGATGGGCATAACCAAAACCCAACTCATTTCGTCGTATCCTCCTTGGGTTCGGCAAAGCGCATCTCATCAGTGTCAACGCTGTTCATGCGCCGATACCCTTCAAAGGCCAGCGCAAGGGTGAAAGCCAGCAGACCAAAGCCGATGACAATAGCTGTTAGAACGAGGGCTTGCGGCAGGGCATTGCCGACCACGCCCAAGGGGGCATCTTCGCCATATGGCACCAGCGCCGGTGCGCCCTTGGTCATGCGACCAGAAGCGAAGATCGTCAGGTTGACCGCGTTTGAGAGCAGCACCAGCCCGAACAGAAAGCGCATGAAATTGCGCGCCAGCATCAGATAGACCGCAGCGGCCGTCAAAACGCCGATCACGATTGCAGTGAGGGCTTCCATGTCAGGTCTCCTCCTCGAATGCGTAGGTCAGTGACAAGATACCCCCTAAAACCACCAGATAGACGCCGACATCAAACACCAGCACTGTGTTGAGCGAGAAGGCCGCTGTTTCATAGCTGTCGCCGCCAACCCAGTACCATTGGCCGGTAAAGAACGGATCGCCCATGAAGAATGAAAACAACCCCGCCAGCAGGGCGATGCCCAGCCCGACAATAGCAATCACTTCGGGCGAGATGCGCAGCGCCAGCCGTGCCTCTGCCGGGCCTGCAGCCAGCGAATAGACGATAAACGCCACAGCCCCGATCAGCCCGCCGATAAATCCGCCGCCGGGCAGATGGTGCCCGCGCAGCAGCATGAACAGCGAAAACACGAAAAGAAGTGCGACCAGTAAACGGGCCGCAGCGGTGAAGATGATGGAGTTCATTTCTTCTCTCCTTTCGCGGCGCGGGCCTTTGCCGCCCCTTTCAGAAGCGCGAATGCCCCGAGTGCGGCAATTATGACCACCGCAATCTCGCCGAACGTGTCCAGCGTGCGGAAGTCCACAAGGATGACATTGACGATATTGCGCCCGAAAGCCTCGGTCCAGCTTGCGGCCTCGAAGAACTCGGTCAGGCGGCGGTCAAAGGGTTGATCGACGACCAGCAGCAGCACGATTGTTGTCAGCACCCCGACTGTTGCGGCAAGAACCGCATTGGCAAGGTTGTGCTTTTGCGCGCCGGTTGGGTCCAGATTGGGCATTTTTAGGAAAGCCAGCGCCAGCAAGACTACGACCAGCAATTCAACCAGCAGCTGCGTGATGGCGACATCGGGGGCGGAATACATGATGAAGATCAGCGCCACGCCAATGCCCACGACACCAAGTGCCACAAGGGCCACAATGCGCGACGATGTTTGCAACACCAGCACCGTGCCCGCAACAATCAGCGCGGCCACACCCCATTCCATGAAGCCAAGACCGGCGAAGCCCAGTGTCAACCCGCCGACATTGCGCGTCAGCAGCGTGATCAGAACCGTTGCCGCGAACACGGCGAAAGTTGCGAACATGTATTGGCGCAAAACCCCGGTCTGGATGAGTTTGGTCTGACCCTTGGCCAGCGCCATGAATTTGTCCAGAAACACATCCCACCCCGCATCCAGATCAGGGCCGCGTGCCTCGATCTGCGCAAGCCTGCCGCGCAAGGCCTGATGCTTGATGTACAGCACGAAGCCCAAGGCGAATGTCACAAGGCTGAGCAGAAGCGGCAGGTTGAACCCGGCCCACAACTTGACCCGCCCGCCCGTATCGGGTGCGCCCATGACCGCGGCCACCGCAGGTTCGATCAGGTAGTAGGCGCTCAGGCCCGGAAGCAGGCCAAAGGCCAGACCCAGAACACCCAGCACAACCGGGCCAAGCAGCATTGGCCACGGCCCTTCATGCGGCTCTTTCGGCAGTTTACCTTGGGGGCCATGGAACGGCTTATAGGCGACAATGCCCGCCACGGCGAACATCAGCGCAAACGCGACCAGCGCCATAGGCACTACGAAGATCATCAGGCGCATCTCTAACGCGCCTGCATAGGCGACTTCCTTGGCGATGAAGCCCAGAAACGGTGGTATGCCCGCCATCGCCAACCCCGCCATTGCCGCCGCGACCGCCGTGATAGGCATGGCCTTGGCCAGCCCGCCCAACAGGTTCGCATCGCGCGTGCCGGTTCCGTGGTCGATGATGCCGATGGTCAGAAACAAACCTGCCTTATAGAGCGAATGTACCAGCAAAAAGGTCATGGCGGCTGTGATCGCATAGCCGGTGGACCCTGCAAGGAACATGACCAGCGTGCCAAGCGCCATCAGGGTTGTATAGGCCAGTGTTTGTTTCAGGTCCGTCTGACGCAGCGCCATGAAGGAGGCAAATACCGCTGTGACCGCGCCAAAGATCGACAACGTCCAGATCCAGACATCGCTGCCCGACAGCGACGGGTGCATCCGCGCCAGCAGGTAAACGCCCGCCTTTACCATCGTGGCCGAGTGCAGATAGGCCGAGACGGGCGTGGGCGCGGCCATCGCATTGGGCAACCAGAAATGAAACGGCACCTGCGCCGATTTGGTGAAAGCACCGCACAGAACAAGGATCAGAATTAGCAGGTAGAATGGCTGCCCTTCCAGACTGCCTGCCGCATTGATCTGCGACATCTCGAATGTACCTTGGGTGATCCCGATCATGATCAGACCAGCCAGCAGCGCCAGCCCGCCCGCCGCAGTCAGCAGCAGCGCCTGCAACGCGTTGCGCCGCGATTTCGGATCAGTATGCGAAAAGCCGATCAGCAGATAAGAGGTAAAGGTCGTCAATTCCCAGAACACGAATAGCGCGATCAGGTTATCGGCCAGCACCAGCCCCAGCATCGACAGCATGAAACTGAACAGATACAGCGCGAAGCGGTCATATTGCGGGTGACCGGCCAGATATTTCGCGGCATAAAGCATAACCATCGCACCGATGCCGGTGATCAGCAGCGCAAACATCAGGCTGAGTCCGTCAATCCAGAAAGTCAGATTGACATCAAGACTGGGAATCCACGGGATCACCCATTGCACGGGTGTGCCTGCTGCAACACCGGGCAGGTATTGCAGGAAAAACAGGAACAACAGCGCTGTCAGGGCTGAAGTGCCGATACCGGATAGGGTTTTCCACGGGGCATTGGGGTCCGAATTTTCCGCCATCTTTGGGGTCGGGCTCCTTTGGTTGAACGTCCTCGGGCGGCGTCGCGGCTGCCCGTTACCTTTATCTTTGGGGCGCTTTTTCCCATCTTGGAACAAAATTCACAATTGGAATCGACAGGTTTTTTCCTAAAATCGGTACGTTGATTGCCGGAGTGGTTGCCTAAGGGGCAGTTGCGCCGCATAACTGCGCTGGTTGTCAGAACACATTGTTTCTTTCGGAGATGGTCCTTGCGGGGTTTGGAGCGACTTTTCGTATGCACACAAGGTTCGTAATCCAAGATACAACGAAGCCGTGCGTGAACCGCGTTGCGCCCGGATGAGTGGGCAACGCATTGAGGCCATGATCGAGATTTCTGCGCAGGCAATTTGTGACCCCGCGCAGCCATTGGAAACGCTGGCGCACAGGCTGGCTGAACAATGGCCCGAAGCGCCTGCGTTGGAACTGACTGTGGCGCTCGCCTCGGCCGCCGATGCTGTGCAGGCGGTTTTCGATGAAGCGGGGCAAAGCGGCCGACGTGCACAGCGTGTCTGGCGACAGGCGGCGATGGTGGCGGCGGATTTGCATTATCTGGCGCTGAGCGGTGCCAACGCTGCAACGGCTGGCGATCTGCTGGCGTTCTGGCGCAGTGAGGATGACCTGAAGGACACATCATGAGCGCAGGACCGGGGCCGCGAAATATGATTACCGATGTGGCGGGGCTGCGCGTGGGCAACGCACAGGATACGGCACTGCGCAGCGGCGTCACGGTACTTTGTGCTGATCAGCCCTTTTGCACAGGGGTGCATGTTATGGGCGGTGCACCCGGCACGCGCGAGACGGAAGCCCTAGCACCCGACCGGCTGGTGCAGGAGGTGGACGCGCTTGTTTTGTCTGGCGGATCGGCGTTCGGGTTGGACGCGGCCTCTGGTGTGATGGAGGGGTTGCGCGCGATGGGGCGCGGGTTTGCAGTTGGCGGCTTGCGCGTGCCCATCGTGCCTGCGGCGATCTTGTTTGATCTGGCCAATGGCGGGGCCAAGGACTGGGCGCACAACCCCTATGCCGAATTGGGGCGCAACGCTTTGAATGGGGCCGCGCCTGATTTCGCCCTTGGCAGTGCGGGTGCAGGTTACGGCGCAACGACGGCGCGGCTGAAAGGGGGGCTTGGGTCTGCGTCCTGGGTGCTGGACTGCGGCATATGCTTGGGCGCTTTGGTCGCCGTCAATCCGGTGGGATGCGTGACAATGGGGCAGGGGCCGCATTTCTGGGCGGCCCCGTTCGAGCAGGACGCAGAGTTCGGAGCCTTGGGCATGGGCCGTGCCGAAGGGGTGCCGCTGACGAAACTGGCGCGAGAGGCCACGACCATCGCCATTGTTGCCACCGATGCAGCATTGGATCAGGCGCAACTGACGCGTATAGCGGTTGCCGCCCATGACGGGATCGCGCGCGCCATCGTGCCGTCGCACACACTGTTTGACGGCGATCTGGTGTTTGCTGTCTCGACTGGGACCAAACCTGTCGCTGGGGCGGCGCTGCTGGACATCGGACATGCGGCGGCAACCTGCCTGACCCGCGCCATTGCGCGCGGAGTGTATCTGGCTGACAGTCACACCGGCGACCTGCTGCCAAGCTGGCAATCGCTATATGCGCGCTGACCAATACTTAGAAAAAGGCAGCCCCGGCGGGCTGCCTTTTGATCTTGCAAGAATTGAGCCTCAGAGTTTCTCGGTCAGTTCCGGCACCAGCGTGAACAGATCGCCCACCAGACCGTAATCGGCCACCTGAAAAATCGGGGCTTCTTCGTCCTTGTTGATGGCGACGATGATCTTGCTGTCCTTCATCCCCGCCAAATGCTGGATCGCGCCCGAAATGCCCACGGCAATATACAGGTCCGGTGCAACGACCTTGCCCGTCTGGCCCACTTGCCAGTCATTCGGTGCATAGCCCGAATCGACCGCCGCGCGGGATGCGCCCACCGCGGCACCCAGCTTGTCGGCCAGCCCCTCGATGATCTTGAAATCATCTTCAGAGCCGACACCACGCCCGCCGGACACCACAACCTTGGCCGATGTCAGTTCGGGCCGGTCACTGGCGGCGACCTTGTCTTCGACCCAGTCCGACAGGCCGGGATTGGCGGCAGCACTTATATTCTCGACCGGAGCAGACCCGCCTTGGCCCGCGCCTTCAAAGCTGGAGGTGCGGAAGGAAATGACTTTGGTCGCATCCGAGGATTTGACCGTCTGGACCGCATTGCCCGCATAGATCGGGCGCTCGAATGTGTCGGCATCGACGACGCCCGACACATCTGACAGGATCATCACATCCAGCAAGGCCGCGACGCGCGGCAGGATGTTTTTTGCATCCGTTGTGGCAGGGGCCACGATATGGCTGTAATCGCCCGCAATCGACACGATCAGCGCCGCTGTGGGTTCCGCGAGCCGGTGCGACAAGGACGCATCCTCAGCGCACAGAACCTTGGCGACGCCGGCAATCTTGGCCGCCTCTGCTGCTGCCGTAGCCGCCGAGCTGCCCGCGCAAAGCACTGTCACATCGCCCAAGGTCTTTGCTGCTGTCACCGCTTTCGAGGTGGCATCGACATTCAATGTGCCATCCGTGACTTCTGCCAGAAGAAGAACCGCCATCAGATCACCCCCGCTTCGTCTTTGAGTTTTGCCACCAATTCATCGACGGAGGCGACTTTGACACCCGCAGCCCGCGACGCAGGCTCGGTCGTTTTGACCACGCTCAATCTTGGGCTGACGTCGACGCCGTAATCGGCGGGTGTCTTTTCATCGAGCTGCTTCTTTTTTGCCTTCATGATATTGGGCAAGGAAGCGTAGCGCGGCTCGTTCAGGCGCAGATCGACGCTGATGATTGCAGGCATCTTGACCTTGATGGTTTGCAGACCGCCATCGACCTCGCGTGTAACAATGGCATGCTCGCCTTCGACCTTGACCTCAGAGGCAAAGGTTGCCTGCGCCCAGCCGGTCAATGCGCCCAGCATCTGGCCGGTGGCATTCATGTCATTGTCGATGGCCTGTTTGCCACACAGAACCAGACCGGGCTGTTCTTCGTCGATCACGGCTTTCAGCAGTTTTGCAACGGCCAGCGGCTCGATATCGGTGTGAACATCATCGGTGGCCACAATCAGGATGGCGCGGTCAGCGCCCATGGCCAAGGCGGTGCGTAAAGTTTCCTGCGCCTGTTTGACGCCAATCGACACGGCCACGATTTCCGTCGCAACACCGGCCTCTTTCAGGCGAATGGCCTCTTCAACGGCGATTTCATCAAACGGATTCATCGACATTTTCACATTCGCCAGATCGACCCCGCTGCCATCCGCTTTGACGCGGACTTTCACGTTATAATCGATCACGCGCTTGACTGGCACCAGCACCTTCATCAGCGTGTATCTCCCTAAGCTTGATTTCTGACATGTTTGTAGCGGGGTGCCCAATTGGAAAACAGTGCAAAATCGACGCATCTGTCCACAGCGACGCCGCGTTTTGGTGGCTTTGGGCGCTAACGGTTCGCGCCGGGAACCCAGAGAATGTCGTCAACCCCGTCATTATTGGCAATACGTCCTGCCACAAAGAACCAGTCTGACAGGCGGTTCAGATATTTCACGGCTGATTCGTTGACCGACTCCATAGCTGACAGCGACACGGTTTCACGCTCGGCGCGGCGCGCGACGGTGCGGCAGACATGCAGATGTGCCGCCAACGCAGAACCGCCGGGCAGAATGAAACTGCGCAGAGGTTTCAGCCGGGCATTCATCACGTCAATCTCTGCTTCCAGCCGGTCAACCTGCGACGGAACCATACGCAGCGGGGTATATTCTGCTTCGGTATCGCGTTCCATATCGGGGCGACACAGATCGGCCCCCAGATCGAACAGGTCGTTCTGAATGCGCGAAAATGCAGCGACAGTGTCGCCACTGGCATGCAACCGCGCGACACCGATAAAGGCGTTCAGTTCATCCACCGTGCCATAAGCGGTGACGCGCTGCGCATGTTTGGCCACGCGGGTTCCATTTCCAAGCGCGGTTTCACCGGCATCGCCTGTCCGGGTATAGATTTTGTTCAGCACAACCATTTCAGGCTCCTTTAGATCGGAAATAGACAAAAATCATAATCATCACGACCGCGCCGAACTGGGCATAGATGCGCCAACGCATCATGCGGTTGCCATGCTTGCGATTAAACTCTCCGCCACGGGCAAAACCGCCAATGCCGACAGCCAGCACGATCAGCACCACAAGCGAGGCAGCAGCAGCAAGCAAAAACAGGGGGTCTGACAGCATGAGGCGTTCCTTTCCTCCGTGGATTGCGGGTGCGCTGCAATCTAGCGAGGTTGCGCGTGATTGCGACCCCAAATGTGGCGCAAGTTCATAATCTGCCCAGAATCCAGTCAAGGGCACGCGTCGGCAAGACCCGCCGGAGAGTTCCCAACAGGCGGGTGGGGGTGGTGACATAGTAGCGCGGTCTGGGGCGTCTTGCTTCTAGTGCGTGTATTAGGCGGCGGGTAACTGCCTGTGGGGGCAGCTCGAAAAAATCGGGATCGCGCTTGTCATATAACCGCGTCAACAGGCTGTCGCGGTATTGATCGGCGCGGGGGCTGTTTTTCCAGTCGATCCACGCCTCGAAATGCGGGATCGAGTTTTCGCGGATGCGCGAGGTGATCGGCCCGGGCTCTATCAGGCAGATATGGATACCAGTGCCCGCCATTTCCAGCCGCAGCACATCTGTCAGCCCTTCAAGTGCGAATTTCGTCGCCACATACGCCCCGCGCCATTTCAGCGCCGCCAGCCCAAGAACGGAAGAGTTCTGCACAATGCGGCCATGCCCTTGCGCCCGCATCACCGGCAAAACCTGCCGCGTCAATTCGTGCCAGCCGAAAAAATTTGCCTCGAACAGGGCGCGCAGGGCGTCGGTGGGCAGGTCTTCGGTGGCACCGGGAATGGCGTATGCGCCGTTGTTGAACACTGCATCCAGTCTGCCACCTGTGCACTCCAGCGCATGCGCAACCGCAGAATGGATCGAGGGGGTATCGGTGTAATCCAGCACCACAGTTTCAAGCCCCTCGCGGCGCAACCGCGCGCAATCGCCCTCGGACCGGCAGGATGCGAACACGCGCCAGCCGCGCGCATGTAGCGCATGCGCCGCATGATAGCCGATCCCGGAAGAGCAGCCCGTGATCAGAATGCTGTGCGCACGATCAGGATTCAGGTTTTGTCCAGACATCGCGTTTGCGGTAAATGGTCGAGGGAGCGATGTCCAGTTCGCGCGCGGCCTGCGGGATTGATCCGCCATGCCGTTCAATTGCGGCCATGACCGCGCGTTGCTCGATCTCGGCCATTGTCAGCCCCTGGGTCGCCGCTTCCAGCCCAACAATCTCGGTATTGTCCTGCGCTGCGCCGTCGAATGTCTGCGGGCTGTTTGTCATGTCTTCGGGCAGCATCGCACTGACCAGTTCTGGCCCCGGATACAGCACAACGGCATGGCGCAGAACATTGATCAATTCGCGCAAATTGCCATGCCATTGGTGTTTGCGCATAATCCGCGCCGCATCTTCCGAGACAGAGGTGAAGGTCTTGCCCTCCTGCTTGGCGATCCGGCTTAGGAACCCTTGCGCCAGCCGTGTGATATCGTCACCACGCTGGCGTAGGGGCGGCACACTTAGAGGGATGACGAACAGGCGGTAATACAAATCCTCGCTCAGGCGGCCCGCGCGCATTTCCGTGTTGGGATGCGCGCGCGCGCAGCAGATCAGGCGCATGTCGACCGGCACGGGTGCGCCACCGGCCGTTGGAATGCGGCTTCCGGTTTGCAGGGTCGCAACAAGCCGTGCCTGTAGGTCAGGATTCATGTCTTGCGGGTTTTCCAGCAACAAGGTGCCGCCGTTCGCCCTTTGGATTGCCCCTGCCGTGTCCGGCTGGCTGCTGGTGCCGAACAACTCCTCCTCAAGCGCGGCACTTTCCAGCGCAGCGCAATTGACACTTACAATAGATTTCTCTGCGCGCCCGGATTGTTTGTGCACCATGCGGGCGATGGTTTTCTTTCCGGTCCCCCTCTCGCCGAGGATGAAAACCGGTGCCATAGATTTTGCGACGGCGCTGATCTTGTTTTGCAACTGCCGCATTGCATCCGACTCGCCCATGAAATCTGCGAGCGGCAGATCGTAGGGCGTGTGTTGCAAAGCCTTTGCCGCGCCAGTCTGGGCGCGATATTCGGACAAGGCATTGGCAACGGCCCCGACCAGGCGCATGTCGCCCAGCGGCTTTACAAGAAAGTCATGGGCCCCTTTGCGGGTTGCGTCCAGCGCCTTGTCGATCGACCCATTCGCCGTAATGACGATGACGCGTGTTCCGGGCTGCTGCGCCATCATTTTGCGCATGATGGTCATGCCATCCATATCTGGCAACATCAGGTCCAGCAGGACCACCCCGGGCCGGTATTCGTCGAACTTGGCCAAGGCTTCGGCCCCGCTTGACGCACATATCGCAGGGTATCCTGCCTTTTTCAAAACGGCATGGTAGAGCATCTGCAAAGAGGGTGTGTCTTCGACCAGCAGCAACTTTATCGGGAATGTCGGTTGGGGGGCAGTCGTCATGACAGCCCCGCCGAATGCGCCGAAATCCGGTCGCTAAGTGCTGCACACATCGTCAGGATATCAGCTTGTCTGTCGAAAACATCTTTTAGGCTGCCCATGTCGCAACACGCTTCGGCCTCGGCGCAGAGTTTGACCAGAGGGGCCGCCCCGATTGTCAGGGAAATGCCGCGCAACTCGTGCAAGACACGCCGGGACTGTTCCAGACCTTGTCGTTGATCGCTTGCAGCAAGGGTCATGCTTTGGGTCAGCTGTGCTTGGCAGCGCTGGATGTCGGCCAGAAAATGATCTCTCAACTCGGCACCACCAAGCGACAAGAGCTCGTCCAGTCGTGTCTCTTCATATAACTGCGCGATCATGGCGGCCTTCGCGGTAACTTGAAACTAGAACACTAAGAGGTTGTGTTTAATAGAAGTCTATTCAATCGCTATGCGAGCATATTACCCTGAAAAGAATGCCAACCACAACACCGCTTTGGGAATTTCAGTATTCCGCGTGCTTATGGTGTGGCGTAACCAAGCTCTTGCAATGAAATCTTGATTTCTTCCAGAATCGCCGGATCGTCGATAGTTGCGGGCATCTTGAATGGCTTACCATCTGCAATGCTCACCATTGTTGCACGCAGGATCTTGCCCGAGCGGGTCTTGGGCAGGCGGTCCACCACAACCGCCAGCTTGAACGCCGCAACCGGCCCGATCTGGTCGCGCACCAGCCGGACGCATTCGGCGACAATCTCGGAATTCGGGCGCTCTGTACCCGAGTTCAGGCACAAAAAGCCCAGCGGCAACTGGCCTTTCAACTCGTCCGACACACCGATCACTGCGCATTCTGCAACATCGGGGTGATTGGCAAGCACCTCTTCCATGGCCCCTGTCGACAGACGGTGGCCGGCGACATTGATCACGTCATCCGTGCGCGCCATGATGTAGATATAGCCGTCCTCATCCATGTAGCCAGCGTCACCCGTGGCGTAATATCCGGGGAATTGGTCAAGATAGCTTTTGCGAAAACGCTCTGCGGCGTTCCACAATGTTGGCAGGGTGCCGGGGGGCAGGGGCAGCTTGATGGCGATTGCTCCCAATGTGCCGGGGCTGACCGGATGGCCGCCCTCATCCAGCACTTTCAGGTCATAACCGGGCATGGCGACAGCGGGAGAGCCGATTTTGATCGGCAGCGCCTCATACCCAACCGGATTGGCCGCAATCGCCCAGCCGGTTTCGGTCTGCCACCAATGGTCGATCACCGGCACTTTCAACTGGTCCTGCGCCCAGATGATCGTGTCCGGGTCTGCGCGCTCGCCTGCCAGATAGACGGTCTTCAGGCAGGACAGATCATATTTGCCAACAAAGCTGCCCTTGGGGTCTTCGCGTTTGACGGCNCGAAAGGCTGTAGGCGCGGTGAAAAAGCTTTTCACTTTATGCTCGGAGATGACGCGCCAGAATGTGCCTGCATCGGGNGTGCCGACGGGCTTGCCCTCAAACACGATTGTGGTGTTGCCTGCGATCAGCGGCGCATAACAGATATAGCTGTGCCCCACGACCCAGCCCACGTCTGATGCGGCCCAGAACACCTCGCCCGGATCGACATTGTAGATGTTCTTCATCGACCAGTTCAGCGCCACCAAATGCCCACCCGTTGCGCGGATCACGCCCTTGGGTTGGCCCGTGGTGCCCGATGTATACAAAACATAGGCCGGATGGTTGCCTTCTACCGGCACGCAATCGGCAGGTGCGGCGTCCTTGACGAATTCGGCCCAGTCGTGGTCGCGTCCTTCGATCAGGTCGGCCTGATGCGCGTCACGCTGCAAGATGACGCAGAATTCGGGCTTGTGCGTCGCCTCGGAAATCGCGCCGTCCAGCAGNGGCTTATAGGCAACCACGCGCCCCGGCTCGATCCCGCAAGAACCCGCGATCATACATTTTGGCTTGGCGTCATTGATGCGCACAGCCAGTTCATGCGCCGCGAACCCGCCAAAAACCACCGAGTGAATAGCCCCCAGTCGCGCACAGGCCAGCATCGCCATCAACGCCTCTGGCACCATCGGCATATAGATGATGACGCGGTCGCCCTTGACCACGCCTTTCGCCGTCAACGCGCCCGCCAACTTGGCCACTTGATCGCGCATTTCGCGGTAGGTCAGATGCGTGATGGAATTTGTCACAGGACTGTCATGGATGACCGCAACCTGATCCGCGCGCCCGCCTTCGACATGGCGGTCCAAGGCGTTCCAGCAAGTGTTCACAAGCCCGTCGCTGTACCATTCATACGAGGGGGCATTGTCATCAAAGAGCGCTTTTGAAGGGGGTTTGACCCAATCAATCGCTTGCGCTTGTTCCATCCAGAACCCGTTTGGGTCGGTGATCGATTTCTGGTGAAGCGTAGCGTAGCGCATGCGTGTCCCTCCCAAGATTTAAGCTATGCAAAGCAATAGACGACAGACGCGCGCTGCTGCAATGGCTGTTACCGGCAACACGACGCGTAATCGTCAATTACTTTGCAAAACATACGTGGAGTCACTGCAAAATTTTGCAAACCCAGCGTAAGCAGGGCGGGTTACACGGCTGTTGGGGAAAGTTTGCAAATCTGCCTTTGGAAAACCCTACCCATATTGCGCAACAGGTGTCCCCGCCAGTGCGGACATGTTCAGCAAGCCCCGCGCGGTGATCGAGGGGGTGACGATATGTGCCGTGTTGGCCATGCCCATCAGGATCGGGCCTACTTCCAGCGCGCCGCCGCGCGCCTTCAGGATATTGCGCACCCCGCTGGCGGCATCAGTATTGGCGAAAATCAAGACATTCGCCGGCTCTGCAAAGCGCGCATTCGGCATCAAGCGCGCGCGCAATTCGGGGTCGAGGGCGGCATCGACATGCATCTCGCCTTCATAGTCGAAATCGACACCTTGCGCATCGAGTAACTCCAGTGCCGCACGCATGTTACGCCCGGACGGTGTGTCGAGATTGCCAAACTGGCTGTGCGAGCAAAGCGCAATCTTGGGCGCCAGCCCGAACCGGCCCACATGGCGCGCAGCCCCAATGGCGGTTTCCGCGATCTGTTCGGGCGTGGGGTTTGGATGGACTTGTGTGTCAGCGATGAACAGGTTGCCTTCTTGCTGGATCATCAGCGACAAGGCCCCAACCGGGTGACGCTCGGCGTTGCCCAAGATTTGGCTGACGTAATTCAGGTGCCACAAAAATTGCCCGAATGTGCCACAGATCAGGCTGTCGGCATCGCCCCTATGCACCATGATCGCACCAATGGCGGTGGTATTGGTGCGCAAAATCGCGCGGGCAAGGTCCGGGGTCACGCCGCGTCGTTCCATCAGGGCGTGATAGCTTTGCCAGTAGTCCCGGTAGCGCGGGTCGTCTTGTGGGTTGACCAACTCGAAATCGCGTCCCGGCTTGATGGACAGGCCAGCGCGTTCCAGCCGCATCTCGATCACCTCGGGGCGGCCAATCAGGATCGGCACTTCGACGGTTTCTTCCAGCATGGCGGATGCGGCGCGCAAGACNCGTTCATCCTCGCCCTCGGCAAACACGATCCTGCGCTCGGTCTGGCGTGCGGTTTCGAACACAGGGCGCATAATCATGGCAGAGCGGAAGACCGATGCATCCAGCCCGGCCTTATAGGCCACCAGATCCGCCACAGGACGTTTGGCAACACCCGATTCCATGGCCGCCTTGGCCACAGCGGTTGCCACGACCCCCATCAGGCGCGGATCGAAAGGTTTGGGGATCAGATATTCCGGCCCGAAGCTGAGTTGTTCGCCCTTATAGGCCGCTGCGGCCTCGGCGCTGGTGGTCGCGCGGGCCAGTGCCGCGATCCCTTCCACACAACCAATCTGCATGGCGTCGTTAATTTCGGTGGCGCCGACATCCAGTGCGCCCCGGAAAATGAACGGAAAGCACAGAACGTTATTAACCTGATTGGGAAAATCAGACCGGCCAGTGGCCATGATCGCGTCAGGGGCGACCTTGCGGACGGCTTCGGGCAGGATTTCAGGTGTCGGGTTCGCAAGCGCAAAGATGATCGGGCGCGCGCTCATTTTCTGGACATGTTCGGGGGTCAGAACGCCGGGGCCGGACAGGCCCAGAAACAAATCAGCGCCCTCTACCACTTCGCTCAGGCTGCGTTTGTCCGTGGCTTGGGCGAAGGCCGCCTTTTGCGGGTTCATATCCAGCTCGCGCCCCTCATGGACAAGACCATGAATGTCGCACAGCCAGATATTTTCGCGTTTCACGCCCAGTTTCACCAGCATGTTCAGGCAGGCGATCCCGGCAGCGCCACCGCCGGTGCTGACAATTTTGATGTCTTCAAAGCGTTTGCCCACCACGCGCAGCGCGTTGGTGGCCGCGGCACCGACCACGATCGCGGTCCCGTGCTGGTCGTCATGGAACACCGGAATGCCCATCCGCTCGCGGCAGATTTTCTCGACGATGAAGCAATCAGGGGCCTTGATGTCTTCCAGATTTATCGCGCCGAACGTGGGTTCCATCGCGCAGACAATCTCGGCCAGTTTCTCGGGGTCGGATTCGTCCAGCTCGATATCGAAGCAGTCGATATTGGCGAATTTCTTGAACAGAACCGCCTTGCCTTCCATCACCGGCTTAGAAGCCAGCGGCCCGATATTGCCCAGACCCAGCACCGCTGTGCCATTGGTGACAACCGCCACCAGATTGCCGCGTATGGTGTAGCGCGCTGCATTTTCGGGGTTCGCCTTTATCTCCATACAGGCTTCGGCCACGCCGGGCGAATAGGCGCGTGACAGGTCATAGCCATTCGCCAAGGGCTTGGTCGGGCGCACCTCCAGCTTACCGGGGCGGGGAAATTCGTGATACAAAAGTGCCGGATGACGGGCATCATCGGATGGATTGTCAGGCATGTTTTCTCCCTCCCGCAGCGATGGTTTAGCATTAAACAATTATTTTCTGACGACAAGCCCCGGTTTTCCCAAAGGCTGTGCATTCCTTTTCACCGGCATGCTGCCTTTGGCTTGCAAAGCGGGGGCGCGCGGCGCAAAATCGGCAAAACCGCTGGAGGCAAGAATGACGCTCTATGATGCCGCATGCAAGGTGCGCGAAAACGCTTATGTGCCCTATTCGCATTTCAAGGTGGGGGCTGCGCTGCGGACTGGATCTGGGGCCGTGTTCGTGGGCTGCAATGTCGAGAATGCGGCCTATCCCGAAGGGACATGCGCGGAAGCAGGCGCAATCGCCGCGATGGTTGCCGCAGGCGAGACGCAGATTGCCGAAATCGTGGTCGTGGCCGACAGCCCAAGCCCGGTGCCACCTTGCGGCGGTTGCCGCCAGAAGATTGCCGAATTCGCAGGGCTTGATGTGCTCGTGACAATGATGTCCCTTTCTGGTGCGCGTCACACCGTGACAGTGGCCGAGTTGCTGCCGGGGGCCTTTGGTATCGGTCATATGGACCGGACCTGATGGCACGTGCATTTCTGATCGTGCTGGATTCCGTGGGCTGTGGCGGCGCGCCGGATGCGGGGGATTTTGGCAATAAAGGTGCCAATACTCTGGCCCATATCGCGCAAGCCTGCGCTGCGGGGCAGGCGGACGTCGGGCGCAGCGGGCCGCTTGCGCTGCCGGTTCTGGATGGGCTTGGCCTTGGGGCTGCGATCCGGCTTGCCTCGGGGGCGCAGACACCGGGGTTGCAGGCTGTGTCATCGGGGCGGTGGGGGGCGGCGACAGAAGTGTCGCGCGGCAAGGATACACCTTCGGGCCATTGGGAACTGGCGGGCGTACCTGTCCCGTGGGAGTGGACCTACTTCCCCAAGACCACACCTGCATTCCCGGATGCGTTGGTTGAACAGGTCTGCGCCTTGGCTGGGACGCAAGGCATTCTTGGGAATTGCCACGCGGCGGGCATACCGATTGTTCAGATTCTGGGGCCAGAGCATCTGCGCAGCGGTTGGCCGATCTGTTACACCTCGGCCGATAGTGTTTTTCAGATCGCGGCACATGAAAAGGCTTTTGGGTTGCAGCGGTTATATGACCTGTGCGCCGCACTGGCACCCATTCTGCATGATATGCGCGTGGGCCGCGTGATTGCGCGACCATTTTCGGGCGATGCGCAGCAGGGTTTTGCGCGCACAGGAAACAGACGCGATTATGCCATAGCGCCCCCTGCACCGACCCTGTGCGATTGGGTGCAGTCCGCTGGCGGGCGCGTGCTGGCTGTGGGCAAGGTGGGGGATATCTTTTCCGGGCAAGGCATAGACGAGGTGCATAAGGGCAAGGATGACATGGACCTTTACGCGCATCTTCTCCGGCTGATTGATACGGCACCGCCCGATTCCCTGACGTTTTGCAACTTCGTCGAATTTGACAGCCTGTATGGACATCCCCGCGACGTGGCAGGCTATGCCCGCGCGTTGGAGCAGTTTGATACAGTTGCAGGGCAGGCGCTGGCGCGGCTGCAACCGGGGGACATGCTGGTCTTCACTGCCGATCATGGCAATGACCCCACAGCGCCCGGCACGGACCACACCCGCGAGCGGGTACCGGTTCTGGTGGCAGGCACGGGAGCGGGCGAGATTGGGCATTGCGCCTTTGTAGATGTTGCCGCAAGCATCGCCGCGCATCTGGGCGTTCCTGCCCAAGGCCCTGGACGGAGTTTTTTGCCATGACGGATCTGCGCGGCTTGCCCAAGCTGGAATTGCACCTGCATCTTGAGGGGGCGGCGCCGCCAGCGTTTATTCGCAACCTTGCTGCACGCAAGAGGGTCGATTTGTCAGGGATATTTGATGAGGATGGTAATTATGCCTACCGCGACTTCCCCGACTTTCTGCGCGTCTATGAGGCGGCCTGCACTGTATTGACCAGCCCGCAGGACTTTCACGATCTGACGCTTGCGGTGTTGGAGCAATCGGCGCAAAGCGGCATCATCTATTCCGAAGCCTTTGTCTCGCCTGATTTTTGTGGCGGGGGTGATCTGATTGCATGGCGTGATTATCTGGCCGCGATCGAGGTGGCAGCCGCCACAGCAGAGGCACAAATGGGCATCACCCTGCGTGGCTGCGTCACCTGCATTCGTCATTTCGGGCCAGAACGGGCCCGCCAGATCGCGCGATGTGCGCAGGAAACAGCTGGCGGGTTTATCACCGGCTTCGGGATTGCCGGGGATGAGGCGCAGTATCACCCAAGCGACTTTGCGTATGCATTCGACGCTGCACGCGAAGCCGGGCTTGGCCTGACGGCCCATGCCGGTGAATGGGGCGGGCCAGAGTCGGTGCGTGCGGCGCTGGAGCATTTGCATGTCACGCGCATCGGGCATGGGGTGCGCGCGATTGAAGACCGCGCGCTTGTCGCGTATCTGGCCGAGCATGGCATCGTTCTGGAAATCTGTCCGCGTTCTAACATCGCGCTGGGCCTTTACCCCGACACCAAGGCGCACCCGATTGACAGGCTGCGCCGCGAAGGGGTGTGCGTGACCGTGTCCACCGATGATCCGCCGTTCTTTCACACCGATATGCACCGCGAATATCAGGCACTTGCTGACGCATTCGAGTGGCAAGCCGAGGATTTCGCGCAAATCAACCAAACTGCCTTGACTGCGGCCTTCTGTGACGCACAGACCCGCGCCGCCCTAGCCAAGAAACTGGAGGCCACATGACCCATCCGAAGCTGACTCTTGTCGACCACCCGCTTGTGCAGCACAAACTGTCGCTCATGCGCGACGCGCGTACACCCGGACCGGATTTTCGCCGCCTGCTGCGTGAGATCAGCCTGCTGCTGACCTATGAGGCCGCGCGCGACCTTGCGTTGAAGACCCAGACCATCACCACGCCCCTGACCGAGATGGACGCGCCGATGCTGGCGGGGGCCGATCCGGTTGTGGTGTCGATCCTGCGGGCGGGAAATGGGCTGCTGGACGGTGTGCTCGATGTGATCCCGACCGCCAAGGTGGGGTTTGTGGGCCTGTACCGCGATGAAGAAACACTGCGCCCGGTGCAATACTACTGCAAACTGCCACCCGATCTGTCGGGGCGGTTGGTCATCGCGGTCGACCCGATGCTGGCGACAGGCAATTCCTCTGCCGCAGCGGTTGCCCTGCTGAAAGACGCAGGTGCCACGGATATTTGCCTGATCTGCCTGCTTGCAGCCCCCGAAGGCGTTGCCTGCATGGCGCGCGAACATCCCGATGTGCGCATTGTCACCGCTTCGGTCGATTCGCACCTGAATGAGAAGGGATATATCGTTCCGGGGCTAGGGGATGCGGGTGATCGCATATTTGGCACAGTATAGAGTGGTCTGAGCTGCGATTAGACTTTACTTTACCAAGGGTCCGGGTGCATCCTTGTCGCGTTGCGATGGGGGTATTTTGATGAAAAGTTTTTGGATTGCACTGGGTGTCGCTGCGGCTGTCGCAACGATGGGCCATGCACAGACAAACGGGCTGGACCCGGCAGAGCTGCCACCTGCCGGATTTGAGGGCCGTGAATATGTTGACAGCCGGGGCTGCGTGTTCCTGCGCTCGACCTTCGGGGGTGAAGTGACGTGGGTTCCGCGCTACGGGCCGGATCGACAGCCGGTCTGCAACGGTACACCTAGTGCCGATGCGATTGCCGACATGGTGACAGAGCAGCAGGCCCCTATCGCAGAGGCGGCCGTCGCTGACGCGCCCCCAGCCGAGGAACCTGTGGTCGAATCCCCGCGCACCGAGACCCGCACGGCCCCTGTGCCAGTGCCGCAACCAAGGGCCGCAGCGCCTGTGCGCCAGACCCCGGCGCGCACGCAGCGCAGACCCGCTTTGCCGCGCGCCGATGCGTCAGGGCGTCACCCGTCCTGTCCCGCAAGCGCGCCGTTCGGGCAACTGGTTGATACCACGTTGGGTCGCCCGCTGGTGCGCTGCGTGACCAGCCCGGCACTGTTTCTCGACCCCATCCATAATGGCCCGTCCTATGACCCGCATGCACCCATCGCCTTGCCCGATGGTGGTCAGCAGCAGCGCGGACAGGTCGCCCCGGCGCACAGCTCTGGCAACAGGGTTCAGGTCGGCAGCTTCAACGTGCCCGCGAATGCCAGCCGGCTGCGGGCCAGATTGCAGAATGCGGGCCTGCCTGCGCAGGTTCACAGGGCACGCGGCTATGATGTTGTGACACTTGGCCCCTTCGGCTCGGCGTCCGAGGCGCATGCCGCGCTCGGCTCCGTGCGCGGTATGGGGTTCTCGGATGCGTTTATCCGCCGCTAAGGCTGTGGGGCAGAGTGCCCCGTTGCGGGGCGGTTAGTCGGGACGTTTGCGGATCAATTTGGCGAAGCTAGGGAAAATCTCGGTATTCGCGGCAATCACTTCGCCGCGCTCAAGGATGCTTTCACCCTCGCGGATCGGGGCGGTAAAGCCGCCCGCCTCGCGCACCAGCAACAGACCGGCGGCAATGTCCCAAGGCTGCAATTCGCGCTCCCAAAACCCGTCATAGCGGCCCGCCGCGACATAGGCCAGATCGAGCGACGCCGCCCCCCAGCGCCGCACACCGGCGCAGGCGGGCATCAGTTGCGCCAGATCATGCAGCGTGGCGGGCAGGGTTTTCTTGGACGCAAATGGCACGCCGGTGGCAAAGATGCACTCGATCATCGTGTTCCGGTTCGACACGCGCAGGCGCTTGTCATTCATGAAACAGCCGACACCCTTTTCAGCCACGAATAATTCATCCTTCGCCGGGTCGAACACCACAGCCGAGATGATCTCGCCCTTGAATTCCAGCGCGATGGACACCGCCCAATGCGGCAGGCCGTGCAGGAAATTGGTGGTGCCGTCCAGCGGGTCGACGATCCAGCGGCGGGTGGGGTCGGTGCCGATATGCTCCGCTGATTCTTCACCAAGGAACCCGTAATTGGGGCGCGCTTCCATCAGGTCTTCGCGGATGATCTTTTCGGCGGCGATATCGGCGCGGCTGACGAAATCGCCTGCGGCCTTGCTGGAGACCTGCAAATTCTCGACCTCGCGGAAGTCCTTGACCAGAGCGCGGCCTGCCTTGCGGGCGGCCTTGATCATCAGGTTGAGGTTGGCACTGCCTTGCATCCGAACGGCTCCTAGATTGGGTCAGGGGGCGCTATACGCCGGGATGCGGGGGATGTGAAGGGGTTGTGAGTGGGAGGCGGAATGTCTCCCGGCAAGCTTGTGTTATCCAAGTGGCTAAGCATGTGTTATGCGACTCTTCCGACGAAAACTGTTTTGCTTTGGGTTGCATTTATGTATGGCAGGAATCGAATTAAGAGCCGAAGGTTTGAACTTTATGAGAAAAAACTGTGTCGTAATTGTGTGTAACAATCCATTCATGGATTACGCGGCC
>SL_8KL_010_SEDDRAFT_10000289_pt1 | contig 43467 bp, 39 predicted proteins | sample SodLakKL_010_SED_4_FD_11160 | JGI IMG/M metagenome (IMG submission 11160)
GCATGGAGATAACTCCACCGGCTTACCGGCTTGCTCAAAATCCAGCCGGTAACACCACTTTCTTTTTCCCCAGCTACGCTGCCCATCAGAATGAAAATAAGGACCAGCAGGCCTACCGTATAAAAATCCCCCAGGATGCCTGCATAGGCTTCCACGGCCGAGGGTTCGGGAAGAAGTGAAGCATCAAACCCTTCAGCAAACATCTCCAGTATTTCATTCATATACTTGGTGGAGGGAGGATTAAGCAGGGCAAAAAACAATAAAAGGAGTAAAAACGCCGGGTAGCGAAAGCTCCGCCAGTTCCACTTGAACTCTTTCATTAATAAATCCTTCAACTTCCTTCACCCCCCGGGCCATTATTCTGCAGAACCCGGAAAAAAACCTCTTCCAGGTCGGCCTGACGATGCTTGAATTCCATGACCAGGATATTATTATTTATCAATAGAGGCAGCACATTTTCAGCCAGCTCGCCCATTGCTCCAGGTTGAGAGGTTAATAATAAACTGCCTTCCCTCTCTTCAACTTTCCTGATCCAATATCGCTCCCTGAGGAGTTCTCGGGCTTTTTCCTGCTGTTGGGGGGCAACCTTTACAATATACTGCTCAATGGCAAAGCTCTGGAGCAGTTCTTTTATGGTGGTTTCCATCATCTTGACCCCCTGGTGAATAATGGTTGCGTGGCTGCAAACCCGTTCCACATCGTCCAGAATGTGACTGGAAAAGAAAACTGTGGATCTGCCTTTGAGACCTGCAATGAGATCCAGGACCCGCCGGCGGCCTTCGGGATCAAGAGCAGAAACCGGCTCATCCAGAATAAGTAAATCGGGCTCAACCAGGAAAACCGCTGCCAGTCCCAGGCGTTGCTTCATCCCCCGGGAATAGGAGCTGATTTTGCGTCGGGCCGCATCCTCCAGTTGAAACTCAGAAATAAGCTCTTCTAACCTGGGGGCATACTGCTCGGCATCTTTATTATATAGGCCGACTACCAGCTGCAGCAATTCCCTGCCGTTAAGCCCGGCGGGAAAAACAGGATCCTGGGGTAGATAACCCACCCGGTGCAAAAAATTATTCTCGGTTCCAAACCGAACTTCCTCCCCCAGGACTTTCAAGCGACCACTGCTGGCAGCAATCAAACCCAGGATAATTTTAATAGTTGTGGTTTTTCCCGCGCCGTTAGGGCCAAGAAAACCATAAATACTACCCGCTGGAACTTTAAAATCTATACCCTTCAAGGCTTTGTGACTGGGAAAAGCTTTTTCCAGGCCCGCAGCCTCAATTACATGTTCCATCAACCCTATTCCTCCCCCCGACCTAAAATAAAGTAGAGTACCGGACCTATAATACTGACCAGCACAATTATCACTGTCCAGATACCCAGGCTCAAAGTTTTAACAGTTTTACGCCGATAAAGATCTATCAGTCCAGCCACCATTAATGCCAGCTGCAGAACTATTACGGGCCAGAAAGCCAGGATAGCTTCCATAAAATCCATTTTGCCCATCTCCCTTCCCGCAAAAAATTCTATAACTTCCTGCTGATCAGAGGATTGCCCGCATTACAATCCTCTCCTATAACCAATCATTCCCTTATTGCCCTGCCCCCGAACGATTCCAGAAAAAATAAATACCAAAGGGCTCCGAACCCAAAACCATAATCAATGCCAGTCATCAACTCCTTAACTCCAATTTTTCCCGGCCCATTCCAACATCACCTTTAATCGGTTCCTACCCTTTCCCGTTCAAGCAGGCTCTGGCTTGGCTGATGGCAAAAATTCTGTTTCCCATCCCGGGGCTCATGATCCCCAAAACAATCAACGAGAAATTTTGGGGAATATTCCCCCGGGTAGTTTTGCAGCCTCTTAATCATCCGCCACCCCTGAGGTTCAGGTCGGCTGTCCCCTTCGGAGAACCTTTTTTCCTGATCCCCCTTCATTACAGGTGCCCAACTCCCCTGAATTTCTTCTTCCAGCTTATTTTCTGTTCCCCCCCCCTACCNCCCCGTTATTTTCNCCCCCGGGCCATCAGGCGGGCCTGGGGCAATCGGCGCAGCCAGAAAGCCGCTCCTGGTGCTAAAAGAGCTCCCAGCCCCAGGACCANAAAAGCCGGAAACCAGTTTTGAGCCAGGACCGGTTCCGCAATTCCCCTATTGGTCAATTCCAGCACCTGCCCAAAGATCAGGGGAGCCAGNATAGTTGCGGAAAAACCNAGNGCATTTTGCACCCCCAGGGCTGTGCCCCTGATTGTGGGAGCAGTCATTTCGGTTAACCCCGCGGAAAAACTCGGGGAATCNGCAATGACCCAGAATCCGACCCAGATACCTACCAGCACAATTAAAGTCAGGGACTGACCGTAAAAAAAACCCAAAATCAGCTGTCCCAGGATACTGCAGGAGGCACAAATCAAAATTGTTTTACTGCGGCCCCACCTATCCCCCAGCCAGCCCAGGAGCCATACAGCAGGAACTCCTGCAGCTATTATCAGTCCGGCCAGGCGCCCTCCTAAAACAGAAGCTGCCGTCCGGGAATAATCCAGGGCCAGGAGGCAGGATTCAACAAAAATTCCGATCCAGCCCCAGAAGGCATAGAGTTCCCACATGTGGCCCATATAGGAAGCAGTAATCACTGCCGGCCCCTTATAACCTCCGGCAGGAGCAGGCTGGATATTCTCCTGCTCCGGGGGGCGGGGGTGGCCAGAGCTCTTGTCCCTTGCTGGGGCCCGGGGAAGGAAAAACCACCCCAGGCCTGCCGCCAGCACAGCGGGCACCGAGGTTAATAATACTGCTCCCCGCCAGCCCAGGGCCGGGGCCAGGCTGGAGGTGATAAAATAGCTCCCGGCATAGGAAAGGGTCAATGCAGCAATAAATGAACCCAGAACTCCCCCCCGTTCTCCCGGATCAAACCAACGGGACAGGAGAGCCATACCCGGCACATAAATCCCCCCGGCAAAAACTCCAATCAAAAGGCGTAATATCAGGATTGAAGAGTAACTGGAAGCCATCAGGGCAAAGAGAATGGAAAAAAACCCGGTAAGAAAAACCGATCCCACCACAATTTGTTTTTCCCCGGTCCGGTCTCCCAACCAGCCGCAAAAAAGGACCATAACCACATAGCCCAGTTGAAAAACCGCCAGAATTGTTCCCACCTGGGCCGAGCTCAATTCAATTTCCCGGGTAATCAATCCCGCAACAGCGGAAAAATTAAACCAGGGGAGGTACCCGGTAAACATCAAAAGAAACATCGTTCTCTGGACCAGTTTTTTCCTGTTACCGGTAAACAACTCCCCTTTCCCCCCTTCCTTCCTGCAAAAAAGGCGGGTTTGCTGGACCCCAAACACCCCTTATTTCGGGACCTGCTGGGTAATACAATGGATATTCCCTCCACCCAGAATAATTTCCCGGGAAAAAACTCCCACCACTTCTCGCCGGGGGTACAGTTTCTCCATCAGTTCCAGGGCCGGCTGATCATAAGGATCAGCAAAAAGGGGAACAATAACCCCACCCCGGGGCAGATAATAATTTATATACGATGCAGGCAAACGACTTCCCCCTCTGGCCTGAATCTCCCCTAAATCCAGGCCCTTACTCTCCTCTTCAGAAACAAAAAGGGGGCCCGGTTGATGAATTTTATGAATCTTTAACTTTCTGCCCCGGGCATCAGGAGTTCTTTCCAGATATTCCAGAGCCTCCCTGGAAATCGGGTACTGGGGGTCCTCTTCATCGTCAGTCCAGTGCAACAGGATCTCCCCGGGCCGGACAAAGCAGGCCATATTATCCACGTGCCCGTCGGTCGAATCCTTATAAACACCTCTCTTCAACCACAGGATTTTTTCTACACCCAGGTACTGTCTCAACAATTCTTCTATTTTTTCCCGGGTTAGTTCCGGGTTGCGGTTGGGGTTTAAAAGACATTCTTCTGTGGTCAAGCAGGTCCCCTCCCCATCCACGTGAATGGAGCCTCCCTCCAGGATAAGGGGGGCAGGATAAATATCTACGCCCTCAATTTGAGCAACTTTTTCCGCAATTAACTGATCCTGATCCCAGGGGAAATAGGCTCCACCCTTTAAACCCCCATAAGCGTTGAATTTCCAGTCCACTGCCCGCAGCACATTCCCGTTTTTTACGAAGGAAGGCCCGGTATCCCTTATCCAGGCATCATTACAGGACAGTTCCACCACTCGAACCGTTTCGGGAAGCAAATGGCGGGCATTTTCGTACTGCTGCCGGGAAACACCAACAGTTATAGGTTCAAAACGACTGATTTCCCGGGCTACCCGGGCAAAGGCTTCCTGGGCCGGTTTGGCTCCCAGTCTCCAGTTATCCGGCCTTTCCGGCCACAGCATCCAGCAGCCCCGGTGTTCTGAGAATTCCCCGGGCATATAAAAACCATCAGCCTGGGGTGTCGAAGATAGTTTTTTTACCAAGCCCTATTCCTCCTTTATCTTAACTATACCTGTATTCGCCATTATGAAAATTTCCCCTGTCTGGAAAAACCAGAGTACAAAAAAAAACCGGGACTGCTCCCGGATATATCAGGTTATTATTTTCCCTGCTTTAACCTTTTCAGCTTCTTCCCGCCAGCGGGCAGCAATCTGATCCAGATGACTGGCAATTTCGCCGTTAATCAAATTTTCTGCATCTGCGTGGGTGGGATGAGCTCCACTTTCTTTAACAACCTCTCGTAGAACATGGGGATGGTCAATTATGGGACAGGGCATCAGGTAATTTTTGCTGTAGGGATGCCTTTTCTGCATGGCTTTAAAAAGCGGGTTTTGCAGGGCTTCTTCCAGGCTTTTTTCCCGAATATTATCCGTTGCAAAATGGGCAAAGGCACAGGGTTCAACATCTCCTGAAGCATTAATATGGAAAAAGAGACGGCCGCCAGCTATACAGCCTTGGGTGGCTTCTCCATCATTCCAGAAATCAGCTATCAAAACCGGCTTTTCACTGCGTAAGCGGGCAACCCGATCAATTAAATCCCGGCGCTGTTCTGCACTTAACATCAGGCTGGTATCCGCATTTCGCCCCACGGGAACATAATGGAAGCTCCACATATAAACTGCTCCCTGTTCAACCAGCCAGTCCACAAACTCGTCACTAAAAATATTATCCAGATTGGAGCTGGTAACGGTTACTGAGGTGCCAAAGTAAATTCCATTGTCACGCATTAACTCCATGGCTTTCATTACTTTCTGGAAAGTTCCCGGCCCCCGGCGGGCGTCGGTTTCTTCTTCTCCACCTTCCAGGCTGAAAGCAGGAGATATGTTAGCCATTTCACCCATGCGGCGGGCTGTTTCTTCATCTATCAAAGTTCCGTTGGTATAAGCCATAAATGCCATATCCTGGTGTTTTTCCAGAACATCCAGCAGATGAGGATAGGCAAAGGGCTCACCACCGGATAAAACAATCCAGTATATTCCCAATTCTTTTGCTTCGCGCAAAATCCGATCAAAAAGCTCGGGTTCTAAACTATCCGCCTGCCTGTATTCACCTGCCCAGCAACCGGGGCAATTCAAATTACAGGCTGCAGTAGGGTCGACCAGAATAAGGGAGGGAACTGAAACCCCGAGTTCTTCAGCTTTCGCCACCCGAATACGCTGCCCCTCCAGCATGCTATTTCCAACCCAATTAATCATAAAGCGGGAAATCATGCGGGGATTCTTGGAGAGACGACGTGCCTGTTCTTGAATTTGCTTATTATCCCGGAAATGTTCCCGTAGCTGCTGGACCTTCCTTTTCTGTTCCCTGTCAAAAGCAAGTCTTTCCGCAAAATCAAGTAAAACCAGAAGGTTTTTATCCGGGTCCCGGGCCAGGTAATGAACTGCTTTATCCAGGGCCAGTTCTCGGGCGGCTCGTTTTACCTTTAAATAAGCCATCTAACTCCCTCCTTAAATATAGATAAGCCTTTTCCCCCACGGCATACCAGGACTTATGATAATTTTTTGTTTTGCGGACCAACTATTTTCTCAGAAAAGACGTCCTCTCCATCCTCCATCTTATAAATTAAATTGTTTTTTCCAGAAATCAATTTCCGGCCTGAATAAGAAGGCCCCTGCAAATGAATCAGGGTCAGGCCATTCAGACAATATTGCCAATTACCAGTTTTTCCTAACTTAATTCTACTAAATTTTTCTTTTATCGTCAAATTAAAACCCCAGTCCTTCTTATGGTCGGGGACTTTTCTCCCACGCCTCTCCCCTGTTCTGGAGTTCATCCCGGGGAGTCCGGGCTACAGGCTCCAATAATTCTCTCTGTAATAATTGGCTCAGCTGATTAAATCCCTCTTTTTCCAGGGAATAATATCCCCACCGCCCTTCCCGGCGAACCTGGAGAAAACCGGCCTGCCTTAATATCCGGAGATGGTGGGAAATGGCGGCCTGGGAAAGATCCAATTCCTCCATTAATTCACATACACACCTTTCCCCGCGGGTCAATAGTCGGATAATTTTCAAACGGACCTTTTCCCCCAGGACCCAGCACAAATCCGCCAATCGTTCCATAGCAACCTCCAATAAAAGGTTTTCGATATTACCATATTCCAACTTATCATTATATTTCCCCGCGATTAAGTTGCTTTCAGGGCAATTCCTCTTAACAGGAAAGAAGGAAGAAGGCAGAGTTACCCTCAGGGGAAAAGAAATTACCCGGCATTTCCTAAAGGGCATCTCCTTCATCCTGTACCTGTTCTCCTGGTCATTTTAGATTTTTATGGTCAGGTCAGATTTAAAGCATCTCAAAAGAAGCTGACAGTCCACATCTTCAATACCGTCGATAACATAGACCTCTTCCTGGAGAAACCTGTTAAGCTTTTCAGTGCTTTCCAGGAAGGCATGGGCCTGAACTGCAGCCGAGCCAGTTTTTTGATAGATGGTTTTTATCGCTTCTTTTTCCTGTAGTTGTTTTATTACTTCTTGAATTTTATCCGGCTGAACTTCTATTTCCAGAAAAGCCGGAACAGGATACCCCACCTTAGAAGCATTAACCACGGTGGTAAACTGACAGATTATTCCATCCTTGATCATATTGCTGATCCTCTCGCGAACGGCTACCCGGGAAAGGTGTATTTTCCGGGCCAGTTCAGCATAGGACATCCGGCTATCTTCGGTAAGATATTCCAAAATTTTTCGGTTAACCTCATCCAAACCCTGATAACGCAAGGCTAATCCCCCCTTATTACAGAGTCCATTTTGTGAGCAAAGTACAGGGCAGGTAGTTTGCCTACCCCGGTCCAAAAAAATCTTCCAGGTTCAGTTCCTTTAGCCTCTCGAGACGAGGTTTCCCAGTTACAACATCCCAGCCCATAAATTCATACCTTAACTTTACTGCTTCTTTAAATTCCTGGGGATCAATACCTCCCTTCCCCGCAAGGGGGCCATCCTTAAAGTCGGTAAAAAACCTTGGCGGCAGACAATCATCGGCAGGGGAAAATCCTTCCCGCAGATTAAAGAGACGGGCCAGGTGGATCGTTCTTTCTGCAGCTTTCATTAATTCCCACAGGGTTACCGACCACCCGGTAACAGCCCGGATTAAATCAATCATCATTTCCACCGGAATAGGTCCCCGGGGCACAAAACCAAAGGTACACATGCCCAGCATGTCCACAAGGCTCCAGTACAGATCCATGTAGTAAAACAGTCTGACCTTTTCCGGACCAAGGCTGAGGGGGTCTACGGGCTGGAAAATACCCAGGCCCGAAGCCTCTGTAATGCCTGGACTATCAGAAGTGGCAAAGGAAAAATCATGGACTGCGACCAGGTGATCCGCCCCATAATCCGATAGCGCATACTGGAGGGCAACCCCGGTTTTTACCCGGGGATCATGCATGGGCACCTCCTGCCCTTTTACCTGGAGCAAAAAATCTTCATTTTCCAGTCCCAGGGAGCGAGCCAGGCGAAGACTGCCCTCCGCCATCTTATCTCCGATCCCTTCCCGGTGAGCTACCTTTTCAATCAAAGGTAGCAGAACTTCTCCCCTTCCAAAACGAACTTCCAGGCCATCACAGTCTTCGGTTCCCAGAAATCCCCTTTCCACCGCCTCCATTAACCAGCCCACGGTCATCCCCAGGGAAATGGTGTCCAGGGCATAGCGGTTACACAGTTCATTGGCTTTGGCCAGGAGATAGGGATCGGCAATTTCCAGGACAGAACCCAGGGCGGCCACCGTTTCATACTCAGGGCCGCCAAAACGGGGATCCACCGTGTATTGTTCATTATCAACCCGGGCCCGGCGCTTGCACCGGATGGGGCAGGCAAAGCAGCTTTTGGGTTCAATATATATGGTTTCATGGAGGTTTTCCGGGGAGATTTCTTCCCCGCCCCAGAAAGTCCCCCGGGTCCAGTTGCGGGTGGGCAGGGCTCCCATTTCTTGAAAAGATCGGACCAGGGGCAGGGTGCCGTGCCGCCGCAGGGTGGCTCCCTGGGGTTTTTGCAATCCTTCCTTTGCCGTCCAGGCATTAATTGACCGGATCCGTTCCGGATCCGCAACCCTTATTTCCTCTGTTCCGCGGACTGCAATTGCTTTCAAATTTTTGGAGCCCATTACGGCCCCCAGGCCGTTGCGCCCATTAAAGTGAGCCAGTTCATTTACTATCCCGGCATAGCGAACCAGGTTTTCCCCGGCCGGCCCTATCTGAAGAACTCTGACCCGCTGATCATCCAGCTCCTGCCGCAGACTATCCTGGGCAGAACCGGTTTCCAGTCCCCACAGGTGGCCCGCCTCTCGAATTTCCACCTGTCCATCACGAATAAGAATATATACCGGGTGGGAGGCCCGTCCCTGGATAAATATGGCTCCAAAACCGGCCTTCTTTAATTCTGGAGCCCAAAAGCCTCCGGCCTCACTTTCCCCGAAGGATCCAGTTAAAGGAGATTTGCTGCAGACAATCACCCGGGGCATAGCCGGCCCCCGGGCCCCGGAAATCACACTGGTGGTGACAGCCAGGATATTATCCGGGCTCAGGGCATCAGTCCCCGGTTCCAGGTTTTGCAGAAGATAGGGCAGAGCCCACCCTCTCCCTCCGGGGAAAGAGCGGAGAAAGGTTTCCTCCGGTTCTTTACTGCTAATGGTCTTACTGGAAAGATCAATATATAAAAAGCGGTTCTGCTGGGAAAGCATAAATGTCAGCCTCCTACCGGAAGATGGATTATGGTAATCTCATCACCATCCTTGAGCTCAACCGTGCGGCTTTTTATTTCTCCATTAACCATTATGGTATAATAGCCAGCCCCTTCAGCCAGGGGAAGTTCATCCAGTAATTCCAGGAGCCTGCTGCCCGGGGGCAAAAAAATCTTTTCCGGTAATCTATCTGGGTCTCCTCGCTTATCCTTTAGCCATATTTTCAGGTTTTCCTCCCCCATTTTTTCCGCCCCTGAACTCATCAGGTAAAACTCCTTTCGATTCAAAAAATTCTTGTTTAACTATCTTATTCCTGCAAAAAAATTAAAAAAAGGGGATTTTACATATAAAGGTAAGGGAAATTTCCGTTTTCCATTCCCAATTGATTAATCCTCATCCCTCATGTCAATCAGGATTTTTAGGATGCCCCGCTGTCCGGCCTGCTCCAGGGCCTCTTCACCCAAAGACAGGGGGTAAATCTCATCCACCAGCTCTTCCAGGCCCAGACTCCTTCGGTTTATCAGGTCCAGGGCCGGGGCCAGGGGCCCGCAACGAGAACCAACCAGGTTAATTTCCCTGCGAACCAGTTCAGCCATCTTTATTTCAGTATTCCCGGCAATAGAACTCTTCAGGATAATCGTTCCCCGGGACCGGATTATTTTCAGAGCCTGTTCCAGGCCTCTGGAGCTACCGGTGCATTCTATCACAAAATCTACCTGCCCCTTGAATTCCTCGGCAATCATGGTTTCTATCCCCTGATTTTCTGCCCGCTCCATCTTTTGAGGGTGATGCCCCAGCAGGAGGGGCCTCCATCCGGTTTTTGCCAGGACCAGGGCCGTCAAAAGACCCAATCTCCCATCTCCCAGAACGGCCACTCTGCTGGACAATGGAATATGCACCTGTTCTGTGATCTGTAAAGCGGCGGCTACAGGTTCGGTAAAAACCGCCTCCTGATCACTGATCCCCCGGGGAACGCAATGCAGGTTGTTCCGGGGTACAGCAACGAAAGGGGCAAAAACCCCCGCCTTATGGACAATTCCCAGCACCTTTCTCCCCGGGCAGTGGTTTTTGAGCCCTTTTTTACACCAGCAGCAATCTCCACAGCCAATATTAATATCTGCCACAACCCGGTGCCCGGTAAGTTCGTCCCGAGGGTCCTCTACAACGGTCCCCACAAATTCATGGCCCAACACTCCGGAAAAAGGTATATATCCCCTGATCATCTCCAGGTCTGTTCCACAGACTCCAGCCAGAGCAACCCTGATTAAAACCTCTCCCCCCTCAATTCGGGGCCGGGGAATCTCCTGTAATGAAACTTTTCCCTGCTCTAAGATAAGGGCCTTAACTAAAATCACCTCCCGGGGCGATTCGACGTAGACCTTCCCCCAGGGGTGGGCGAACTATACCCTTTTCAGTTATGATCCCGGTTATATCGGCAGCGGGGGTGACATCGAAGGCGGGATTATAAACTGTGATACCCTCCGGGGCAATTGGTTTCTCTTCCCAGTGGGTAATCTCCCTGGAATCCCGTTCTTCAATTTCAATTTCTTCCCCGGTTTTAAGATCATAATCTACGGTGGACAGGGGAGCAGCAATATAGAACGGGATCTGGAATCTGGAGGCCAGTTGAGACAGCATGAAAGTCCCTATCTTGTTGGCGGTATCTCCATTGGCAGCTATCCGATCAGCTCCCACGATAACAACATCTACCTTCCCTGCTCTCATCAGAACAGCAGCCGCGCTGTCCACGATCAGGGTCGCGGGGATCCCTTCCTCTAATAATTCAAATGCATTCAGTCGAGCTCCCTGCATCCGGGGCCGGGTTTCATCCACAAATACTTCTATCTCTTTACCCCGGGCCTGAGCAGACCTGATTACCCCCAGGGCAGTACCATAACCTGCTGTAGCCAGGGCTCCTGTATTGCAATGGGTTAACACTCCTGCCTTTTGAGGAATTATTTCCTGGCCCCATTCTCCCAGCTTTTTATTTATTTCCACGTCTTCATCAACAATTTTTCGGGCTTCATCCAGTAAAATGGCCAGGAGTTGAGGTCGATCCAGTTCCCGATTTTCCTGCAAAATTCGCTCCATTTTCTTTATGCCCCAGAGCAAATTAACCGCGGTAGGACGGGCCCGGGCCAGTTCTTCCCTGGCGTTTTGCATACCCTCCCAGAATTTTTCAGCACTGCAGTCCTGCAGTTTCAGGGCCGCCAGATAAAACCCAAAGGCCGCTGCCGCCCCTATAGCAGGGGCGCCCCGGACCACCATTTCTTTAATTGCAAAAATTACCTCCTGATAATCAGACGCCTGATAATAGTTGATTTCTCCAGGTATTTGCCGCTGATCAATCAATTTAAGGCAATCTTCCTCCAGAATCATGGTTGGCCACTTCAAAAAAATCCCCCCTCTTTGGTTCCCTATATTATATTTTCGGCAAGTCCCCCCGGTCCCCTTTTTGCCTTACAAAAAACTACCCGACAAGAAAAAAGGTCGGGTAGGGATAAACAAAATTATATGACTATTTCTCTGGAACTACTTCCCCTTTCGCTTTCCTTCAAGGCGGGATAATTCCTGTTGATTTAGTTAAAGCCCTCCCATTTTTAAAAGTTCAGCCGGGACGGGTTGAGGTCCACCACCCTAAGCAATGGCCTGTCCCCCACCTTCAATAAGCGGCTTTGCCCCAACCTTAAGGAAACCCTGAAACATATTTACCTATCCTTCATTTCCTGCTCCTCTACTGGTTCAGATTTTTGGGGAGAATAGGGTCAAAAAATCCCAGCATAGAGTTGCCTCTAAAGAATCCTTCCCAGCGGATTTTTTCTCCAACTCAATCCGGAAAGGACTCCTGACAGCAATTACGGCCCTTAAAATTGGCAGCAACCCATCCCTTGATGGCCTGACATTTCATGTTTTGCCAGTTTCCAAAAGAAGTGTGGAGTCGAACATAATTATCCCACTGCTCCGAGCCAACTTTCCTTTCCGATGACAGCTCCCCTAACCGGGAATAACCCCACAGAAAATGATCAATACTGGAAAAGCGGGTATAGGTCTTCATAAAATCTTCCGAAAAAAAATCTTCCAGGTGAAATTCCTGGCCGAGAGCAGAAAGGTTTAACAGGGACAAAACCCGGAGAATATTATCTTTGCCTCCTTTTCCAACCATTTGAGCCCGCAAACAAAATCCCCTCCTCATACAGTATTGCCATTTATTTCTATAAATAATAATTTTTCCCTTTATCTGTTTTAAGGAGAAAAGATTTATTTTAGGGGAATTTTGCGGTTATTCCTTTTTAGTCCAGGATTACACCTACCGGGCAATGATCTGAACCCATAACTTCCGGTAATATAAAGGCTTCCTGGAGGTTTTGCTCCAGATTATCACTGATAATAACATAATCAATTCTCCAGCCCACATTCCTCTCCCGGGCTCGAGTTTTAAGATCCCACCAGGAATAATTACCCCCTTCCTTATTGAAAACTCGAAAAGTATCGATAAAACCAGCTTCCAGTAGACGATCAATCCATTCCCTTTCCTGGGGCAGAAAACCCGAAGTGTTTTCATTTTCCCTGGGCCGGGCCAGGTCTATCTCCCGGTGGGCAGTATTAACATCGCCACAAATTATTATCTTTTCCCCCTGCTGATAATATTCCCTGACCTTCTGCAAAAATGATTCATAAAAATCCATTTTGTACTGCAGCCGGGCCCGGGAAGCTTTTCCATTGGGAAAGTAAATATTAAAAAGGATAAAGTCCGGATAGCGGGCAAAAAGAACCCGCCCTTCATCATCAAAACGTTCATCTCCAAAGCTGAATTCTACCTGAACAGGTTTTTCCCGGGAGTAAAGGGCTACCCCACTGTAACCCTTGCGTTGAGCCTGGGAAAAATAGGAGTGATAACCGGGGATATTTTTTACCCGATCACTTAACTGCTCCTCCCAGGCCCGGGTTTCCTGTAAACAGATGAGATCGGCCTCATTATTATAAAACCAGTCCAGATGTCCTTTTTTTTCAATTGCCCGCAGGCCGTTTACATTCCATGATATCAGTTGCATTGCCCAACTCCTTTCGCAATTCTTTCTTTTTTCACCTTCAACTGGGCTGCTTCCTTAATTCCGGAGCAAGCCCTGAAAACCTGGCCAGGATTTTTCTTTTACAAAAATTCAAAATCCACAGGATCACCACTGAACTCTGATACAATAGGGTAAAGAACCTGGACAGGTAACAGCTTTTCAGAATTTTGGATGCTTTTATCCCTGTGGGGAAAACCCTTTAAACCATAATCTAACTTTGATACCTTCCCTGTATTTGTTCTGGGAAAACCTGGATTCCCCTTCCCTGATGTTTCTACTAAAATTCTATTTCTGAGTTCTCCTCTATAATTCGGGCAGCTGCGGATAAACTATCAGCCTGATATTTAACCTCCTCCCTGCTTTTTTTATGAACAAGAATTGCTGGAATCCCTGATTGATTGGCCCCTTTTATGTCCGCTTTTATATTATCCCCAACCATCCATGCTTGGGAGGGATGATTTGCTTTCAAAAGTGCTATTCGAAAAATTTCCGGGTGGGGCTTTTCAAAGCCTGCCTCAGCAGAAGAAATGCAACCGGTAAGATAGCTTTCCAATCCCAGCCCCCTTATAATCTGATGCAACTCTGGAACATGATTGGAAAGAATAACATGTTTCCAGTTTTGTTTTTCCAGTCGCCTTAAAGTTTTAATGGTATCATCATAAAGTCTAAAACTCTGGGGCTCAACATAAGAAATGCGAGCAAGCCCAGCTAATTTTTCCGCTTTATCCTGACTGATCCCCAGCCCCGTATAAGCCTCAATGAATATTTCTTTTATCGCCGCCCACCATTTTTCTGCAGTAGATAAATGCAAATGACTCTTTTCCGGATTATGCCAGGGAAATCCCCTGCTTAAATATGGTTTAAAATCATCTCTTCTAAAACTATGCTCTATTCCTTCTTTCTCCAGCGCCTCCAGAAGAGCTCCACTCCAACCTCCTTCTCGATAAGCTAGAGTTCCATCAAAGTCCCAAAAAATGGTATTATTCTCACCCAATTTTTATCCCCCCAGGAAGATTGCACAAATATTCCACAGTTTTTTATTTGACTCTTCCTCCAACTCTGTTCTTTTTCTCTATTGCCGAAAATAATGAATTTTTTCCATTTTCTCTCTCCCGAGAAAATTCCCTTCGGGTCGCTCTCCATCCTAAATGTCCCGGATCACAGATTTAAGGAGAAAAATTACTGACCAGTCTTTTTACTTCTCCCAGATTTTTTACCCGATGTTTTAATCCCGGATAATAATCATTTTGATCTAACAGGACAGAATGTAATCCCTGCTGCCGGGGCCCCCAATAATCACAGTCATAATTATCACCCACAAAAACCACTTCTTCAGGTGAGACCCCTGCCTGTTGCAGTGCCTTTTGATAAATCAAGGGATGAGGCTTACTCCACCCCACCCCGATTGAAGTTATAATAAAATCGAAATATTTATCCAGATCAAAATAACGGAGAAGTTCCTCCACTCCACCGGAAATTTTGAAGTTAGAAACCACACCCAGGTTAAAATTTTGCCCCAGTTGCTGCAGGATAGCTGGCAAATGCCTATCAATATAGCAGTTGGCTCGGTAGTTCTCCCAGTAATTTTGGAAAAGGGTCCGGATAATCCCTTTCTTTTCTGACTCCCCGATCCCGGGAACCCGGTCTACCATCCAGGCCAATCTTTCCCGCAGTTCATATTCCTGCAGAGGTTGATATTTTTCCTTTAACTCAGCCATAGCCTTTTCAAATTCCCGGGCAAATTCCCCGGAACCCTTCCAGTACTTCTCCTGCCCGGAACCGACATAAGCCCATTCTGAGTACTTTTTTGCATCCGGAATAATTTTAACCTCAATTACTGTTTCCATGCAGTCAAAAAAAATCCATTTGATATTAGCCAATCCTCTTTACCTCCCGCTACCATATGTTAGCCCTCTCACTTCAAAGTTATATCATCCTTTATATTGTCCAGGGTAGCCGGCCCGATCCCCTGAACATTTTCTAATTCCTGAATGTTATTAAAGGGGCCGTGCTTTTCCCGGTATTCAATAATCCTTTCAGCCAGGACCGGGCCAATTCCATGAAGTTTTTGTAATTCATCCTCAGTCGCAGTATTAATATTAATCTTAGCAATCTCTGCGGGTTGTTTTTCTTCTACTTCTTGTTCGGTTTCAACCCAGTAATCAGAACCATCACTCCCTATCACCACAGTTCCCGCCTGATCATTACGATAGACCTCAATTTCATGCTTTTCCAGCAATTGTAAAACCTCAGCCCGGGGATGACCGAAACGATTATCCTCTCCAACCTGAATTACTGCTACTTCGGGGCCCACCTCCTCCAGGAAAAAAGGATTGGTTGAAGTTCGACTTCCATGATGCCCCACCTTGAGAATAGTAGCAGAGACCGGGAGGCCTGATTCAATAATTTCCCTCTCGGCCCTTTTTTCAGCATCTCCGGTGAAAAGGAACGATATTTCCCCGAATTCCAGGCGCAAAACAATCGAAGCATCATTCAGGCTATAATCCTCAATATTAGGGCCCGGATGCAAAACCTTAAACTCCAGATTGGCCACGGTCAGAACCTCCCCCCTGCGGGGGGTGGCATAGGGAATACCCTTGCGGTCAATTAACAGAAGATATTCTTCAAAGGTCCGGGTAGTATGGATCCTGCCACTGTCATAAATTTTCTCTACCGGGAAATTATTAATTACCGCTGGCAGGCCCCCGATATGATCGGCATGGGGATGAGTGGAAACAATTGCCTCCAGTTTTTCTACCCCCTGAGCCTCGAGATAGGAAATCAGTCTTTCTCCAACCCAATCCCAACGATCTCCACCATCAATGAGAACATTGCCCTCCGGGCCCTGAATTAAAATTGCATCCCCCTGCCCTACATCAATAAAGTGCACCAGTATTTCCTCTGCAGCCAGAGAACCCGAAAAAAGAAAAGTTAGGATTAAAAGAAATAGAAGTATAACTCCCCAACGCCTCATACCAATCTCCCCCTCCTTTAATCCTGAAATTTTGTCATTCACTTTGGCCCAACCCAATTTTTCAGTTATCGATTAAATTCTACTTTTTTCCCTTTTTTCCCCTTCACTTCCAAAAAATTTCCCAGAAAGGGACTGGGAAAAAACCAAAAATAACAATCCCTGTCGGATTGGACTGCCCTGTTTAAAGGGAAAAAGTTCCCTCGCGAGATATGTAACGTTCAAACCAAAACCCTTTACTTTTTTGTACTGTAAGTGTAAAATAATTGCGAGGTGTTTAAATTGATTTTTCGCAAGGCTTCGCCACCTGAAACAGAAGAATAATAAATCTCGCGAAGATGTTGCCAATGCTTTTTGGTTTCCTACCACTCAATTGCAAAATATGAAACCGGAAAAAGATTACCTGAAATTAAGAAGCTTAAAAAATAAGCTAATTCTTTTGGTCTCAGTGTGGATTATATCCTTGTTGGGGTCCATTTAATAACAACAGCAACCCCAACATGACCAGAAAAACTATCCTCAAGATCACAAACGCAGTTAGGGATTATTCGGAGCTCCTTGAGTTATGAACCCAATTATCCAAAAGGGATGATCTCCAGCTCCTTTTTAAACAAACCAAGGAGCTTCCCCCATCATCAATAAAAAAAAAATATCTGTATAAAAAACCAATCGAAGATGAAGAACACAAACGGTAAAATAGTTAAGGCACCCTACCCAGTTTTACCACTAAAAATTAAGGAGGGGCCTTTTTGATTTTCCGGTTAAAAAATATTGATGCCCACGAAAAAACTACTGTAACACCCACAGAATTTTGGGGTTTTACATATCGGACAACTATTTATAACTATGGTTGTCATTATAAGCGAAAGCTGATCCCCAAAAGCTGCGCTTGATGTTTTGGCCCACGAATTATCCCATGTAAAGGAACACTGCGAAGGGCTTACGGCCATAAATGTTGATGGGGAATGTACGTTTAAAAAGCTTTATCTCCGGTGGAGGGATAGGAATATTTTTAATTTAATTTTAAAATAGTGGGAAGTGATAGAAGCACCGTAAGCCTTTTTTGTATGGATTTAATGGTATTTACAATGGTCCTATTGAATTAATCCGGCAGCAAGGGGTGGCTTAGGAATAATTATAGAGGAAGCATTAACTCTTGAAGATATAAAACCGGAATAAACTACATTTTAAGGAGGGCGAATAATGCCTTATATTTTTTGCGAACCGATATGTTTTAAACGAAGAGAGATCTCTTATGTCTTCTAAAAAAGAACCCCAATATGTAGGTATGGGCTTAAGTTTAGGAGCAGGACTAGGGATTGTGTTTAGCCTTTTAGCAGACTGGAATCTTGGCTTAGGGATTGCTCTCGGTGCATCTTTGGGTTTAACCGTTGGAGCGATACTTGATACCAGGAAATGAAACCAGGGATTTATGGCAAGGTTGTATTTTTAAAAAGGATGAGGTTTTCCTGGCACGGAGGCCTTGGGTATTAAAGCTTGATCGGAGGGCGGATTATGCTAAGCTTTCCATAATCCTCCCTGAGGCACGCCTTGATTACATGGTTCCCACTTGTCACCTTCCATAATCCCAGCTTTCAGGAACCTTACCATCATTCTCTTTATCCTCCGGTCTTCCTTCCTCGAGTTTGGCACCACCAGTGGCAAACTCGAGTTAGCAAGCTCCCGGTTAAAGCAAACCAATTTTGACAAATGGAAAAATACAAATTTTTTTTCCAAGGGTGCTAAATCCAATTTACATCCCTAATGCCCGGAACATTATTTTAGTCGGCTCTACCGGGGCAGGAAAATCATATATTGCTCCGGCGTTGGACCAAGCTACCTGCAGACGATAACTCTCCACCAGGTATGCCCATTTACCAGACCTTCTGGATGAGCTTTAAATGGCCAGGACAAAAAGCTTATAGGCTTTTCGCCGTCTGCGTAAACAGCTCGTATCCGTTAAGCTTCTAATAATTGATGAATGGCTGATGTTCCCCATTAATGGATGAAGAAACACAACTTCTCCTCTGGATTATTGATCAACGTCACAACAGTCAGGCAACGATCATTAACTCACAGTACGAACCAGCAGAATGGATTGCTCAAATACCAATTCCAGTTGCAGCAGAAGCTATTACAGACTGACTGTCCGCTCAAGCATACAGGATTATCATTAAGGCAACAAATCAATGCGACCACAAGAATAGCCATTTTCGGGGGTGGCTCTCACTCAGCACACTGATGGTCTCAAAAGTCCGCGCCGGTGGCTTTAGGACTCGGCGGAGGTTGCTCTATAAAAACGCGTTTTGCAAAAGAGTAGGCCACTCCTCAATTTCCACCCTTTTGGATATTTACGCTCACACTTTCCCAGGGTCTCAAAAAGGAATCGTAGTTATAGTTTCAGAGGAAATTAAAAAAAATGGCGGTAAAATGTCGGTAAAAACTCCAAAAATAGATAACCGGGAATAACAAAAGCCCCTGGCCGAAAAGCCGGGGGCTCTTTATTTGCAACACTTGGCGGGAGCATGTGGGAATCGAACCCACCGCCGATCAACTGACCGGCCATTGGATTTGAAGTCCAAGGGAGACACCAGTCCTCCAACTGCTCCCAGAAATAGATTATTACTTTTTTCAGCTGCTGTCAACCTCTATTGATATTTTTTCCAGGTCAGCAACAGCCTTTTTTAATTTTTCTTCCAGATCCAGCCCCTTTTCTATCTCTTCAATATCCTTAAGCCGGGGTCGGGTTACCGGATGACTGGGAACAAAAACCTGGCAGCAATCTTCATGGGGCTGAATTGATATATCATAGGTTCCAATATCCTGGGCCATTTTTATAATGTCCTGTTTGTCCAGTCCGATAAGGGGCTTCAGGACAGGACTGTTGGCCAGAACTCCTGTTGAATGGAGGCTCTCGATGGTCTGACTGGCCACCTGACCCAGGCTCTCCCCGGTTATTAAACACTTCCCTCTTTCCCGTGCGGCCACCATATTACCCAGCCTGATCATCATGCGGCGCATTAAAATTGTCAAAAAATCACCGGGGACCTTTTGGATTAATTCTTCCTGGATGGGAGTAAAATTTATATTATACAGGGGATATTTTAGGCCCCAGCCCTGGAGAACTCCAACCAGGTCCTTTACCTTTTCCAGGCTGCGTTCGTTAGTATATGGGGGGCTGGAAAAGTGGAGGGGAATAACATCTATACCTCGCTTGAGCATCATCCAACCAGCTACAGGGCTATCAATACCACCAGAAACAAGAAGTATTCCGCGGCCCCCGGTTCCCACGGGCAATCCACCCGGACCCGGGTAATCGTTCAAATAGATAAAAGCTTTTTTGCGAATTTCTACCTGAACCTTTAACTGGGGTTGATGAACATCAACCTGGAGCTGGGGGAATTTCTGGAGCAGGTGGGCCCCCAGGTTTCGGCTAATTTCCATGGAGTTTAAATAAAAGGACTTATTGGCCCTTTTGGTTTCCACTTTGAACGTGGTCTTCTCCGGCAGATCTTTTTTCCCTACCATTTCTTCTGCAGCCCCACTTATTTCCTCCCAGTCCAATTCAACTTCCCGGGCCGGGGCCACTCCCACCAGGCCGAAAACCTGCTGGAGTCGGGCAATAGCTCTGTCGGGAGATTGAGCAGGATGAAAAAACAGGCGTCCGTGGGCCTGGGTTAGGTTACCCTCCCCCTGTAGAATCCGGTTAATATTTTGCCTGAGCTTCTTGATAAAAAAAGAGCGGTTGTGACCCTTTAAACCCAGCTCACCGTAGCGCAACAAAATTAAATCAGACATTCCGCATCACCTTTTTCATTTGATTAACAACCTGGATCACTTTGTCGGCAGCCACCGCAGCCTGGGAAGAGGAAATATCATCCAGAAAGCTGAACCGAATGGCACTGGAAGCAACTTCTTTTTCCAGACCCAGGGCCTGTAAAACATAGCTGATCTGGTGCCGGTGGCTGGAGCAGGCAGAACCAGATGAGGCATATATTCCTTCTCGGGACAGAGCCTGAACCAGCACCTGGGCGGGCAGCCCGGGAAAGGAAAGATTTAAAATATGGGGCACACTTTTTTCGGGGGAGGGACCAATCAGTTCTACTCCAGTAATTCCTTCCCTGATCTGCTGGAAAAATTCCTGTTTAATCCTGGTCATGGCCCGGATCTTTTTTTCTTCCGGGAGGAGTGTTGCGGCAACACCCATCCCCACAATTCCCGGAGTGTTTTCTGTTCCAGATCTCAGACCTTCTTCCTGCTCTCCACCCCAAAGCAGGGGTTTAATCAATTCCGGACGGCAAACGACAAGGGCACCTGCCCCCTTGGGACCTCCCGTTTTGTGGGCACTTATGGTCAGAGCATCAACACCCATCCGATCCCAATCCAGCTGGAGTTTACCCCAGGCCTGAACCGCATCAGTGTGAATTAGAATGCGGGGAGCCTTTTTCCGGGCAACTCTGACAATTTCCTCCAGGTCCTGCACCGTCCCAATCTCATTATTAACCAGGGCCAGGCTGAGAAAACAGCTGGCGGGATGGAGAATCTGTTCCAGGTGTTGAATATCTATATTTCCCTCCCGGTCTACCCTGCAGTAATCAACAACACAATCCTGCCGGGCGAGGAACCGGAAAGTTTCCTGCACCGAGGGGTGCTCAATGGGAGTTGAAATACAATGCCCTCCCGGGCGAATAAGGCTCCTTATGGCCAGGTTATTGGCCTCAGTTCCCCCCGAGGTAAAAATTACCTGCCCTGGCCCAGCTCCAATACTCTCAGCTACCCTTCGCCGGGCCTTTTTAATCTCCTTTTCAGCATTAACCCCGGGGGCATGCAGGGAGGAAGGATTGCCAAAGTCCTGCCCCAGCATCTTTCGCACTGCTTCAATAACCTCGGGTCGGGCTGGAGTGGTAGCAGCAGCATCCATATAGATACCTTCCATGGTTAAAGGCCCCCTTAACAAAAAAGGCCCGGAAAAGGGCCCTGATTAAAAAATTTGGTACCCTTGGCAGGAATCGAACCTGCGCACCTGGATCCGGAGTCCAGTGCTCTATCCACTGAGCTACAAGGGCACCTTGCTCTTTTAATAGTTTGGCATAATTCAGGGAAAATGTCAAGGGAGAGGTAATCCCGGGGTTTTAAAACTCCATGGCCTCAACAAATTTCTCCTGAAATTCGGTTTTAACCGATAGTTCAAAATACCTGGTCAAATCCTTTAACTCCCGGGTTTGAGCCTCCAACCCTTTATTCAACAAAGCCATTCGTGCCCCGGTCCCGGCAGCATTACCAATTCGCTGTATCTTCCCCTCCAGTTCGGGAGGGATCATCTTGATCCGGGCCGCACTGGTTGGATTCAAATAATTCCCGAAACCCCCGGCCAGAAATACAATCCCAATATCATCGCAATTCAATTCCACTTCTTTCAACAGGAGGTTGATACCGGCAGCAACAGCTCCCTTGGCCAGCTGCACCTCCCGAATATCCTTCTGAGAAACAACAATTTCCCTACCGTTATCGCTTTTTTCGGCCTCAACAACCCGAAAGGCAGTGATACCATTGGCTTCAGTCATGAAACTTTTCTGCCAGTCAGTCATTTCTTCCAGTGAACAAAACGTGCCGGTTGTTTTAATAAAATTCAACCGGTTCAGTTCCGCCACGATATCCAGGAGCCCTGAACCGCAAATTCCCCGGGCAGGTTTGTCCCCAATGGTTTTAATCTGGGGGGCTTCCCCCTGCTTCAGGCTGAATTCAGAGACCGCTCCACTGGTTCCAGCCATTCCCGAGGTGATGCTGGCTCCTTCAAAGGCAGGACCGGCCGCAGTAGAACAGGCCACGATCCCCTCTTTATTCCCCAGGACTATTTCTCCATTGGTTCCAATATCAATCAACATGTTGCTGGCTCCGCTAAAGGAGTTAAAATCCACAGCCAGCATATCCCCAATTAAATCTGCTCCGATATAACCGGAAATTGAGGGTAAAAGCTGGACCAGCCCGCAGTTATTAATTTTAATTCCCAGTTCCCCGGGCTGAAAATTTAAGGGATCGGTGAAAAGAGGAATATAGGGGATGCGGGCAATAGAATCAGCATTAACTCCCAGTAAAGTATGCAGCATTATGGTATTGCCCACAATCACCGCCTGAACAATACTATCCGTTTTGAGTTCCTGCCGGGAGCAGAGTTCCTCAATCCCCTCGTTGATCCCCTGCAGCAGTACCTCCTGCAGTTCGGTTACCCCATCTTTATTCTGAATGGTGTGATTAACCCGGGAAATAACATCGGCTCCGTAGCGCCTCTGAGGATTATACACCGTCTGCACATCCACTTCTTCTCCAGTCCCTAAATCCATAAGATAAATGGCAATTACAGTGGTCCCGATATCAATGGCCAGACCAAAAAGAGACCGGGTGGTATCCCCGGCTTCAATTCCAGTTATTTTCCCCTCCCGGGATAATATGGTAAAAGGTTCTTTTTTATTAATCATATCCAGTTCCCGCAGGGCATCCAGGGTAATATCACTGGTTCCCAGTTCATCGTGTATTCGCTGCACAAAATCCCTGGGATCTTCCAGGACGGGCTTTTCCAGGTGAACCCGGCCTTTTTTAAACCCTGGTTGCAGTTCCGTGGTAGTTGAAATTCCCGTGCTGAGCCCGGTAATTTCACTGCCCTCCTCCAGTATTACCTCCAGATCATCATCCAGTTCAACCTGACAGGCCAATCGGAAACCTTCGGCCAGTTCCTCCTCTTGAAAAATACTTTTTTCCGAAGGAGACGGGGCGGGGGGATTATCTTTTATCCTGACCCGACACTTGCCGCAAACACCGCGACCACCGCAAAAGGGATTAACATCAAAACCGGCGTCAACCAGAACCTCCAATAAATTGCTGCCGGGTTGCCCTTCTATTTCATGTTTCTGGCTTCTGGTATATACTGTTAGCTTTTTCTTCAGTTTTGACCCCTCCCCCCATTGACCGATTAATGACTGCGGCTGAATTCACTTTCTAAAACCCGGAAAGCCCGATAATTATAGAGGATCCGGACCAGATAAGCATAGATGGGAACACTCAATAGCTGGCTGAAAAAATTGGGAACCATGGTAGCCTGGATGGGAATTTCAAAGAGCATTTCCAGAAATACCGGGACCAGTAACACGTTGGTAGTCAGCTGGCCAACTCCAATGGCCAGGAGAAAAGCCCAGAGAACTTTTCTACCCCCCAGCAGGTTGAAGAATATCCAGCCCGGTATTATCCCCGTCAGGGCTGCAGTCAGGGTGAAGTGCGGCATATAGGCGCCCTGGGGATTTAGAAAATATCCGGCCACATCAGCAACTGCACCAACCACACCCCCGGCCAGGGGACCCATGGTAACCCCCGCCAGGATAATGGGCAGACCACCAAAACCAATTCGAACTCCGGACACCCCGGCCATGGGAACCTGAATACTTAAAAACCTGGCCAGGACAACACCCAGACCCACAAGAAAAGCAAGATAAACCAGTTGCCTCGTCGAAAAAATCTTCATTTTTGCTCCCCTCTCTTTGGCCAAGCAGATTTTTCACCAAAGAGAAGGCCTCTTTGGCTAGCGGACGCGGTGACCATACCGCAACCATAAAAATGGTATTTCGTCCTGGGGCAACGTCCCATCCCCAGGCACTATTACGCATGGCACCTACTCTGCCTGGAAAAATTATTGATGCTTTTTAAACACTCTGACTAACAGTTTACACCATAATTGCACCTAATGCAAAAACAATAATGGTTTTTATTAAGACTCAGAACCATCCCTGCGGGTTTTTAACCAGAAAACCCGGCTTGCATCTCATTTTATTCCATTTTTTCCATAAAATCCAGTAGATCTTTTTCAATGCCTGGATCCAGTTCTGGTGCTTCATATTCTTCTAAAATCTTTTTACACTGCTCCCGGGCTCTGCCCACAATGTCAGGCAGGGGAGCATTGCTCATGTAGCGCTCCCGTTCGCTGATATGGGGCTGCCGCAGTTCCCGCATATGACGATAGGTGTGGTCAGTGGAAAGAAAATGCCCGCCGCTGCCCACCTCCAGAATGGTGTCCAGGCCCAGATAATCTTCATCAACTGCAATTCCAGCACAGTATTCTCGAGCCATACCGCATATTTCATCATCCAGTATGAACTTTTCCAGACACATGGTCATATAGTTTTCCAGGAGACCGGCAGAATGAAGCATGAAGTTAAAACCACTGCTTACTCCGGTCAGGAAAATCATCATCGATTCATAACCACTCTGGGCATCGGGAATAAGGGCATCGGTCAGACAACCTCCTCCCCGGGAAGGGATTTCATAAAAGCGGGCCAGCTGGGCTGTTCCACCGAACATTTTTGCTGTTTCTGGACTGCCAATGGCCAGGTTACCGGTCTTCAAATCCACCACACTGGAGGCCGAACCATATATTACCGGCGCCCCCGGGTTAACAAGCTGGGCCAGAGTTATCCCGGCTATTATTTCCGTATTCTGCTGAACCAGGGCTGCAGCAATGGTGAAAGGAGCAGTGGTCCCGGTCATACTCAGGGAAGAAACAATTGTTGGCTGATTATAACGGGCATAAACCATCAGGGCATCAGTCATTCTACCGTCAAACTGCAGAGGACTGTTGGTATTAATCAGGGACACCAGGACCGGGTGATTTTGGACATAATCCAGGCCACCATATAGAATTGCGGCCATATCCACACTGTCCTGAGCTTTTTTACTGCCCATAGCACTACCCATCAGCACTTTATCCGTGTATTTGGCCCCGGTATAAATCATTTTTGCATGGCGAATTTCATCGGGCACATCATCCGGTTCAACCAGGACTCCACCTGCAACATCAATGTTGGCGCTATTTCCCACCAGTTTGGTGAAATCCACATAATCCTGATAGTTGGAACCCCGCCTTTTTCCTGTTTCCATGTCCATTACAAAAGGAGAACCGTACCCCGGAGCCAGAACCGTATGCTTCCCCCCTACAGTAACCTGTCGTTCCGGGTTGCGGGAATGCATATCAAAGGTTGCCGGGGCATTTTTCAGTTCTTTTTCTATCATTTCTGGAGGTATGTATACTCTCTTTCCCTCTACCCGGGCGCCATTTTTCTTAAAAACCTCACAGGCTTCCTCGTGGTGAAACTTTATCCCTTCTTTTTGCAGTACTTCCAGGGAAATTTCATGGATCTTGTTTATTTCCGCGGGGGACAGCACATCTAACGGTCCCAGATTTCGGACTATCATGGGTTAACCCCCTGTCCTAATTTGTTTTTATTGCCAGGAGAGGGTCCCCCAAAGACCCCCTCCTGCCAATATGAACCTTTAACTAAAATTCTGGCGGCATCTTCTCCATCTGTTTCAAATCAAAGACCGGACCATCCTTACACACATAATAACTGCCAATATTGCATCTTCCGCATTTCCCCAAACCACAGGACATTTTCATTTCCAGGGTGGTAACTATACTGGAGGGATCAATTCCCGAGCTTTTAAGTTCATCAGTAATGGCTTTGATCATAATCGGGGGACCACAGGTAAAGAAAACTGTATCAGGTTGATTTAAATCCAGTTCATCATGTAAGAGATCATGGGGATAACCCACACAGTGGACCCAGCCCTCACATTCTTCGTCAATAGTATATTTGACCAGGGTATCCGGGGATTTTTCCCAGCGGGGGAAATCATATTTATAGAGCATATCCTCGGGAGATCGGAAAGCCAGCAGCATCTGCACCCGGCCATATTCTTCCCGCTTTTCCTCATCCAGAACGTACTCAATCAGGGAACGCAGGGGAGCCAGGCCAATACCCCCCGCCAGAAAAACCAGGTTTTTACCCCTGATCTCTTCATAGGGAAAATGATTCCCAAAAGGACCGCGAACACCAATCTCATCGCCTTCTTCCAGGTTGTGCATGGCTTCAGTAACCAGCCCTGTTTCTTTTACGGAAACATCAAAATAATCATCACGGGTGGGTGAAGAGGCAAAACCAAAAGGCGCTTCTCCCACTCCGAACACTGTCAGCTCAACAAACTGGCCGGGATAAAAATTGAATTTTTTCCTGGCCTCCTCCTCCAACAGTCGAATACGAAATGTTTTAATATTGAGATTGGAACCGGTTTCCTGGGTAATTTTCATTACTTCCGCCTTGTGGGGCAAAAGGTACTTATCCACTACTCTTCACCCCCTCTTCCTCTTTTAAATATTTTTCCACAGTTCTCAGAATTACCCGCAGGTCAATATTAACCGGACACTGGCTGATGCACCGGCCACAGCCAGAGCACGCCGGGACACCATCAAAGTTCTGCGGGTGATAGGAGAATTTATGCATTATCCTCTGGCGCGTTCTCTGCTTCTGAGTTTCCCGGGGATTATGGCCGCCTCCATGTTTGGTGAAGAGGGGAAACATACAGGAATCCCACGTCCTCCAACGATCAATTCCTTCCGGGTGTTTTTCCCAGAAGAAACCAAAACAGAAACAGGTGGGACAGTAATAGGTGCAGACTCCACAACCCAGGCAGTTGGCCGAGACCTTATGCCAGAAGGGCGCTTCAAAGGTTTTTAGCTCCGGAAAGGGCAGGGGTAAATCGAGAGTAATAGCGGTTTTTTCAAATTCTTCCTGCCACTTGCCTTTCTTTTCTTCCAGTTCCTCGGCATCCCCATCGGGTAAATCAGCAAAGAACTTTTCCAGCTCCTTATCCCGGACAGCAAACCAGATTTTTTCCCCATCATCGTACATATTCACCGGGACATTTTTCCCCTCCAGGGGATTTATTTCCAGGGAGTCACAAAAGCAGTTTTCCTGCCTGCTGCTGCAGCCCAGGCCAAACATCACCGTTTTTTCCAGCTTCTTCTGAAAATAGGTGTCGGTGAAATCATCATCCAAAAACACCGGTTTAAGGATTTCCACTGCCTTTAAATCACAGGAGCGAACCCCAAAAATCAGGGTTTCCTTTTCCCCTTCCTCCAGATCAGTTTCTCCCTCCAGTTCATCTCCCAGCCTTTCATTCTGGGGGAGAAAAAACTTCTTAGGGGGGGTATCAGGTTGACTATCCAGGATAATCTCCTCTGAATTTTCAACGGGATGGTACTCAACCCGCTCCTTTTTGCCGTATTGTCGTCGGACTGGGGCCACGACTCTAAACTCTTGTTTTAATTTATCCAGGAACTGTCCCAGTTCACTTTTTGCCAGTACTTTTAGCACTGTAACTCACCCCCTCCTAATCCAGAAATCCCTGCTCGCTATCGTTCAGCCGATAGGTTGCAAACAGAGTTTTTTCTTCAGGATCCAATCCCGGCTCGAATTCATAGACCTCCTGGGCCACCCGGTACAGATTGCGGGTAAGGGCCCGCATATTAATGGCTTCAGGACAGGCCAGTTCACAGGCGCCGCAGTTAATACATCTTCCTGCCATATGCATGGCCCGCATCAGGTGAAAGGTAAAATTATCCCGCAGGCCCACGCTAAAGCCTACCCACTGGGGTTGATTGCTATCCACAAAACACTCCTCACAGGAGCAGACAAAACAGGCTTCCCGGCAGGCATAGCAGCGAATACAGCGGGAAAATTCTTCCTGAAAATAGGCAAATCTTTCCCCGAGACTCATGTCTTTTAGATCATCTTTAATGTCGGTTTCTACAGGTTCCTGGCGGGGTTGACCAATTTCTTCGTCGGCCACCACAGGATTGCGGACCCCACATTCATCACAGGCTTCGTTTTCCTCCAGTCCCTGACAGTCATTAATTCCGATTATTACGATTTCATCACGTTTAATCAGCTCTTCCGCCAGATAGACGGTAATGGCCCTGGTATCGCATGGCTTGGCCACAATTCCGGTTGTGCTGCCCCCGTAGTCCAGGAGGTACTTGGCCAGCATCATCTCGCACTCGGGATTAAAGAGCAGGTTCTCAGCTTCTTCCGGATCGGTGACAAGAACAGGAGTCATTTCTCCGGTAAACTCACCCCGTTCAAAGCCGATAACCCGATCCACCCGACCCTCTTCCAGTAATTTGCGGCTGATTTCCTGGATCTTTTTGCTTATTTCGGAGTAATTAGTTTCCACCGGCCACTTCCTCCTCCCTGCGGATAAAGCCCCGGCTGTCAAACCCTTCCCAGGGACCTACCGCCTTAATTCTTTCTACCACCCGGTCCACAATTGCAGCAAATCTTTTTCCTTCCGAGGCAGAACACCAGGTGAAGTTTACCCGCTCTTCGGCTATTCCCGCATATTGCATCAATTCTTTCAACATCAGGAAGCGGCGGCGGGCATAATAGTTACCGTCCAGGTAATGACAGTCTCCAGGATGACATCCCGATACCAGGATCCCATCAGCCCCGGAATTAAAAGCTCTAATTAAGAGGAAAGGATCTATTCTGCCCGAACAGGGCACCCGGATTACCCTTATCTGAGGGGGATACTGCATCCGACTGCTTCCGGCCAGGTCAGCAGCAGCATAGCTGCACCAGTTGCACAAAAAAGCCAGTATTTTGGGTTCAAAGTTTTCATTGCCGGCCATTTATTTTCCCTCCCCTTTAAGCGGTGCTGGTTGCCGATCGGCAAAAATTGCTTCCATTTCTTCAATTATTTCCTGATTGCTGAAGCCGTGCAGATCAGCAGCATGGGGCCGGCAAACTGCAGTACAGCTGCCGCAGCCCTTACACAGGACCCGGTTCACTTCAGCTTTACCTGTCCATTCGCTCATGCTGATGGCCTGATAGGGGCATACTTCAACACAGTTCTGACAGCTCATACACAGGTCAGAATCAATATAGGCCACCATGGCTTCGGTTAATAGATACTCCCGGGTCAAAACTACAGCAGCCCTACCGGCTGCAGCCCGGGCCTGGGATATAGATTCACTTAGATTTTTGGGGCCATGAGCCAGGCCACAGAGATAAACTCCGTCGGTAGCAAAGTCCACGGGCATCAACTTAACATGGGCTTCCAGGAAAAATCCATCTTCATTAAGAGGAACCTTTAACTGCTTGCTCAGAACATCACTTTCTTCCTGGGCCACAACAGCCTTGGACAGAATGAGCAGATCAGCCTGTTCGGTTTTTTCTATTCCCGCTACCTGATCCCGGTAGGAAATACTCAGCCCCTCTTTACTTTCCTCCACCCGGGGCTTTTCTTCCACATCAAAGCGGACGAACTTAACCCCCAGCTGGCGAGCTTTGCGATAATTGTCTTCATAAAAGCCATAGGTGCGGATATCCCGGTACAGGATAGTGATATCCAGTTCAGGATCTCTTTCTTTGAGGTGAATAGCACTGTTAACTGCCTGATTGCAGCAAATTCGGCTGCAGTATTCCCGGGGTTCCTCCCGGGATCCAACGCACTGGATCATAAAAACCTTTTTCAAATCCTTTTCCAGGTCATTGTCCCGCATTTTTTTCTCCAGGTCTACTTGAGAAAGAACCCGGGAAGACTGTCCGGCCAGGTATTCGTCAGTTTCCAGTTCCCCCGCACCGGTAGCAACAACAATTACTCCGCCTTCAATTTCTTTTTCCTGTCCACTCTCCCCGGTTTCCGGAGAAAGGGTTAATGTGAAGTTACCCACATAACCTTCTACCTTGGTGGCCCGGTAGCCGCAATAGGTTTCAATTAAATCATTATTTTCCACCTTTTCCTGGAGCTCTTTTAGCAGACGGCGAGCCGGCCTTCCTTCAGTAGTATAGAAAAGATCCCGGGCATTGCCACCCAGTTCTTTATCTTTTTCAATCAGGACCACTGGAAAACCGATTTCTGCAAGCTGCAGGGCCGCAGTCATACCGGCCACTCCACCTCCGATTACAAAGCCCTTATCCAGCTTATCCACCCGGCTTCTTTCCAGGGCCTGGCTTTTGCGAGCCTTGGCTACCGAGGCTTTTATCAGGTCCAACGCTTTTTCCGTGGCTTTTTCTTTTTCTTCCCGGTGAACCCAGGAATTCTGATCCCGGATATTGGACATAACCATCAGGTAGGGGTTCAACCCCCCCCAGGATACAGCCTGGCGGAAAAGTGCTTCATGGGTCCGGGGAGTGCAGGAGGCCACCACTACCCGGTTCAGGTTTTTCTCCTTAATCCGATCCCCTATTAATTCCAGGTTGTCCGGTGAACAGAGATATTTTATTTCTTCTGAATGTTCGACATAGGGGAGATGCTCGGCCTGCTCGGTAACCCGGGGAACATCAACCACGCCCCCAATATTGTTGCCACAGTGGCAGACAAAAACTCCAATACGAACCCGCTCATAGTCCACAAAACGGTAGGGGACTTCTTTTTCTTCCTCTTTCGCTGCTTTAACGGGTTCAGGAGCAGGCTGACTTCTGGCAATTATTGCGGCCTGTGCTGCGGCTCCACTGGCTTCAATTACCGACTCCGGGATATCCTTGGGGCCGGCTGCAACTCCACAGGTAAAGATCCCTTTGCAGCTGGTGGCCAGGGGATCCAGCTCATCGGTAGCAGCAAAACCATATTTATTAACCCTGATCCGGAGCCTTTTCATCATTTCTGTAACTTCTTTATTGGGCTGCAGCCCCACTCCCAGGACCACCAGGTCATATTTTTCCTCAGAGAAACGACCCTGATCATCCAGACCTTTGACTATTATTTCTCCATTCTCCTGATCCTCTTCCAGGCGGGCTACCCGATTGCGGCGGAAATTAATACCCTCCGTTGCCTCGGCAGTATTATAATAGCTCTCGAAGCCCTTACCATAGGCCCGTATATCCATATAATACAGGTCAATGGCCTCAATTTCATCGGAGTGCTCCCGGGTAACCAGGGCCTGTTTTATCGAATACATACAGCAGACCGCGGAGCAATAATTACAGTCGTTGCGCGTATCTCGGGAACCAGCACAGTGAATAAAAGCAATTTTCCGGGCTTCTTCCCCGTCAGTTAACCTCTGAATATGACCTTCAGTCGGCCCCGAAGCACTCAGATACCTTTCGTACTCCAGGCTGGTAATGACATTGGGATGCCGGAGGTAGCCATATTCGCTGACTTCATTTCCCTGGAAGGCCTCGTACCCTGCCGCATAGATTACTGCTGCAACCTCCAGTTCCATTTCTTCTGATTCCTGCTCATAATTAATCGCCCCGGTATCACACATCTTTTCACAAAGTCCACAGCGGCCTTTCTGGATCTTCAGGCAGTGTTCGGGATCGATGGTGACCACATTGGGCACACCCTGATCATAGTATTTGTATATGGCCTTGCGCTTGATAAGCCCCTCGTTATATGCATCGGGAACTTTGACCGGGCACTTTTCCACACATTCCCCGCACCCGGTACAGGCATCCTCGTTAATATAGCGGGGATTTTTTCTTACTTTAACCCGAAAATCCCCCTCCTGACCTTCAATATCCAGCACATCAGTATAGGTGTAGGTGGTAACCATTTCATGATTATAACAGTCACTGATTTTTGGGGCCAGAATACAGGTAGAACAGTCATTGGTAGGAAAGGTTTTGTCCAGCTGGGCCATGCGACCACCCAGGCTGGGAGAACTCTCCACCAGGTAAACGGGAACACCCATTTCCCCCAGGTCAAACGCAGCCTGTATTCCGGCAATACCTCCGCCAATTACCATAACTGGTTTAGCCATCTTCTTCACCACCACTGCTCAGTTCTGAAATTACCTTCTGCAGTTCCTTTTCCTGATCCAGGTGCTCCTGGACTGCTTTCAGGCGAAATTCCCACAGGGCCCGGTCCACATTTTCTATATCCTCCAGCAGGGAAGTGGCAAAAAAGTCCTGGTCCACCGCCAGCTCCCGTAAAACCCGGAGAATATCAGCAAACTTAACATTTTGCGGACAATGGGCCACACACCGGTGACACTGAATACATTTCCATAATTCCCGGCTGCCCAGTATTTCTTCTTTTTTGCCCATGGTCACCTTGCTGATAATCAGTCGGGGATTAAAATCCTGGTCCAGTTCGCTTATGGGACAGGTTGCCGTGCAGCTACCGCAACTATAGCAGAGGTAGATATTTTCCCCTCCGGGGCGTTCAGCAACCTCTTTTCTAAAATTAGCCTCCATCTTTATTCCACCTCCGGTCTGGGGTACAGGCCTGCTCTTTCAATTATTTCCGGGGTAATCTTTTCCCAGCCTACTGGCATCAGGTGAATCCCCCGAACTCCCTCAATGTTCCTGACCCGCTCAATTATTTCAATTGCAACACGTACTCCCTCTTCCTCTGGATCTTCACATTTTTCCATTCTTTCAATGAGTTCATCTGGAACATCCATCCCGGCCACATCGGTTTTCATCATCCGCAGGGCCTTAACCGATTTGGCCGGAAGAATACCGGCCATAATATAGGCCCGTTCGTGAATACCCCTTTTGCGAACTTCCTCCATCCAGTATTCAAACTTCTCCAGATTATAAATGGCCTGGGTTTGAATAAACTGGGCTCCTGCTTCCAGCTTTTTCTCCACTTTCAGCATCTGCAGGGCAAAAGGATCGCCAAAGGGATTGGCGGCAGCGCCGATGAACATCCGGGGCGGGACTTTCATGGTTTTTCCATTCAGCAGAACCCCTTCGTGCACCATGTCGTGAACCGCCCTGATCAACTGAACACTGTCCAGGTCAAAAACATTTTTGGAGCCCGGATCCATCCCAAAACTCTGATGATCACCAGTCAGGCAGAGCACATTATTCAATCCCAGGGAACTGGCCCCCAGAATATCACTCTGCAGTCCAATCCGGTTCCGATCCCGGGTAGTAGCCTGAATTATCATTTCCAGGCCCTCCTCCCGGGCAAAATGGGCGGCAACAATACTGGACATCCTCACAATTGCGGTTTGATTGTCGGTCACGTTGACCCCATCCACGTAACCCACCAGTTTGCGGGCCTTTTTCTTTACGAACTCCACATTGGCCCCAATGGGGGGACCCAGTTCGCTACAAACAACAAAATGACCCGCCTGCAATTTCTTCTCCAGCAAAGACATCGGTTCAGCCATCGTAATACTCCTTATTGGTTAGTTTTCGTGGTCCGCCATCGCGATAGGTCTGCCAGTCCTTGGGGTCTTCGTAAACCAGCAGTTTTTCCAGTAATCCCAAATCATTCAAGCGGTTGTAGATCAATTCCCAGCCGCAGTCTATTCCATCATCAACCTCGCATTTCCCATCCTGGGAACCCCCACAGGGCCCGTTGAGCAGACTCTTGGAGCAGCGGGCTACCGGACAGACTCCACCAAATCGATCCAGGATGCATTCGCCGCAGCCGATACATCTTTCGGCCCACTCGCCTACGGCAGTGGTTGCCCCATAAAAGGAAGTGTTCAGTCCCGGTAAAATTATTTTTTCCGGGTGGCGTTCAACCATGTGTTGAACTCCAACCCCACAGGCCAGGGACAGGACCAGGTCATGGCCTTCAACTTTTTCAGCTATATCATCAATAAACTCAAAATCACACTGTCTTATTATGGTATCGGTGGCAATGGTTATTTTCTTGCCCTTTTTGCCATAATAGAGTTTAAGCAGGTTAGCCAGCGCTGCTACCTCCCGCTCGCCTCCCGCCAGACTGACGGTTACACAGGTTCCGCAACCAACGATCAGGAGACTGTCCCATTCTGTTCCCAGCATTTCAATGATTTCTTCGGCTTTTTTCTGCTGACCAACAATCATAACTGTCCCTCCCTCCACCTGCCCAGGAGCTTTTTCATATCCGCTTCCATCGGAGGCGATAGTCGTTCAAATCGGACCCTTTCCTCGCCCAGGTCCAGGCTTTTCAGGGTTTCATTTACTTCGTCAACTATTCTTTGACCCCGTTGTTCTCCCTCCAGGTGCTTGCAGGATTCTTCAAAACAACCCAGAATCAGCACCCGGTCTGCCGGATCTTCCAGGTAAGCATAGATATCTTCTTTTTTAAGGCTGCAGGCGCAGGATATTTCCCGGCTGATAAAGCCATCCATTATATTCTGGGGAAGCTTTTTGCGGGCCGTTACTGCCGAATTTTCACACATCAACACCTGTAAGCCCGGTTTTTTTTCTTCTTCCTCTTCTCCCACGATAGAAATTGCTACAGCAGGACAATGGGAAATACATCCATTACAACCCCAGCAGGCCTCCTGTAAAACTTCCATAGCATCCTGCTCCTCGTTCTCTTCCAGGGCCGCATGAGGACATACCCGGTAGCAGGTATAGCAGAGAATGCACTTTTTATCGTCAACTTCTCGCTCATCCTCTACCAGGGGCTGCAGATCATTCTTTAGAGCAGCAATCTCTTCCAGGGTGTAGCAGGCTTCTTCTTCAAATCCTCCCAGGGAATTGGGGTTGCGAGCCCCGCCCAGGGCATAAACTCCCCGCCGCCCGGTTAAGGTCGGAGCCAGGTAAACATTTTCTTCCTGCAGATACCCTTCCTCGCTGGGATTCAGGCGAAGAATCCGGGCCAGTTTTTCCAGGTGGGGAGAGGGGCTTAAAAGAGGTGCAGTCAGCACCTGTCCCTCCAACTCCATCGAGGTTCCCCCCCGGTTGTAGGTGAGGTGGCCGGGTTCTTCCACCTTTAATTTGCCTTCTTCATAGCGGAAAAAAGCAACTCCAGCCTGCCGGGCTTCTTCATAAATATCATCCGTTCCCTCGGTAAAACGCAGGGAGCGGTAAAAGTAATATACCTGGCGGGAAGAACTTCCTTTTGCTGCTGCCAGAGCTTTCTCCAGTCCCATACGGTTAATATGGGCGGGAGCTAGCTGCCCATAATCCTGGATAAAAATCAGATTTCCTTCCTCCGGTATTTGCGTGTCTTCAATAAAAGTCGGGAATCCGGCCAGGCCTGCTTCGTGTTCATAATCCAAATTGGCCACCAGGGCCAGGGTTTTTTCTTCCCGCACCTGGCCATTATCCCGATAGCGGAGGGAAAAATCTCCCACTCTACCCCTGCAGCTCAGTAAGGCCTCAGGATCTACCTGCAGGGTGGTCAGGGAGGGTTCTTTTAATTGATTTCCCAGAAAGATTACATCATACATGACCCTGCCCTCCTGACTCACATAACTGTTTTTTTCCTGCTCTTAATAACCTGTAGGCAACTCTTTTTCCGTCACTGATGGTTGAAGCAATATCCCGGGGCCCTTTAATCGAACCGGCCAGGAAAATACCCGTTTCTTCTTCGGGTAACAGCGGATACAAAAAGCCGTAGCGATCCTGCTGCAGATTAAAGAGCATTGACCAGCGCTCGTTATCTTCATTGGGGTGCAGTCCCTCGGAAAGGACCAGTAGATCAGCCTCCAGGTCCTCCATCTGTCCCTCCTGCTGATTTTCATACAGAATTCGCAGGCGGTCATCAACTGCACTGACATCAATGGGCTTGCAGTTAATATATTTTATCCCGGCCTGATCCAGTTCATCAAAGTTAATATCCAGGAAATAACCGGCCTCCTGGAAGTCAATAAAGAAAATAGTAACCTCCAGGTCAGGATAAAAGTGTTTTAAAACCCGGGCCATCCGGTAAGAATAACCACAGCAGATCTTAGAACAATAACGGGCTTTTTCCTGGATGCTGCGGGATCCATTGCACTGGATAAATGCCACGGAACGGGGATTATAGCCCAGTTGCAAAATATCTGCAGACTCACCGTGATCCATCCTATTCTTCATAGATTCTTCCAGCTGACTGGCCCAGATAACCCGATTGTCACTGGAAAACTCAGGAGTTCCCGTTTCCAGGTCGGACCACCTGAGAAATCCGGTAGCCAGGACTATGGAATCCAGGTCGGTAATTTCCTGTAAATGGCCTCCTGTTTCCAGGGTTAAACAATAAGAGCCCGGGGCTCCAGTCAGGTCCCGGACCTGGCCCTGAACGATAACCTCAATTGCTTCGGAATTCTGTGCTTCCAGGACAGTTTCATCCACCAGACACAGGTTACATTTTATGCATTTATCTACAGCCTTGCAGCCATAATCTAAAATATTTCCACCCAGCGTGTCGGCTTTCTCTATCAGGGTGACTTCATTACCGGCCCGGGCCAGCTCAACTGCAACTGTCGTTCCGGCAATACCACCACCTATTACTGCAATTTTGCTCATTTTTCCCCTCCTTAGACCCCCGGTTCTCAGGTTATCTGGCCAGCTTGCCCTCCCGGGAGGCTTTGATATAATTGGCCCCGTAGGGATCCCTGTTGAGCAGAACTTCAGTGGCTCGAACCAGGCTGACCATGTAATTATCCAGGGGATCAATAATTGCTGAATCCAAACCCCGACCCATGGCCAGGACAATAAAGGCCTGATTTAGAAGAGCCCGGCTGGGCAATCCATAAGAAATATTGCTCAGTCCACAGGTAATGTGGGCGCCGGTTCCCATGCTGGTAATTCCTTCAATTGTCTCCAGGGCCTGCATTCCATACTCACCGTTTACAGCGATGGGCTTGATCAGGGGATCCAGGAAAACATTGTCCAGGGGAACCCCGTCCCGTTCCAGATCATTGAGTATCCTCTCCGCAATACGCAGCCTTTCTTCAGCAGTTTCCGGCATACCCTCATCATCCATGCACAGGGCAATTACCTTGGCATTATATTCCCGAACCAGGGGCATTATCTTCTTATAGCGGTCTTTTTCTGCAGTAATGGAATTAAGCATGGGTGTTCCCTTATGGGTTTTAATTGCAGCTTCCAGGGCTTCGGGACTGGGGCTATCCAGAGTCAGGGGTTTATCAACCACTTCCTGGACCTTCTCCACCAGCCAGAGGAGATACTTGGTTTCCTGCTGGACAAATGCCCCAGCATTAACATCAATATAATCAGCCCCTCCTTCTTCCTGCTTGCGGGCAATGTCCTGAATATAGTCGACATTACCTTCCTTCATGGCCTCCCGCATAACTTTTCTCGTGGAATTAATCAGTTCACCAATAATAATCATGGTCTTTCATTACCGGTCCTACCCCGGTAATGATTTCACCTCCCTTAAAGATTTCAAAATAAATTTTCCCGGATCACCATTCGTCCCGGCTCTAAAATCAGAAAATCATGATCCCAATTGCCGCTGACCAGTTTTTGTAACAGCCCGGTTGAGCCCTCTATAATCTCCAGCTCCAGGTTGATAAAATCAGCCACACGCCGGGCATAGTCAACATAATAATCATGATTTTCCAGCCCCGGGGTTTTAATATAGGCCACCCTTTTATAGTTCCTGTATTCCTGTTCCATTACCCACAGGGCATTTTCTTTCCCTACCCGCCGGGTATAATCTTCAAATTGAGTCAGGGGGTCCCCGCCGTATTCAATCCAGCCCCGGCTGAGATAAATGGTTCCCGGTTCCCCGAAAAATTCTTTATTGTAGCGTTCCCTGGAGCCTAAAAGAAGGGCAATACAGTCATGGACCCGGGGAATAACCAGCTTCTTATCCTGGCAATTCAAACCCAGGGTTCCGTGGCTGCAGAGCCCATAACCCAGCAGAATATGGTCAAATTTATCCGGGGTTTCATTGATCCTTTCCTGTAGCTTCTTTTGTAATTGATGGGGAACCCGGTGCAGACCATATTCCAGAAACTCTAAATCCAGCTCGGGCGGTGCCATTGCTTTAATTTCTTCCTTAACCGTTTCACAGGCAATTACTTTTTTGATTTCAATCACCCCAGGGCCGGCCTACGGCCGTTAACTCAATTATGCTCTCAATAAAGAGGCGGTTTTGTTCCTCTTCCCCCTGAGGAACAAAACCGTACAGATTAGTGAACTTATCCTCCCGGTGCTCCATTATTTCAATGTCCGAAGCTCCCGAGCGTTGAGCCTGTTTATATACGTATTCTCTCCCTTTTTCCCGTCCATAGCGGACGGCCTCCTCCATTTCTAAGAACCCCTCCCGGTCACCGGGAGTATACACCAGGTAACCCCCGTGCTCACCGGGTTTTACAACAATCTGGATTCTTTCCATTACCTGTCCGCTGACCGTTCCCACCGCATTGGCCACTTCTGCTGCCGGGGGAAGACTAAGGGGGGCGTTTAATCTCTCGGAGACCTGGGGGAAGTACGCCCTCACCGGAGCTCCAACTGCAATCAGAGGTATATTCACCCGCGCGGAAAACTCGATCAGCCTTTTTGTTCCCTCAGCAGGAGCAAAAAGCCTTTCTAAAAAGAAACCGGCGCCCCGATCATCCAGAGTTATTTCCTGCTGATCATAACCCGCCAGGACCTCGACCAGAAGTGAAGAAACCTGGTAGTAGATCTTCTCCATAACCGCCTCTACAAATTCCTGGCGGCTTTCTGATTTGCGGCGCGCCATTATATCAGTTCCCACTTCAGCAGCCTCTTCATTCCACTCTTTAAAATCACCATTCAGGTGCAGAATATCTGTAGGAGTTAGAGAGGCCCGGTGCAGGGACCCCACATTCACCAGCCTTTTCCAGGGTATAATCTCCGGGTCTTTTTGCAGGCGGCGCCCCAGGTGATACAGGGTATGGGGCTTTTCCTTTAAAATCTCCAGCATCCGGGTTTCAGTGGGGCTCAACTCCAGGTTGACAGGATCTTTAATATGGACCAGGATGATGGTGGGCTGATTTTCCAGGGGGAAATAAATTTCCTCCCAGATTTCCCGGAGCTCTTCCAGCAAGTGGGGAAAGCGGTCTGCCACCCAGCACAGGGGAAAGACCCGCTGGGGGCCAATGGACATTTCCCCGGAGGTGGAAACCTTAATCAGACTGTCCCCACCCAGGCCCTCGGTAGTAATATCCGCGGCCTTAACCCGGGTCATCCAGCCTCCTACCCGGGCTCCTTTTTGATTGAGGGAGGGGCGGCCTTCCTGCAGAATAGCTACATCAGTAGTAGTCCCCCCCATATCCACCACAATTCCTTCTTCCAATCCGGTCAGAGCCATGGCCCCGATGATGCTGGCTGCAGGACCGGACAGCAATGTTTCCACCGGTCTTTCCCGGGCCTTTTCCTCGCTTATCAGGCTGCCATCTCCCTTTACTACCATCAGGGGAGCGGCAATACCCCGGGTCTTGATATTTTCTTTAACTGCGTCAATCAGGCCGGTAATCAAAGAAATCAGGCGGGCATTAAAAACTGCAGTTACAGTCCTCTCCCGAAAACCCAGGTCCGAGGTAAGCTGATGTCCGCTGACAACAGGGCAGCCGGTTAATTCGGAAATCAAGCGGGCTACCTGGATTTCCTGCCGGGGATTTCGGATACTCATATAGCCGGAAACCGCAAAAGCCTCTACCTTTCCCTGCAGTTCCTGTATTGCTGCCCGGGCTTCATCCAGATCAACCTTTTTGGTTTCTCTGCCCCGAACATTGCAGCCTCCGCTTATCCGGGCATGATGAGGGGTGGGCAATGGTCCGTCTGGGGCAAACCCAATCTGGATCAGCCCCACCTCCGCGCCCTGCCCCTCGACAATGGCATTGGTCGCCAGGGTAGTGGAAAGTGATATCATCTTTATTTCATTAAGACTGTATTGATCGGGCCACTGAGCCAGTAGGCCCTGCAAACAGTTATCAATAGCCAGGTGCAGATCGTGCCTGGTGGTCACTACCTTGGTCTTACAGATTATCTCTCTTTTATCCAGTTCCCATATCACCCCATCGGTGAAGGTTCCTCCTGTATCAATCCCCAATGCCAGATTGGCCATGCCCTATACTCCTCCTCCAGAAATTAGCAGTTATGCTTTTAATTTCTTTTCAGCGTCCTCAACGATCTTCCTGATTTTTTCTTCCACATCCCCTGGTAAGGGATCGGTCTTATGAGTTTCCAGGTTATTTATTACCTTGTCGTTGGCCCGCTGGAACAGGTCTTTTTCGCCATCTTTTACCCAGTTTTCATAGATCTGTCGCTGGAAAAGTTCTGGATAATAGGTTTCAGTTTTATAGTGGTTCATGGTATGTTCCTGGGCCAGATAATGCCCGCCATGCCCCACCTTATCAATTACATCCAGGGCCAGGGTTTCCTCGTTAACCTCAATCCCCCGGGTAATTCGCCGGGCAAATCCAATCAGCTCATCACAGATGGCCAGGTATTCGAGGGAGGCAGTATTGCCGTGCTCAATATACCCTACATCGTGATTGAGATTGGCACCGGACATGGAAGTGGTAAGAATAGAAATGGCTCCCTCGATAGCTGCCTGTTCATCCACTACTTTGGAATCAGTGCAGCCGCAGGTTCCAAACATGGGAATATTGAGGTAATTGGATATATCAGCAAGACCAGCCTGCAGCAGGTGGAATTCCGGGGCACCATAGGCAAAAACCGTTGTTTTCATATCCATTATGGTGAAAACTCCTCCCATAATGAAGGGGCTACCTTCGCTGGTTTCCTGATTAAGAACCAGTCCACTCAGACTCTCAGCCAGGCCTGTGGCCAGGCCTCCGGCCATGGTAATGGGCACCGTACCTCCAAACATGGGGCAGGGGGTATAGACCAGGGGTAGCTGCTTTTTGCCCGCCAGGACCAGCTTTTGTGCTGAATCCTCAGGGTGCTGTAACGGAGAAATAGGCTCGGCATAAAGGGTCATGAAGGGATTGCGCTGTAGTTCTTTTTCGCCTCCCGCTACCAGTTCACACATCTTAATTATGTCAGCATAGCCATCTACATCAATGGCGGTGATAACAATGGGCTTGGAGGTGTTCAGGATCATGGCTTCAAACTGATGCCGGTCATAAATTTCCTGGGGCACATCCTGAACAATCCCCAGGGACATGATAAAGTCAATGTTGGGCAGGGAATCCAGCATTTTTGAAGCCATAGTTACTGTCTTTTTGCTGGTGGGTATCCGGTTCTGGGTATAGGGGTCGATGAAAAAGGGAGTATCAGAACCAGAGCCAAAGAAAGCATTATTGCCCTCCATCTCCATTACCCTTTTTCCCGTCCTGCTGTTGCACAGGGTAACCTTGGAGGGAACACTGCGCAGGGCTTTTTCTACCAGCTTTACCGGGATCCGCACCCTTTTCCCATCAACATGACATCCTGCTTTTTCCAGTATCTCCAGGGATTCTTTATCGTGGTACACCACACCTGTTCTTTCCAGTATCTCCATGGCCGCTCCCAGTATATGTTGACACTGGTCATCTGAGAGGACCTGAAGGTCAGCAGATGCATTTATTCTGTAATTACTTCTCATGCTGCCACCTCTCCTTTCCTCTTTTTAGCGGCCAATCAGTTCGATGGCCAGGTCTTTGGCCGAGGCTGCATCAGGTGCCCAGCCGTCAGCACCAATTTCATCCCCAAACTCGGAGGTAACCGGTGCCCCTCCAATTATTACCTTAACATTATCCCGCAGGCCTTCTTCCTGCAGAACCTCGATGGTGTCTTTCATGGCCAGCATGGTTGTGGTCAGAAGAGCACTCATCCCCACTATATCGGGATTATGTTCCCGAACTGCCTCCGCAAATTTCTCCGGCTCTACGTCCATACCCAGGTCAATTACTTCCATGCCGCCGCTTTCCATCATCATCCCTACCAGGTTCTTTCCAATATCGTGCAGGTCACCTGCTACTGTTCCCAGGACTACTTTACCTGCCGAGGCCACTTCGCCCTCTACCAGAAGGGGCTTGACCAGGTCCATTCCCGAATTCATGGCCCGGGCTGCCATTAATACCTCCGGCACATACATATCGCCTTCTTTAAAGCGCTGGCCAACAACATTCATACCCTTGATCAGGCCATCATTAATGATGTCTGCAGGTCTGGCTCCTTCATCAATGGCCTTCTGGGTTAACTCCGTGGCCCGCTCCACATTACACTCAATTATCGCATTCTGCAGGGCTTCAAAATCTGCCATTTTTATTTATCCCCCTTTATTTCTTTTTGGCCTTTTTGGCCTTCTGGGCTTCCCGTTCCTCCGCCTTAGCAACAATTGCGTCAATTTCTTCTTTAACTTTTTCCGACAGGCCCTTGGGCGGATGCTCCTCCAGAATAGAGCGGAGCTTCTTGCGCACCCTGTCCCCCATGGAGGTGCCCCCGGCCTGTTTTTGCCAGCCGTCATGACGCATCCGATTGATAAGGGTGGGGAACCAGGTTTCTTCCTTGAAGTGTTTCATGGTATGGGGTTCGCCCAGGAAATGGCCGCCAGGACCCACCTTATCTACTACATCCAGGGCCAGGGTTTCTTCATTGATTTCAATGCCCCGCATGAAGCGTTTGACCATGGCAATAATCTCGTCATCCATTACCAGCTGCTCCAGGGATCCGGTTGAACCGGAGCCAGTATAGCCGCAGTCGTGAACCAGGTTGGCGCCGGAAAGCGCAGCCATGAGAATACTCATTGCCGCTTCCCCTCCAGCCTGCCCGTCCAGGGTATGGGAATCAGTACACCCTGCGGTTCCAAATACGGGCATCTTCATGTGATGAGCAACTTCAGCAATTCCCGCCTGCATGGTGTGGAATTCAGGGCTGCCGTAGCTAAACACGGTGGATTTCATATCCATTATGGCATAAACCCCACCCATAATTATGGGAGTTCCCGGGCGGACCAGCTGAGAAACAATAATCCCCACCAGACTCTCTGCTACACCCAGAACCAGGGTTCCGGCCAGGGTTGCGGGGGCAGTTGCACCCGCCATCACACAGGGAGTATAAACGATGGGGATCTTATTCTTGGCCGCGAATACAGCCTTGGCTATCGCTTCTTCAGAATGCAGCAGGGGTGAGCTGGGTTCAGAATAGAGGGCAAAAAACGGCCTCTGCTGGAGATTTTCCAGTCCTCCCACCACCGCAGCTGCAATATCGGTAATGTCCTGATATTGATCAATATCAAAACCCCAGTGCACAATGGGCTTATTGGTATTGGAGACCAGGGCCCGGAAGGCGTGAACATCAGAAAGAGTGTCAGTTACCCCGGTTGGGGTTCCCAGATCCTGGACAAAATCAATATTGGGGAGGTAATCACAGACTTTAGCTACATTTTCAGTATCGCTTATTACCGGGCGCCGTCTTTCCCCGGTATAGGGATCGCGGTGAAAAGTATTGGTCGGACCCGGCCCATAATAAGTCTTATTATCCTGCAGGACAATAGCCTTGTTGCCCTTTTGATCATAAAGAGTAACCCGGGAGGGTGCAGTCCGAACCGCCCATTCACTTAAACCAACAGGTATACGGACCCGCTGCCCATCAACCCAACAGCCACCTTTTTTTAATATTTCCAGAGATTCTTCATCATAGATTTCGGCCCCGGTTCTTTCCAGGACTTCAGTTGCTGCAGAGAAAATTTCTTCTCTCTGCTCATCGCTAAGTAACCGGAAGTTCACGTTGCGATTAACCTTGTAACGGGACTTAACGAAATTTCCCATAATACCCTCTCCTTTCCTCTAATTAACGCCCAATCAGTTCGATGGCCAGGTCTTTGGCCGAGGCTGCATCAGGTGCCCAGCCGTCAGCACCAATTTCATCCCCAAACTCGGAGGTAACCGGTGCCC
>SL_8KL_010_SEDDRAFT_10000292_pt1 | contig 43294 bp, 42 predicted proteins | sample SodLakKL_010_SED_4_FD_11160 | JGI IMG/M metagenome (IMG submission 11160)
GATTATTATACAATCATCATCAGTGACTTTGATTTTTCTGAAAGGCCTTGATCGGACTAACTCATGAACAAAAATTATTTTAGTCTATGTCAACATCTATAGTCATGATCCACTTAGGTCCAGGGGGGACACCCCACGGTGTGAAGAGTACAAAGGCTAGTATGAAATATCTAGCTGAGGAAGGTTTAGATGCGATGGAAGTCCAATTTGTGAGAGGCGCTAGGATGAAAGAATCAACAGCAAGGAGCATAGGTGATAAGGCCAAAGAACATGATATACTCCTAAGCATACATGCGCCTTATTACATAAATTTAAATTCTGAAAAGGAAGACACAATAGATAAGAGCAAAGAAAGGATAATGAAAAGTGCACGACTGGCTGACGAAATGGGAGCATGGGTGATCACCGTACATGCTGGATATTACTCTGGTATGTCTAGCGAGAAAGCAACAGAGATGATAGGTGATGGAGTTGTAGAATGTGCGGAAAAAATCAAAAAAGAAGGTCTAGACGTCAAAATAGGACTAGAGCAGATGGGAAAAGTGAAGAGTTGGGGCACACTGGAAGAGATAGAAAAGGTGATGAGTCGAACTGATCAAGCGATCCCAGTACTCGACTTCGCGCATCATCATGCAAGATTCGACGGAACTCTAAAAACTGAGAACGATTTTGAAGAACTGCTTAAAAAATACGAGTCGATACATGATGGACCTCTTCATTCACATTATTCCTCCATCGAGTACACAGATAAAGGGGAAAAGGAGCACCTTAACCTGGAGGAAAAAGAACCGGACTTTAGTAAATTGGCTCCTCTACTCAAAGATAAAGACTATGACATCACAGTGATATGTGAAACACCCGAGCTCGACAGGGATAGTCTGCGTATGAAAGAAATACTAGAGATTTGATCACCTAGATTTAGCTACGGAAGAAACGCCGTCATTCTTTTCAACTTTATAAACGATATCCGCTAGATTGATGATCTCATTTTCATGAGAAACTATGATCACCTGATCGGCCGAAACTTTGTTGATCACGTCTTTCAGTCGTGTCAACTGTTCCCGGCTGAACCCTGTGGTAGGTTCGTCTAAGATCAGTAGATTGCTCTCAAGACCCAACTCTTTCTTTATCATATTGTTGAAGGCCAAACGATAGGCTAGGGCTACAGAAGTCCTTTCGCCACCACTCAAATCATCTACCGTAGTCTCATTGCTCTGAACAGTTATAATAGGCGAAAATTTCTCATCCAGTCTTGCGCTTATATCGGGCTCGTCCAATATTTCGTCGAACCACCCACGGAAAAACTTTCCAAAATCGGCCCTTATTTGACCTAAACGGTGTTCTTCTATGTTTTTTATAGTTTCTTTAAATTCAGTAGATATCCAAGTTTTGAAATCTTTCAATTGTCTAGCTTCTTTTAAGCTATTTTTCTTTTCTTCTAACTCTGTTTGTTTCTCTTTTATTTCATCTTCTAACCTTTCGATATCTGCTTTCAAATTTTTCTTCTTTTCCTTCAAGCGACTCTCTTTCTGGATCAGTTCTTCGTACCTTTTTTTAACTTCGATATGGTGTTCCTCTGAATAATCCTTTTTCAAAGATCCAAGTTCTTTATTTAGGTCCTCTTTTTTGGACTTTATGTCTTCAAGTTTTTCTGAAGTTTTCGCTTCCTTGCGCATAAGTTCTCCTTTTTTCTTCAATCTCTCCTTTACACTTATGAACTCCTCCTTGAAACTCTCTAGTTCTTCTTTTCTGCTTTCCAAGCTTTTGAGATCATCTTCACCGTACTCAAATGAATCTATATCCTCTTTTAGATCTTCGATCTGCTGACCAAGTTGCTTTACGACTTTTTCGATCTCTTCCTTTTCATCCAACTCGCTTTCGAGGCGCTTCTTTTCTTTCAACTTATGATCTAGGTCCTTCTCCTTCTGCTCCAAACTCGATATACGTTCTGAGATATCTTTGATCTGTTTATCGATCTCTTCTTTCTCGCTCTTCATCTCCTGTTTCTTCTCTTTCAGCTCTTTTTTTTCTCGTTTTAGATCATCCAATATGTTTTTGACATGTTCACCATCTAAAGGCCTTTTACACTTGGGACATTCTTTTTCACCTTCTAGAGATGACATATCTTCCTCTTCTTTCTTTATCTCATCTATATCTTTATCTATAGCCTTTATATCGCCTTTCACTTCGCTAAATTCACTCCTCAACTCTTTTCTTTTCTCTCTCAATCTATCCAAACACTCGATATCTTCATTCAGTTTCTCGATTTCTTCACGCAGTTCTTCCAATTTTTTTTCTTTGGATCTTAATTTACTCGATCTTTCCCTCTTGTTCTTCAACTTTAGTTCCAGATTTTCTTTTTTGCTCTCCTTCCGATTCTTCTTTTCGATGACTTTTCTAGCTTCTTGGAGTTCTTCGACTACTTTTTCATACTCCTCCTTTTTATCACGGATATCATCCAGTCTCTCTTCGTCCTCGCTTATCCTTTCTAGGTCATCTTTGATATCTTCAAGGTCATTTTTCAAAGTCGAGATACGGTCCTCTGTTCTTCTTAGATCGCTTTCTACATCCTTTATTTCATCACTAAGACTCTCAAATCTTTCCTTTTCAGATTTGATTTTATCTTTCTCAGTTATGCAGGATTTTAGATCTTTTACTGTTCTTTCTTTTTCACTCTCCTTGGCATCCAATCCATCTTTTTTATCTTCCAGTTCCTTTTCGACTTTTTCTATATCTTCACCTTTTACCTCTAATTTTCCGATCTCATTTTTCAATCCATTTCTTATTATCTTGGTATTTTCCGCCGCATTCTTGTAATCCTCTAGGTTGAACACTTTCCGTATAGATCCAAGTCTTTCTTCTTCATTCATCGATAATATCTCTTTCATCCTCTCCTGGGGTGTATAGATCCCCATATGAAAAGTCTCAACATTCCCACTGGAAGACTCTCTAAGACCCAAGAGTTTGTTAACCATCTCCCTCATCTCAGTCCAAGAAAGTTCCATCTTTTTGCCGTCAGTCTCCATATAAGATTCCTTGCCCCATCCTGAACTCCTCTCTTTGACTGAGCGAAAGGCCTGATACTCTTTACCGTCTACTTCGAACTCTAATTCAACACTGGCCTTTTTTTTACCATGTCTCAAAATTTTATCATAAAAATTTTGCTGTGTAGCACCGAAAAGCGCGAACTCGAGGGCATACAAAATTGAAGATTTGCCTGAGCCTATATCTCCTTGGAATAATAATACCCCGTTTTCGAATTCTATCTCCTGATGTTGATAACTCCTGATATTATCTATGACCATACTCTTGAGTTTCATCATCTATCATCTCCAAAGTCCATCAAAGATATCTGTTCATCATCTCCTTTTTTGATTTTTTCTTTGGATCCTATATCTTTCTTCTCTATCTCTTCAAATTCACTGTTAGAATTGGATCTCTCATATTCATCTCTTCTTCGGATCAACCCCCAAGCTTCACTCCAGATCCTATTTTCATAATCGGCCTTTGTCTCTCCTTCTCTCTTAGCACTCTTCAATATGTCTAACATATCCTCTTTGAACGAAATCGGAAGATCACAAGAATCGGATGATCCTTTTAAAAGACGCGTCTCTATCTCGTCCTCTCTCTCCTCTTTTATCTTTATCCTCTCTATATCGTTTCCCTCTAATTCCCTTCGATTCAAATAGACTGTGTCAAAACTATCACCCTTAAGTCTCCGACGGACTTCACTGAAATCTATGTCTGCTGGTGATCCTTCAGATAGTTTTCCAGATACTTTCAATAGTAATATATCGCCTTCGACTTTTTTATCTATCAGAATTTCCAATCTCTCTCTCAATTCATCTATCTTCAATCCCTCGGCATCCACGTATTTTTTTGCTATCTTGGGTTCCTCGAAGGAGATGTATTCTGTTTCCCAATCCTCTACAATAAAGAATCCTCTCTGGTCTCTTTCTAGATCAGTATAATTTGCACCGAAAGTAGGTCCTGGGTAATATATCCGTTTATCTTTTTCATATTCGATCTTATCGTGTATATGACCTCCAGCATAATATTTGAATCCGGATGGTATCAAAGAGAGTGGAAGACTCCTATCTTCATGAATATCAGCGGGTTTCAGTTCCGCGATAGGGGAGTGGAATACAAAGATCCCTTCGCCTTCAGGCTCAGGAAACTCTAGATCTTCGAAATAACTTATATCGGCTCTGTTCTTTCTACCGCTCAAGCCTGTTATAGACAAACCGGTAGGATCTTCCTCAAACTCCAATACACCGTCTTCATCTAGATATTTCACTACTTTTTTGAACACGTCGGCACTGGCCAGTACGTCTATCAGAGATGCGCGAGATATATTGTAATCGTGAGAGCCATATACTGAATAAATGTTGATACCTTTCTTTCTAGCTTCGACCAATTTTTTTACAGCTCTATCGACTATGTCCATATCAGGATGTGGATTATGAAAAAGATCTCCAGCGAGTATCATAAAATCAACGTTTCTCTCAACGCTGATATCTATCGCTTTCTCAAAAGCTTCAAGGTTATACTCTCTTAGAACTCGATCTCTACCAAATGCTCCAAGATGACAGTCGGCGATATGAGCGAACTTTACCATGCTGATTCATTACTAATATATCGGTTAATAGTCTTTGCCACGGGAGGGATAGTCGAAAGTAAATCAAGGGATAATACTAAATTATCTGAACGAAATACATGTCTGATGATTTTGCTCTCATATCTCATCATAGGTCTGATCGTAGTAGGGCTCATATACGCCCTTAGATACGAAATGTATCTCACACAGGTACTGATAATCGTCAATATGATAATATTCATACTGATGTTCACAGTACTGATGTACGATCCATATATCTGGGAGCAGATCATATTGGATCTAGGGGGTCAGGCGAGATATATTGGTGATCTCAGACTGTTGCTGTTCCGCGGACACACTTTCTTGACCATGATGTTTATCCACGGAGGGATAATGCATGTTTTCGGAAATATAATAGTGCTTTTCTTCATAGGTATGCCGTTAGAGGATAGAGTTGGGAAAAGATGGACCCTCATATTCTATATCTTTGCGGGACTCGTAGCCACATTGGGTCAATATGCTTTCAACTGGCTTCAATTTGGCTTTGGCGTCGCTTCCTCAAGTGTTCTTTTTACACCTAATATCGGGGCCTCAGGAGCTGTTTTCGGTATAATGGGCGTACTAGTCTATCTTTATCCGCGGGATAAGATAACCATGATAATACCTCCTCTCATCCTCCCAAGAGTGCGTGTAGACCTAGCTGTTGGGGCCTTCGTCATGATCCAGACGGTCATAGTCCTTTTCAGAGGGGCTGGTAACGTGGCTCATGCAGCCCATTTCACTGGATTTGCCGGAGGTATGATCCTCGCATATTATGCAAAGAAAGCGGGTATCGCCGAAAAAGAAAAAGGTCCAGTAAGAGATTATACTGAGCTGGAGAAACTGGTCGATGACGAGGACAAAAAGGAGATTTACCAAAAAATCAATGAAGCCGAAGAGGTAGACGTGAAAGAAGCATGGGCAGAACACCTTATCAAAAAATCTGATTGTCCCCAGTGTGGAAAAGAACTCGATGGCGATAAATGCGAATGTGGGTTCGAAGTATGGGAAGATTAATATACTCGTCAATCTAAAAGGATGATGAAAATTAGGGTGTGTATGATGAAAGTTCCCAATTCCTACTATTTACAATGTCCTGCCTGCCAAAAAGAGACACTCCACGACATCTTGAAGGGAGAGATCGGAACCAAAGGAGAGGAAGTAACTATAGATGGTGTAGTTAAATGTGAAGACTGCGGTAATACAAGGCATAAAACTATCAGAGAAAAAAAGGCTATAGACGTACCGATAGTCGTGAGCTGGAAAGGCGACTCTGAAAAAGATCAGATCTCACTATATCCAGACGAGTGGGTGCATGAGGGAGACGAACTTATACTCGACGGGACCAACGTAAAGATAACATCGATAGAGAAAGAAGAGGGTAGAACCGATTCTTCAAAGGTGGAAGATATAAAGAACCTCTGGGCCAAAAAACATGAGAAAGTGAGGGTCAAATTCACCGTCCACAAAGGAAGGAGCAGCTCTTCTGAGATCCACGAGGTCGCGCCCAAGGAAGAATTTTATGTTAATGACCGCGTGGAGGTGGATGGAGACGAAGCCGTCATCCATAAGATAATGACAGAAGATGAAGTCAAGACTAAGGGAAAGGGTGTAGCCGAGGAGATAAAGAGGATCTATGCTAAAAAAATCAGATAGATAGGATAGTTTTAAAAACAAGTTCTTAAAAACTTAGGTGTCCCCCATGACTGATGAAAATGCAGTATTTATCGGAAAGAAAGATACAATGAGCTATGTGATGGCTGCTGTAACTCAGTTTAAATCCGGATCAGATGAGGTGGTCATCAAAGCCCGCGGTAAAGCGATAAGTAAAGCGGTAGATGTTGCTGAGATAACTAAAAATAGATTCGTGTCCGACGCTGAGATAAAGGCGATAGTGACAGAGACCGAGAAGATCCCTATCGAAGATGAGGAACAACCCACTAAAGTGTCCGCTATCGAAATCACGATGAATATATGATCCAGATATAGGATCATAAGATCAAAAAGCAGTGAAAAGATGTGATACCTCTTTCTTTTACATCTTAGAATCAACAAGAATTTTAAAATATATTAACTTCATCTATCATCATGGTCGAACTCGAGGAATTAGCATCAGAAGTCAAGGAGTTCAGAGATGAGAGAGGTTGGGAAAAATTTCATACACCGAAAGAACTTGCTGTTTCTATCTCACTGGAGTCCTCTGAGCTACTGGAACTTTTTCAATGGAAGGACTGTTCTCTAAAAGATGTGGACGAGGAGCAGCTAAGAGATGAGATGGCGGATGTTCTGATATATCTTCTTTCACTTTCAGAAATCACCGGTATCGACCTTGAAGAGGCGGTGAAAGAAAAGCTAATTAAGAACAGGAAAAAGTATCCTCCCGATGAAGAACACTTTTGACTTCGAAAGTTTTTTATCTTATCTCAGGTGATACGAAAACGATGCCCAGCGATGATCAAAAAAAGCTACTGAACGAGAAGATACATATACCTGGAAGAAAAACTTACGAAGAGGTGTTCGATAAAAGGACACTCCAGGAACTCTACAACCTTATGAAAGACGGCATAATAGACACCCTAGAATCACCGATATCGACGGGGAAAGAAGCTAAAGTTTTCAGGGCCTCTAGAAAGGACGGGACCCCGGTTGCAGTGAAGATAATGAGGATCAACACCGCCGTATTCAGAAAATACAGAAAATACATAGAAGGTGATCACAGGTTCAAAGACCTCCCTGGAGGGACAAAAATGATATATGCATGGACTAAAAAAGAGTTCGCAAATCTTAGAAGGATGCATAGGGGAGGTATAAAAGTTCCCGAACCATACGCTTATTCTAAAAATATACTGGTCATGGAGTACCTGCATCATGAGGGTCATCCAGCACCGATGTTGAAAGACGTTGATATTGAAAACAGATATATGGCGAATATCGGCGATCAGGTGATCGAATATATTGATATACTTTACAACGATCTACAGATGATCCACGGGGATCTAAGCGAATTCAATATACTGATCGCCGAAGGACATCCCTACCTTATAGATGTTTCACAAGCGGTGCTTCTAGATCATCCTATGTCTAGAGAATTGTTGGAAAGGGATATAAACAACTTTGTTAGATACTTTGGAGAGAACGGTATGAAGACGAGTATCAAGGAAATAAAAGAAAAGATAGGAATCGAGGATGTATAATATGCCCAGCATTAAGATACCAAATAACAGGATAGGCGTTTTGATAGGAAAGGACGGGAGCGTTAAAGAAAGGATAGAAGAGAAAAGCGGAGCAAGATTGGAGATCGATTCGAACAGTGGACAAGTCGAGATAGACGTTAGAGATATCGAGGACCCTATACTTTCACTCAAAGTCGAAGACGTCGTGAAAGCCATCGGAAGAGGTTTCAACCCAGAGAAGGCCATTGAGATATTGAACGATAACGTAGACTTAGATCTCTTAGATATCCGAGACTGGGTAGGAAAAAGTTCCAACGCCGTTAGAAGGATGAGAGGTAGAGTCATCGGTCGAGACGGTAGAACAAGGGAGTTGATAGAGGAGTTGAGTGAAACATACATATCAGTTAAAGGAAATACTGTTGGCATAATAGGACAGCCCTTTAAGATACAGATAGCCCGAAGGGCTATCGAGATGATACTAGAAGGAAAAGAACACGCTACCGTATATAAATATCTCGAAGGCAAAAGAGAGGACATCAAGATAAAGGACAGTGGATTTCATATAGAAGAAGAGGGTCGAAAATAGTTGATAAAATTGATTTTTTCTCATTTTCCCATCTACACTTTCATCGATCCCTATCCAGAAAGTTTATCAATCTCTAATGATTTATCGGAGCGATGGTAATCTATGGCCTCAATAGCAGAAGAACTAGCGGATAAGCAACAGGAGATATCCGTCGGAGAATTTTTTGAAAGGAACAAACATATCCTAGGCTTCGACACATTGACTAAGGCTTTAGTCACTACTATCAAAGAGGGTGTTGATAATTCTCTAGATGCTTGTGAAGAAGCTTCTATTTTACCGGAAATAAAGATCGAGATAGAGGAATTAGATGAAAAAGAGTATAGGGTGGCGATCGAAGATAACGGACCAGGTATAGTAAAAAGGAAGATACCAGAGGTCTTCGGGAAACTCCTATACGGCTCTCGCTTTCATGAGATCAGTCAAAGTAGGGGACAACAGGGTATCGGTGTTTCAGCCGTGGTTATGTATGGGCAACTTACGACCGGAAGATCCACCACCGTTCGCTCAAAAGTTAAAGAAAAAGATTACGCAACTGAGATGGATATAATCTTGGATACGAAGAAAAACGAACCCGAAGTTCAAGATCAAGAAGTAGTGCTATGGGAGGATAAAGAACATGGGACCAGATTCGAAACCACTGTAAAAGGCCTTCTAAGGCGAGGTAGCCATTCTGTTTTTGAATATTTGAAGAATACCGCGATCGTCAACCCTCATGCTAAGATCGTTTACACAAGGAACGGAGATAAAACGGTGTTCAAACGTGCCACAGATCAACTTCCAGAAGAGACTGAAGCTGTTCTTCCACATCTCAAGGGCATAGAGTTAGGTACTCTAGCTAAGATGGCAAAAAATTCAGACCGCCGGACAGTCAAATCTTTCTTGAAGCATGATTTCAGCAGGATCAGTTACAGTAAAGCTGAAGAGATCTGCAAAAAGTCCGGTATAGAAGAAAAAAAGAACCCGAGTGAACTCGAAGTGGAAGACTGTAAGGATATCTTGAACGCTGCCGAAGAGGTCAAGTTGATGTCACCAAAAACAGACTGCTTGGCTCCGATAAAGAGCATGCTGATAAAAAAAGGTCTGAAGAATGTTCTTAAAGGTGATCATCCAGAATACTATGCACCGCCTACCACTAGGGATCCTGAGGTCTACTCTGGTAATCCGTTCCAGGTCGAAGTAGGTCTTGTTTATGGTGGGGACCTTCCCAAAGACAGTCCTGTTAGAGTCCTGAGATTTGCAAACAGGGTCCCATTACTCTACAAAAAAGGTGGTTGTGCAACTACCACCGCCATNAAGAACATAGATTGGCGTATCTACGGTTTGGATCAGAGAGGTGGCAAAGGGATGCCCTCGGGCCCAGCGGTGATACTGGTCCATGTGGCATCGACCCGAGTTCCTTTCACATCCGAGGCCAAGGAAGCTATAGCAGATATCCCTGCTGTGGTGGATGAAATAGAGAGAGGGCTCAGAGAGTGCGCTAGAAGCTTAAGGACTCATCTCAACAAGGAAAAAAAGCGTAAAAAAATTAAGAAGAAATTTACAGTCGTCAACGATATACTGCCCATGATAGGAAAAAAATCTGCCGATCTATTGGGTAAAGAGCCCCCCACGCTCGACCGTTCGATGACAAAGATAATGGGCGTGGTCTATGTAGAAAAAGATTATGAATGGAATGATGGTCGCTGCGAGATAAAGATAGATATAATGAATTACACTCCAAAAGATAGAGAACTTAACGTGTTCTTTGAAAAACCTTATCCAGAAACTGAACTTTTATCTTCTGATCTAACGCCCGAACACGACGGAGACCATCTGGAATGGAAACTAAAGAACCTACGATCTTCAGAAACTAAGACTATCAATCTTGAATTCGACGGAGGATTAGAAAAAGATGACTTCGACGGTACCGACGTTTATATAGAAGGTGTGGGAGAAACAAAACTTATCGGAGCCGAGCCGCTGCCCGACGACTGGGAGATAGAACTTGCAGAGATAGAGGAGGTCGATTAGGATGCAGGAGAGATATGAGCAGGCGTTAGAAAGACTAGAAGATATCGCCGAGAAATTTTATGAACAGCTAGATGAGGGTAAAATACCCGAAATGGAAGTCCCGACCAGATCTAAATCAAATATAGAGCTAGATAGAAGAGAAGGAGTCTGGAAATTAGGTGATTCTAAAACAACTAGGTCTGCAAAAAAACTGAAGAGCGCTCGTATGTTATTAAGGACTCTTTATATGCTGGAATTGATACAAGATATGATAGAAGAGGGTAAATCCTCAACATTGAGAGAGATGTATTACATCTCTGAAGGGTGGGACAAAGCAAAATTCAGCAAGCAGAACGAGTCGGACAGATTGGCCGAAGATATGGAACTGGTAACCGGTTGTTTAAGGGAAGACTTCAAGCTAAGGCCCGAAGAGGACGGAGCACGTATAATAGGGGATATAACCGTCGAAGAAGTGAACAGGAAAGGCGATGTTAGAACGATAAATTGTAGAGATGACGTCGGTGACTCTGGTTATACTATACCCTACAACGTTGAATCCGATAAAGTCAACTTCACGGATACCGACGTGGACTTTATGATAGCGATAGAAACTGGAGGTATGTTCGACCGGCTCGTAGAGAACGGATTCGACGAAGAGGCTAACGCTTTGTTAGTACATCTTAAGGGACAGCCAGCTAGAGCTACTAGGAGAGTCATAAAAAGGCTGAGTGAAGAAGAAGACATCCCTGTAGTGGTCTTCACTGACGCTGACCCGTGGAGCTTCAGAATCTTTGCCTCTGTAGCTTATGGGGCCATAAATACAGCATATCTATCTGATTTCCTCGCTACACCCACCGCAGAATACGTGGGTATAACTGCTAGCGATATAATGGCCTATGATCTTCCGACAGATAAACTATCTAAAAATGATAGGAAGGCACTGGAACAGGAATTAGAGGACCCTAGATTCGACACACCGTTTTGGAAAGAAGAAATCGAAACGATGCTCGATATAGACAAAAAAGCGGAGCAGCAGGCACTTGCCAAATACGGCCTAGATTATGTTACTGAAACTTATCTACCAGAAAAACTCGGTGAGATGGGGCTGATGTGAAGGCCGATCAATGGATATCACATCTGAATATAACGGTACCTCCACCCGTGTACTGTTTTCCTGGATCGACGCACTGCATGAACGCAGTATTTTCATCAGTTTTGCTCAGCCCTACGTTGACGGGGTTTACCCCGTTCTCTAGTGCAGTCGAATAATGCAGTATCGTTTCAAGTGCATGAGTACATAAAGCATCAGTCTTCTCTAAATTTATTTCGGGACCATCGATAACTATGCGATCTCCTTTTTCAAATATCGGACAACTTCCTTTGATTTCATGGACTTCAATTTCCAGCATGGCCATCCGACCTCGATATATCTTTCAAAATTTTTCTTTTAAGAGTCGCAGTGCTATACTTAAACCGTCCATCGTAACCAATTTTGACTCACCTTTGCGTTTCTCATAATCTATTGAAATCTCACATATTTGATCATCTGAAAAAACCGAGTGTATACCCGATTCTATCTCGAAACCTTTTCCAGGGATATCCTCTACATCGATACCATCGCACCTAAACCCTCTCAAGCCAGTACAAAGATCAGACACATCCGTACCGTATAATCTATTAGCGAGCCAAGTGAGTACACGGTTACCAAAACGATTTTTTAAAGACATGGCACCATCGCTTATATCTCCCTTGAACCTGCTACCAAGTACCATGTCACTTCCCGTTTCGAGTTCCTCTAACATAATTGGTATCTTCTCGGCAGGATAAGTTCCGTCACCATCTATCAAAAAGATAAATTCACCTATAGTATTTTTAAGGGCTTCTCTGACACCCTTCGCTTTTCCGCCTTCTACATGGATGACTTCGACATCTAAGTTTTTGAGCAGTTCGATAGTGCCGTCAGATGATCCTCCGTCTACAGCTAAAACCTCTACCAGATAACCGTCATCCTGAAGTCTTTCAACAGGTATATCTTCGATGACCTCTTCAATCCCTTCCTTCTCGTTCAGTGTAGGAATGATAACACTCACGGAGCTCATCTTTCTCCTCCTGACAAAGAAATCGTAGATATCAACATGGGACAATCTCATTCCAAATAGTACTTAATAAGGCTTTCTTCCAGATCTGGGCGGAACTTTCTCACTATTTTAACGAATTTACGTTCCTGTGTAGTAGCTAAGACACCATAGAGATCGTTGAATACCTCTTCTTCTTCCATCTCCTTAACTATCAATCTCTTATGAACTTCAGTGAGTTTGCTTTTTCCACCTTTTGAGTCCTCTTTATCTAGATACCTCTCGAGGTCAGAAAGTTTCTCTACATAATAACCAAGTTTCTTAGGCCTATCCGGACCAACGTTCCTTACTATACCACAGTTCTCACAGTAAGGATGTAACGAAAGGGTTAACTCTATATCCTTTTGAAGGATCGGAAGCCAATCATCGTCAGTTGACATATGCGTACACGGTTGATCTTCGTCGCCCTTTTCCTCCATATTTAAGATTAGATATGGTTGACATGTACTTATATTTTTTTAGTGTGTTTTTTTCTAATCAGAAAAAATTAAATAAATTAGCACAACTACATAGATGATGATCGATCTAGTATCTAAGTTGGAGGGTTGTGAATTACCTATAACATTCGAAATCCCCTCTCCTAGAGGTTGGGATGTAAAGAAATACATCGAAAGGATAAAAAATTACGACTTTTTAGATATGGTTACCGCACTCAATATCTGTAATAATCCAGTAGGGATAGTCAGGATAGACCCCGCCCCTTATTCTGGGAAAATATTAGAAGAAGTAGGAGTAGAACCTATCGCTCATTTGACCTGTAGGGACTCTACTCTCAGCGGTTTACAGAGATGGTTATTAGGCGCACAGAGTTTAGGGATAAAAAGCATACTAGCGATGACCGGAGATTATGCAGTAGGAGATTATCCAGCTGAAGAAAAAGTGGATCACATAAACTCATTAGAACTCATCACCGGTATAAAAGACTATCTCAACAAAGGAAAACTTATGCCCGAATTATCGGCTACACCTTCAAGGAATAGAAATCGATATCTGACCGACATCGAAGACATCGACGAGCCCACTGAATTTCAAGTTGGTGGAGTCGCCCTACCAGAAAGGAGTGGTGAAGTGAATTATTCAGTTCGAAAAATCGAGGCCGGAGCTGATTTCTTTCAGACCCAGATAAGTTATGATGCTTCAAAAGTGCTAGATTTTCTAGAAAAACTCGATAGAAGTACAGAAAACATCCCTCCTATCTTGGTTGGAACAACACCCTTATCCTCTAAAGAAGACATGAATAGATTGATCGCGAACGTACCCCAGGTAAACATACCCTCTAAATTCCAAAAACGTGTTTTCAGTGCGGATGATGTTAATGAAGATTCGATAGAATTTACGAAAGAGTTCTACGAAAAAATAATCGATGGTGTTCAAGAGAGAGGACTCGATATAAAGGTTGGAGCCCATATAATACCTGTGAGGTATGAAGGGGTCTCTGGAGAAGTCATAAAGGAGTTGAACGAAATATGAGTGAGCTTTACCCATGGCCCGGTGATTATGAGATCGGTGATAGCGAGTCTTGTGTGGCTGTGATAACTCTATCAGAACATTTCAAATTTGACGAAGAAAAAGTCGCTATATGGGGGCCTATGAGAACCGAAAACTTAGGTATAGAAAAAGTCATAGCTAATGTATTATCCAATCCTAACATAAGATTTATCTTGATCTGCGGCGAAGAGATCAAAGGGCATAGATCTGGTCAGACATTGATAGCACTTATCGAAAACGGGCTAGAGGAGAACGGCAGGATAATCGGTTCGACCGGGGCTGTACCCTATGTCGAGAACATATCAGAAGAAGCGGTAGATAGATTTAGAGATCAAGTCGAACCTGTCGATCTGATAGGGATCGATTCAAAAGAAGAGATCGAGTCGGTAATAGAGAGATATCTTGAGATGGATCCAGGTAGTTACGGTGATCCTTACAAAGCAGTCAAAATAGAAGAGAGAGAAGAAAGCGCATTTGAGGCTGATTTTGCTCTCCATTCCTCTCTAAAGATATCACCTTGGGGAGAGATATCTTCCATGGAGGATAGATAATGTTCAGTTATACTAAAGAACAAATATCTTATGATCTAGATGATGATAAGATCGGTGGCCAGCCCGGTGTCAATCCAACTATGATGGTAGGTACTATATTTTACGAGGATCAATTCAAGGATCCTGAAGATGAGCAAAAAAAAGCGTTAGATCTGATCAAAGAGCAGAACCGTATCTCAAGAGAGCTGTCTATACCATCACTGGTTGATATATTCATCTATGAGGTAGAAGAGATCGAATGGAAAATAGATTTCGCACTAGAGCATATCGAAGGTCCATTTTCATTAGACATACCTGAATCCAACGTCAGAATAAAAGTTTTAGATCATCTAAGTCAGATAGGTTCCCTTGATAGAGTCATCTATAATAGTATCAATCTCGGTATCACAGATGAAGAGATCAAAACTCTTGAACAAAAAACCCCGAAAGGAGCTGTTCTGCTCGGTTACAATCCACAAAAAAACAATACCCAAGGACGTGTAGACATAGTTGAGCACGGAGGTGCATTGATGGATGAAGGACTTTTAACGATAGCTGAGGAGGCGGGGATAGAATACACTTTACTAGATACTGCTGCAACACCTTTTGGTGAAAAAGCTTGTGAGAGTCTAAGGGCAGTACCAGTGTTCAAGAATGAATTCGGCCTTCCGACCGGTTGCTCGCTTCACAACACTCTTGAATCCTGGAAATGGTTGAATGAATATGATGACAGAGATAAAATATTCGGATGTTTAGACGCATCTATAGATAACCTTCCAGTTCTTTTAGGGGCGGATTTCATATATTATGGTCCGATAGAGAACTCAGATCAGTCCTTGCCTAATATCGCGATGGTGAACAAACTAGTCGCAGAGGGAGCTGAAGATTATTTCGGGGCTGAGATCAGTGAGCATCATCCACACCGCAGTTTATGATCTTCCGATATACTTTTTTATTACCAATGGTATATAGTCCCGATGGACCTTGACAAACTACTCATAGCTACGGTCGTTGGCAGTTATCCCAGTTCTCCTTCCAATGGATCTTTGATGAACGCTTACTATGATCAGGAGGATCCTTATCATGAAAGTTTGAAAAAGGCTGTGGAAGATCAGGTTGATGCAGGAATTGAGCTGATTACTGATGGACAAACAAGAGGTGGCATGATAGAGAACTGGGCTTTAGACTTGAAGGGGGTTAGAGTCAAAGAAAAGGTAGAGATAGTCTCCGAGATCTCTTATCAAGGTCATTTTTTGGTAGAAGATGCTAAAAGCGCAAGAAACTTGATACCTGATTCCGTAGGACTGAAAGCTGTTTTGACTGGGCCTTGGACTATGATAAGTGGTGCTGAAAATAAGTACTATTCTTCAGAAAAAGACGCTGTAATGGATGCCGCTGAATCTATTAAGATGGCAGCTGAAGAACTATCTGGTTATTGTGAGGTTATTCAGATAGACGAGCCTTACTTCTCGATAGATTTTCCTGAATTCGGGAAAGAATGTATAGAAAAGATAGCAGAGGCAGACGTAACCACCGCGTTACACGTCTGTGGAGATATAAAAGAAATAGTCGAAAAACTCTTAGAGGTGGATGTAGATATATTGGATCATGAATTCGCATCTAATCCCGACCTTTACGATGTTTTTGAGGACNTTTCGATTGATCAAAGGATAGCCGCAGGTGTTGTGACTACTAGAAGTGAGGTCGAGGATATTCAAAAAATCAAAGAAAATATTAACAGGGCATATGATGTATTTGGTCCTAAAACCATGATAGATCCCGACTGTGGGTTGAGAAATCTAGATAGAAAAACCGCGAAAAGAAAACTCGAAAATATGGTAATAGCAAGGAATGTGGTTTTGAATGAACAGAATAGAAAGATTAGAGGCTGAGGAAGATAAAGAGATGGTATTCGACGAGAAGGGATTTTTCGTTATCGTCATCAAAGACGAGATCATCGTAGAGCATTATCTGAATGTCCAAAAAGAGGGAGAACTAGAGATTGAAACTGGCAAACTCAACAAGATGATAACTGGTAAATCAGCGAAAGCTATTTGCGACACTATAGTAAGAGAGGGGTTGGTATCTAGATTGGACCATGCCGCCTATCTCGGCAGAGAGCTGCAGAAAGCGGAGATCGCTATGAAAAACGATCTAGATTATGAGCAATGTGAGTCATTAGAGCTGTAATAAAGAAAAGGATTTATAAGACAAAAAACAATCCAAAATTAGGTGTAGAAAAGTTTGAAGATTGAAATAAAAGAAAAACCATGGGACCTTCTAATAGTTGTAGTACTAACAACTTTATTGATCTCAACTGTGATCTTAGTACCGGATAGCACACTGAGGACTATTTTAGGCCTTCCCTTCATCCTTTTCTTTCCTGGGTACGTCTTAATATCATTCCTTTTTCCGGAAGATGAACCATTGGATCATATCGAAAGAGTCGCGTTATCTTTCGGATTGAGCATCGCGATAACACCCTTGATAGGCTTAGCCTTAAATTATACTTGGGAGATAAGTCTAGTTCCCATACTCTATTCACAATCACTCTTCATATATACCCTTTCAATCCTAGCATATCTTCGTAGAAGAGCGATCCCGATCGAGGAGATGTTCAGCATAAAGTTCGAAATCGATCCCCCTGATTGGGAAGATTATGATTGGATAGACAAAGCGTTGGTGATAGCAACAGTCGTTCTTCTTATAGCATCTGGAGGACTTGCTTACCAGATAGCCACGACTCCAAGAACAGGTGAGAGATTCACCGAGTTTTATGTTCTTGGGCCAGAAGGTGAAGCAGATGATTATCCGACAAATCTGACCGAAGGTGAGGAAGGCCATGTGATCTTAGGTGCGGTGAATCGAGAACATCAGGAGATGGATTACGATTTGATAGTGAGGTTGGCGAGTACTAATCTCGATTCTATGGAAGATTTGGACAACAGAGTGGAGGCAGAAGAAGAGGACGAGGAAGAAGAGTTCGATATGGAGATCAACTTCGATTTTGAAAACATGACTGTGGAGGATATGTCCGATCGAGATGTTATTTCACTATCAAATTCTACCACATACGTTGAGAACTTCACTCTCGATCATGAACAGAAAAGGCATAGACATCTAAATTACACCATAGAGGAACCAGGTCTTTATTTCGTCCAATTCTTGCTGGTCAAACCTGAAGAGTTCTCTCCTGATACCCAAGAGGGATATCGAGATCTCCATCTTTGGGTAGAAGTAAAAGAGTGATGAGATGACCGAGGTTATTTTGAGCAAAAGAGGAAGAACATTCATAGTCTTGCCGATAGTCATGATCGCGATATCCATATTGGTTAGAGAACCATACGTTGCTATCATGGCAGCATTCCTGTTCTCGATATTGTTTTATTCGAGATTCGAACTCTCCCAATGTGATGTCGAGATAGATGATAAGATATCGGAGGGTAATAAGACAGTCGATGAATATTTCAAAATCGAACATGTTTTGAAGGGTGAGAAGGAATTAGATCTAGTTCTTACTAAATCTTTAGAAGATGATTTCGAAATATCGGAGGATATCGAACAAGAAGAAAAACTTTCAAGTGGGTCGGTTTTATCTTATGATGTAAAACCTATTAGCCGGGGTTATCATAGACTGGGAAAGTTGACAGGATGGTTATATGATCCTCTTGGAATATTTAAAAAATCTATCGATCATGATATCCAGGAAGAGATCGTAGTTCAAAGCTCGAGAGACGCTATCAAAAAAGCAAAAACATATTCCAAACGTAGTGATGTCAAAGAATTAGCCAAAAATCCCTTGGCCTTCACTACTAGAACCAATGAGTTCAAAGGTATCAGAGAATTTCAACCAGGAGATTCACTCAGAGACATTCATTGGAAATCTTCCTCGAAATTTCAGAAATTGATGACTAGAATTTACGAGAGAGTATCACCTACAGGGGTTCATATATTCCTGGACTGCTCACCATCTATGAGGAGAAGACTACAAGGCCGCTCAACAAAACTCGATCATGCGGCTAACGTCGGCCTCCAAATCCTTAAAAATTTCGACTTGAAAGGCCACGAAATAGGCATGACGGCCTATGACCACAAGGACATCCTATTCTATCAAGATTTAGAGTCGAGTAAGAGTAAATTCAGGACCATCTATGAAAAAGTCAGCGGTCTTCCAGGGTCAATAGAATCAAAAAATCTATCGATAGATAGATACGAGGATTCTCTAGATATCAGAGACCTTGAAGAGAGTGAAAAAATATTTTCTAAAAAGATCAATCAGATCTCTTCTTTATCGGGTAGAGAGAATATATCAGGTGTCCTCTCATCAGTCGATCAGATCAGGGTTCAGAGTGAAGAAAAGAGATTGATCATAATGATTTCTGATCTCGAAATGCAGCCCCAGGAAACGATCAAGGGAATAAGATATCTGAAGAAGATGGGCAACAAGATATGGGTGATAGTCCCATTCAGCCCTTGGTATGAAGTTGAAGGAAAAGATGAAGAAACTTTAGAGGCTGTTTACAGAGAATATGATAAACTGGAAAACATACTGGAAAGATTGAAATATTTAGATTGCGAGATCTTTGAACTCCACCCGGACAAAGAAGGTATATCGCTTCTCGAAGAATGGGGTGAAACAAAAAAATGAGAAATAAAGAATTCATAATACACCTACTAGGGGCCCTGCTCGTTATATCGACCCTCCATCACTCGACAACAATCTATTCTCTCTTCTCCATTTTACCCTTCATCTTAGTATCTATCAGCGTTAAAAGTAACGAAGACAAAATCCTTGTGCCTTCATTGATCTTGGCTACGGTGATGTCCGGTTTTTTCGTTACCGCGGGATCGATGAACGAAATATATTCACTGCTGATCTTCTCACTGACTTTATGTATACCTCTTTTCTTCTATTGGGTGATAGCACTTGCGGATAAAAATGAGATAAATTTCAAGGCGGCGACCATCTCTATATCATATGTTTTTATCACACTTTCAGTTTTTTACTTACTCCCAGAAATTTTAACGATATCGGAATTTATCATGTCAACAGATAACAGAGTCCCTCAAACTTTGATGCTTTTTGGCGTCGGTATGGTCGTAGCTATCCCTTTCCACTTGTTCGTAAAATTTAGGAAAGTCTCTAAGAAAAATCACCTTTAGGCGCGTTCACCTTTTCTTCTAATACATCATCTAAGATCTGAACCGAGTCTAACTCCTCGAGTTCAGCCTCTACAGATACTATCAATCTGTGCGGTAGTACCCTTCTAGCCATATATTTCACGTCGTCTGGTATCACGTAATCCCTTCCGTTGATCAACGCGTAAGCTTTCGATGCATAGAGCAGATGTTCTCCAGCTCTAGGAGATGCTCCGACAACCAGGTCATCGATATTCCTAGTCTCTAATACTACATCGCGTATATATTCGACAACAACATCTGACAGATAAACATCCTGGTGTAACCCTATGATATCCAGTCCAAAATCATCTATTACTTCTTCGACTCTACCGATATCCCATCCGGAATTCTTATTTTTCAACATCTTTAGCTCTTCAGAGGGCTGAAGATAACCCATATCGCTCTTGATCATAAATCTATCAAGTTGTGCTTCTGGGAGAGGATAAACACCTTCGGTCTCTATAGGGTTCTTGGTCGCTATAACGAAAAATGGATCCGGAAGAGATAAGGTTTTACCTTCTATCGTGACTTGTTTCTCCTGCATCGCTTCTATCAGAGCACTCTGTGTTTTAGGAGGGGCCCTATTTATCTCGTCAGCCATCAATACTTGTGCGAACACAGGGCCTTTTCTCAATTCAAATTCACCGTTTTTTTGATCGTAGTAATAATGACCAGATATATCAGCCGGCAGCATGTCCTGGGTGAACTGTATCCTTTCATGGTCAAGATCAACCGCTTTTGTGAAGACTTTGATCATAGTCGTCTTCGCTATACCTGGCACACCCTCTAGTAGTAAATGACCGCCGGTCATCAGACAAATCAAAAAATCATCTATAACCTCTTCATATCCCGTGATGACCTTGCCGACTTCCTTTTTTACTCGTTCAAATCTATCTTCATATACATCTGATTCAAGCAATATATCCATCTCCTTAATTTTCCTCAGGCAGCCTCTCATGTATCATCTCTAATTTGTCTTTATCCCAATCAGGATGGTTATTTAACACTTTTCCGACTGGATCCTTTTCTCTTTTATCTCTATCGATCAATCGCGAGATCGACTCACTGATCTTCTTTAATGATGACCCAGTATCATTTGAGAGTGTTGAGTGTATACCGAATCCTGCTCCTATGGCCAATAAAATAGCACCGATAAAATTGTTTGGAACATCCCCAGTATATATTATCCTGTAAAGAAAACTCATATCTCTATGACTTTCATCGAATATTATATCTGATCTTTCTTCCGAAAGATATTCTAAGATATTTTCACTCAAAATCCGATTATCCTTCCTTTCCTGCATTGAATTGATAAAGATGCCCGGGTCAGAAACGAGTATCAGCTCTCCTTCGCCATATTCTTCAACAGTGATCAGTGGATATTCACTGAACTCCTCATCCGCATCTTTGATACCATCACCATCTTCATCCAGCCAAGAAGCTTCAGAGCTCCTCATGAGGGTTGTCGCATTCGCATCTTTTTCAACCGCCGTAGGGGAATTCAACATCACCTGAGATACACCGTCCGTCATATCGTGTTCTGATGTGTTGTAAGCGACTCCAAACTCAGGTTTTCCTTCGAAAGATAGGTCTAGAAGTGGAGTAGAGTGGAACGAAGAATCAGTATCTAAGCCGTCAAGAAGTGTGTTTCCGCTACCGAAATCATCAGCTAAAACCATTCTGCCACCCTCTTGTAGAAAATCATCAACAAAATCTATACTTTCTCCGCTGAATTCTTGCTCAGGACCTATGATCATCAATCCTGTATCCTGAGGTTCGATCTCATATTCATATAGATCTCTCTGGACAACTTCCGTTCTTTTACCCTCTACAAGCTCAATATTCGGTGCGAAATTACCCATCTCCCTAGTTTTCACTGCTAGGTCACTACAGCCATCCCACCCTGGATTATATATGCTGTATTCGCTATCATTCACAACGATAGGGGCCGAAACCGATAGGAAGAGGATAAGGAAGAAAATGGCTATGACCACTATATATATAGTTATCCTGTTTGTTTCAGCTTTCATGGCGACACCTCTCTCATCAGACTAGAAAGTGAAGAATTGAACTCCTGGATCTCAGATCTTGTTATATCGCGCTCTGTAAAGATCTTTTTCTCGAATATATCAGTCACCAGACTCAATTCTTCACCGACCCCCTCGATCCTTTCATGGGAGATCATCTCATCTAGGATCTCACGATGAGTTTTGCCTTTGCGTAGCTCTATGATACCCGTCTCCTGTACGAACTTCAGAAATTTGATATAAGAATCTGTAATATCTTTTTCTCTAGTCACAGATGGGATAGAGACTTCAGAGGGGGATGTCCCGCTTCCAGGATCTAATTTACTTTTTGTGATATCTTTATCGTCACTTTTACTGCCAAATATGTAAATGGATCCAAATATGGCAATGATCAAGATCGCTATAATCCCGATAAAAAAAGGATCATTCAAGAACCCATCCTCTTCAACAACCTCGAAAGCGACCTCTTGAGAATCAACACTCCTATATTTTTCTGAACCGTCAAAAGATAAACTCAAAACGTGAGTACCGTTTTGGATACTCTTATCATCTGAAAAGTAAAAAGTGAAAAATCCCTCATCATCTGTTTGTACCTCCCCAATATACTCACCATCCAAATAGAAACTGATGTTTTCTGATGGAATACCTTGATGATTCTCCTCACCATCCCCCGAGATATTAACCAGTCTTCCCTCCAATACGAAGTTTTCTAAATCATCATGTATTATATTCTCGGTATGATGTAAGATCTCTATATCCGTGGGTATACTGACTTCTATGATCACACCATCGTAAGAGGGTAAAATAGTATTGTTTTCTGCACCTTCGTATGATACGTTTATTTGAGATCTACCCCATCTAAATATCTCTGATTCATACTCTAATTGGAAAGTACCGTTCGCGTCAGGATTCGTTTTTTCCTCGGATCCGTAGAGATCTATCTCAGTCAGATCTACAGGGGCTTCTGTGTTGAACTCACCATTTATCGTGATCATTTCATCATGATATGCATCTTTTTCTGTCTCTAATTCTATACTTGAGGGATAGGGTATGACCTGTAAAATGAGATCATCGGAGACGATTTCACTGCCGTCGACTATAGCTGAAAACTGGATATCTGACCATAATTTTGCATCCCAATCGACATCATAGATAAACAAATAATTATCTTCATCGATCTGATATCCTATTTCGGCCATCACACCATCCTTCAATAGAGAAATGTCGGCACTCGTACTTATGCCGTCACCGTCGAAGTATTCGACCTCTATTTCTAAACTTTCACCCGGATGTACACTCTCAGGACCATAAATGAAAAGAGTGGGTGGGATATCTAGTTCATTTCCGACTCTTTGAAATTTTTCCATATATCTATCCAGCATTTCTTCGTTTTCTGATATCAATCTCTGAAAACCCGTGACATTTACATCATCTCCTCTTTTTTGCAGAAAGATCGAATTGATGTTACTGAGTCGCTCTTCCATAGCGATCAGATGATGGTGTGTATTATTGAAAGCCTGGTGGATATCTCCAGCCAGTCTTTTCTCTCCTTCGACATCCATGACCATCAAACTGGACATGTTAGATATCATATCACTGTGTCTTCTAGAATAATGGGTCAAATTTACGGATAGGTCATAGATAGGGATATAATATTCCTCTAAAAAGTCTGCACTTTCGATCTCCTTCCCCTCAATTTCTGCAAATACAGATCCGGGGCTCGACATCTCAAGTTCTATCATCTCGGCGATCTTTGTAGAGTTGGTCAAAGCATCTCCATCATAATCAAAAGAAAGGTTTCCTATCTCATTTTCATATAGATTATAATCTACACTCAGCGCTTCTTCTAATACTGTCCTCATCTCTCCTGTAGTCCTGTTCAGACTTTCGAATAAAGTTGCATGATCCTCATCGATCTCGTCGGGATTTTCTAGAGCGCTGGATACATCACCTATCGCCGAAGTAGATACTAAAATAATCAAAATCAAAGTACAGGTCAACGCTCTCTTGGTCTTTCTCATCCTACCGGACAATTTTAAAATACACATTAAAACTTTTCTCCTGAATAGTCGATTTAGAATTCATCCTGTTCTGTCCTCTCGATTATCTCCTTTTGAAGACCTTCCGGAAGATTCACGAAATAATCACTGTATCCTGCAACCCTTACCATAAGATCCCTATATCTTTCTGGATTGTGTTTCGCCCTTCTAAGGAGATCTGCACTCACCACGTTGAACTGGACATGATGGGAATCCATATAGAAATAACTCCTGATAAGATAAGCTAGTTTTTTCCGAGTATCTTCATCCCCGACTAGATCGGGTGAGAGCTTTTGATTCAATAAGGTACCTCCTGATCTGACATGATCCAGCTTGCTTATCGATCTGAAAACAGAACCGATGCCTTCTCTGTCTACACCTTGGACAGGTGATATGCCTTCAGATAAAGGCTTACCTGCTTTTCTACCATCAGGGGTCGCACTGCAGAGGCTGCCAAAATAAACATGCACGGTAGTGGGCAGACCGTATACTCTTCGGGAGGCTCCTCTAACCGGAGTGGGTGGATGATCCTCGACCAAGTCTAGGCAGGTTTCGAATACCTTGACTGCTATATCATCAGCATAATCCTCATCGTTACCGTATTTAGGCGTCCTGTTCAAGCATTCTTGGCGGATCTTTTCGTCTTCTTCAAAGTTAGATTCTAACACTTCGATGAAATCCCTCATATCATATCTATTCTCATCGAATACATTGTATTTCAAAGAAGAAAGAGAGTCTGTGATGGTACCTAAGCCAACTATCTGGATATATTGTGTATTGTACCTAGAACCTCCACTGTTGTAGTCTTGGGCTTTTTCAACGCAGTCCTCGATCCAGAGTGAAAGGAAGGGTACAGGTAACTCTTCATTGTAGATCTTTTCGATCTTGTCATTACCCTTCTCTTTGATATCTATGAAATATTTTAGTTGAGATTCAAGCGCATCGAACAGTTCTTCAAATGATTCGAATTCACTCGGATCGCCGGTTTCTAGACCTATCTTTTTTCCGGTGCTAGGATCTATGCCGTTATTCAGCGTGATCTCCAGAACCTTAGGTAGATTGAAGTACCCTGTAAGGACATAACTTTCTTTTCCAAAGGCACCCGATTCGACACAGCCGCTGACACCACCTGTTCTCGCATCTTCTAAAGACTTGCCTTGTCTAAGCAGTATCTTTATGATCTCGTCGTGATTGAAGAAAGGAGGCTCGCCAAATCCAGGTTTCACCACCTCTAACGCTCTGTTCAAAAATCTGTTAGGCAATTTTTTACTGACCAAAACTGCAGTATTGGGCTGAAGAGTTCTCATCTCCTCTAGAGTTTCCAAAATAAGATAAGAGACTTCATTTACACTATCGGAACCGTCTTTCCAGACACCTCCTATATTTATCTTGGAAAAATCGTTATATGTATTACTTTCTTGTGAGGTCACCCCCACTTTAGGTGGAGCAGGTTGATCGTTGAATTTGAGCCAGAATGCTTGAAGTAGTTCTTTCGCTCTGTCCCTATCTAGCTCATCCTCTATCTCACTTTCGTAAAAAGGGTACAGATGCTGGTCCAATCTTCCAGGAGTGAATGAATCCCAAGGGTTTGATTCAGTAGTTATCCCAACATGTATGAACCAATAGTGTTGTAAAGCCTCCCAAAAACTTTCTGGAGGATGCTTTGGAACCTTTCTACAGATCTTCGAAATCTTCATGAGTTCTTTCTTTCTATCATGGTCGTCTTCTTTTTCTGCCATCTTCTCAAGTTTTTCAGCATATCTCTCAGCATAAGATATCATGCCTTCTGCTGCGATGCTCATCGCTTTCAGTTCTTCTATCCTAGGTTCAACATCATCTTTACAAGATCTGAGTTCCTCGATCTCTCTCTCGATGTCATCCTTTATCTCCAGGAGGCCCTTAGAAAATATCTTTTCACCGCCAGAAGTATGTCCAGGTGCGCGCTGCTCCATGAACTCTGTGAAAACTCCAGCATCATAAGCTCTCTTCCATTCTTCCCCTACCTCTTCAAATATCCTATCCCGTATAGTTTTACCATCCCAAAAAGGTATGATCTTTTCGCGATAAGCCTCTTCGGTCACCTCGTCGACACCGTAAGGATTCTTCTCCCTAGAATCAAGAACTTCGAGATCGGATCCATCATGGCAGCAAACCTCAGGATAGGTTGGAACTTCCTTTACATCTGTACCCCTGAGTCCCACGATCAACTGCCCCTCTTCAACAGGCAGACTAACGTTCTCCATCAGATGTTTGAATGCTAGTGCTCTCTGAATAGGCGTTGATCTGTCCGACAGATCATTTCTTTGGTAAAAATCAGTCAGGAGTTCCCCTCTCTCTGAAGATATCTCGACCTTTTTCTGTACCGACTGTTCTCTCAGTCTTCTGATCCGATCGTTTATAGGAGTGACCGAGGACCTTCTATTTTTCATCTCCTCCTCTATATCTAGATGATCTTGATCTACTCCTTCCAATCTATCCACCTTCTTTGACACTATATCCTTCTTCTTCGAACATTTTCTTTATCCTTTCGAGCTTTTTTCTAGTCAATTCATCTCCTTTATCGATATTTATATGATACTCTTTACCCAGCCTATTATACTTTTCTTTAACATCATGGTAGGGAAGCAGATGTATCTCTTTAACACTTTTAAACGGTGAGAGAAAATCCAGTATCGACTCTAGATTTTTTTCAGTATCCGATATATCCGGTATCAAAGGGATCCTCAGTATGACTTCAGTTTTTCCTCTACTCAAAACTTTTTCTAAGTTCCTAAGTATATATCTATTAGAGGAACCAGTGTGTTCTCTATGAACATCATCATCGATCATCTTGAGGTCGAAAAGAAACAGATCGACTTGGTCCATTATCGAATCGAATTTTTTTGGTTCAACGTCACCGCATGTATCTATAGCTATGTGGATATCCTCTTCATCGCATCTTTCGATCAATTCCTCCAAAAATCCGAACTGCAAAAAAGGTTCTCCACCGGAGAAAGTGACCCCACCACCAGAAGTGTCGTGATATATGGTAGAACTTTCGATCTCATCCATCACCTCATCAACACTGACTCTCTCACCGACTGACTTTAGAGCGTTAGTAGGACATAACTCAACACAACGACCACACACGTCACATCTTGTCCGATCTAAAGTGATGACCTCACCTTTTTTTATGGCATCCTGGGGGCATACGTCAATGCAACTCCCGCATCCGATACATCTAGATTCATAAAAGAAAAGATCTTCATCTAAATCTACCCCCTCTGGATTATGGCACCAAGTACAATCCAATGGACAACCTTTGAAGAATACCGTAGTTCTTATGCCAGGGCCGTCATGTACCGCAAATTTTTTTATATCGAATATCTTGCCATCAGTCATCTGCTTTACCTTTTACAAAAATACTCTGCGCATCTATTTAATCTTTCACGAGTTCTTCTAGAGCGTTCATAGTCCTTCGAACTTTTTCCTTTTTTGCATTATATCCCATATGGCCTATCCGGAGTATCTCATCTTTTAAGTCACCGAGACTCGTAGCCAACAGTATATCTTTCTCATCCTTCATCCTTTTTTGTAATTCTGATGAATCATCTTCGACATCGAATGCAGTGACGGTCGGTGAGCAGAGATGATCATCTTTGGGATAAAGTTCGAATCCGATTTCCTTTCCTCTCGTTCTACAGAATTCGCTCACACTTTCGTGCCTACGATAAACCTTTTCCTTGCCCTCTTCCAGTATCATATCTAAAGATTCATCGAGTCCATAAAGGTTAGAAACAAGATGGGTATACGGAAATCGCCCTTCGTCTAACCAACTATCTTTCCACACTTTCAAACTGGTATAGAGATGTTCATCTTCTTTCTCCGTTACCGATTCCCAAGCATGTTCACTCAGAGATAAGGTGGTGAGTCCGGGAGGGGAGCTGAAGCACTTCTGAGATCCTCCTATACATATATCTATATTTTCTGTAGGGACTCGGGTCCCTCCAAGGGAAGAAACCGCATCCAGTATAGTAAGAATGCCTTTTTCTTGGAGCAGGTCTAAGATAGGAGCTAGATCATTCAAGATCCCTGTTGGTGTCTCGCAGTGGACCATCGTAGCTGCTTTATAATCTTCATCTTCGAGCTTCCGCTCCACTTTTTCAATTTCTATACCGCTATCGTAGGGAAAATCGACCATCTCGACTCGCCCGCCATACTTCCTGACAAAATCAGCAAAGCCGTCACCGAATATCCCATTCGATATACACAAAACCTTATCTCCATCATCCACGACAGAGGCTATGCTGGCTTCTAGACCGAGTATACCTTCACCTCCAAGTATCAAAACATCATCGTCTGTTCCATATACTCTCTGAAGCTTTTTCTCGAGTAGCCTGTAGAATTTAAAGAAATCTTCATCAATGTCCGGATTCTGGATAGGTTTACTCAAGGCCTTTCTAACTCTCTCAGGGACCTCAGTCGGTCCCGGTGTCATCATCAGCATATATTCACACAACATTTAATCTGGAGAACTATAACTAAAAGCTTGCGGTATAAGCACGTATCATATAGTTTTAGTTTTCTCTTTGACATCTTCTCTGCAGTAGCCAAAGGGGGATAATACTTCCTCGACAACCCGATATAGATATTCTACATAATACTCGGTATCGTAGAGCTGGGGATCTTTTGGAATTATCTTCACTTTTTCTTGAGCTGAACTGCTTTTAGAATCGGTCACTACATAATCCACCTTTTGACCTGGAGATCTTTGGATGCCCAGATCGTCGTACTGTATCAATGCACTCTTTATCTCAGTAAGATGATTGTAATCCTCAGGTCTCTTTGATGCTTTTTTAGTGAAACTCAGTTCTTTTGGATCTACTTTTCTTTTCTTTAATTCTCGTTTCTTTTTCTTCACGAGCGATAAAATGTTCTCGATCTTTAGATATATATCTTCCCTACCGCAGATATCTTTTAACTCTGAGAGTATCTCTTTCTGTGTTTTCTTAAAATAGCTAGGTGTATCACTCCGTTTGGCATACAAACCTTTGACTTCCAGGTCTCCTTCAAAAAGGCCATAATAATGGTTCAAAGCGCCTACGTCGTCGGATCTACTTCTTATAAAAACAACCCACTCGTAAACCCCCTCCTTCTCGAGTTCCAATTTAGTCTTCCGCTCAACTCTTTCTACAAGATCAGATATCTTTTCTTTTTCCCCTTTCAACCAAAGAGAATCAACTATACCGTGTATGACATCGAACCCCATGTCTTGAGCGGTCTTCGCCGTCTCGATCAGTATCTCTCTACCGTAAGCCGTGATGCTTTCATGAACTTCTATACTGTTGAATCTTGCTTTTTTATAGCCGGTGTATCCAAAACAAGTTACTAGCAGCCATTTGAGGACCTTAGCTCTTTTTTCAAAAAAATCGTTTTTGTCTTTGAGATCTTTATACTTCTGTCTTCTCTCTATCAGCGGTGAGACGACTTCCGGAATTATACCTCTCTCATCATCACAGACCGAATAACCCAGATCGGGCACCACGTGATCGTTTCCACATCTACAGTGGATCGTTTCTGGAGAAAGATTATATTCGTCTATTATCGAAGGATACATACTGGCAAAGTCCAACTTCACCACGTCTTTATGAAAACCGACCTTGGGCTCGAAGATATGACCGCCTCTATCCGATTTCAATAGATGGATAGAATCTTTGAAATCTTCGGATATATTTTTCTTCCAGGGCACGAGATATCCTCTATTTAGTGCCTCATCCACTTCCATCGCATTTATCAGAGACCCGGGACTCCTTCTAGAAAGACGCTGTATAGGAACTTTAGAGATCCTAGAAGCCTCTATCAAGCCGTCTATACCCCCCTCTCGGTAGAGAAAAGAGTTTTCGGTATCTATATGTATCCGGCCTTTCAAATGATACGACGGCGGCTTATAGATGACTCTACCATAGGATTCGTACCACGAGCCGTTCCTCGGCGGATGAAACGACCTCTGTCTTCCGAGCTTTAGATCCACGTTATTGATCTCCGCCTTCCGCACAAGATAAGGTATATCAAAAGAATCTCCGCCCGAAGTCAGCAATATATCAGGATCTTTTCTGTTTAGTCTTTCATTCAATCTCTCTAGTATGCTTATCTCATCTCCAACGATCTTTTCCTCGTCCAACTTTATATACTGAAGTTCGTCATCTTTTTTACGATGTCCATCGCTCTCCACGCCCAAATCTAAAGTTGTTTTTCGAAGGTCTGGTTTAGAATAATATATTGTCGTCTCGGGCTCTAAGCATTCCCAATTTTTCCGCTTACTTACAAGTGAAAGTGGTTTTATGTCGTTCTCGATCAGGTATCTTTGATCCAGCGGTATGTCTATATTGTAAAAATCGTAGCTGTCGAAACCATCAAAAAATCTAAAAGCATAAAGTTGATCTTTGGGATCGAAAACCTGTCTAGGCGTTACTGAAAGGAGTCTCTCTTCACGATCAGAATATATGTCAGTTTTTCTTCTAACGAACTCTGTCGAAAAATCTTTGTCCATATAGTGTTCTCTCAACCTCTTGAGACCCTCTTCGTCAGAGTTGGCATAAAAGCTGGGTCTATAATCCTCCTTCAATCTGTAGCACCCATCTTTAGTTCTTAGCCATATGACTATCTTCCCGCTTTCTAGATCCGGGTATATATCGAGGATCCATCCTTTCATTTCATCCCATATCTACCGGTCAAGAGGGATTTTAAATCAAAGATAAGAGAGGGTGAGATGAAAGTGTGTATTTTGGATACGTGGTCTACTGAAGGGTGTTAGAGAAAAAGAAACAATTATATAAAGGAGTAGAAAATAGGTTCTTGTATATGAAAATATCAGTCGTTATCCCGACTATGAACGAGGAAGAATCCATAGGAGAAGTGATGGATGAGATAAACGAAGCGCTTTCCGGTAGAGATTATGAAGTTGTGATAGTTGATACAGAGTCGACTGACCAAACAAGGGAGATTGCTCGTTCGAAAGGTGCAAAAGTCGTGGAAGAACCTAGGCGAGGTTATGGTAGGGCTTACAAAACAGGGTTCGAGGAAGCCGAGGGAGATATAATTGTGACTTTAGACGCAGACTGCACCTATCCAGCCTCCAAGATACCTGATCTCGTGGTGATGATAGAAAAAGAGGGATATGAATTCATCACCACTGATAGACTTTCCAATATATCCTCCGATGTGATGGGGTGGACCCACCGCTTCGGTAACTGGTTACTCAAAACTACTATGAATCTACTCTTCAGGATGGACTTCAACGATTCTCAATCCGGCATGTGGGTATTCCAAAGTTCGGCCTTGAGACATCTAAACGTTACCAGTGACGGTATGCCTTTCTCAGAGGAGATAAAGATAGAGGCTGTAAAAAAAGGATTGAAGTACGACGAAGTACCTATAGATTACAGGGAAAGAAAAGGTGAAGCAAAGATCCGATCATTGAAAGACGGTTTCAAGAACTTGACTTTCCTTTGGAAGAAAAGATTCGGGTTGGTCTGATCAAAATGAACGATGTAAAAATCTCGCCATCTATATTGTCTGCAGATTTTTCTAATCTTGAGGGATCGATCAAAGCAGTACAAGATACTGAATGGCTTCATCTAGACGTTATGGACGGACATTTCGTACCTAATCTGACTTTTGGTCCCTGCATCGTGGATGCTATAAGAGATAAGAGCGATCATGTCTTCGACACTCACCTTATGATATCCAATCCCGGCGAGTACGTTGAAGAGTTTGCTGAAGCCGGATCTGACATAATCACATTTCATGTTGAAGCGGTGGAGGATGTTGGAGAAATAATCGACCAGATCAAAAGTACAGGAACGAAAGCGGGTCTGAGCCTAAAACCGGGAACGAAATTCTCCAATGTTGAAGAATTTTTACCAAAGTTGGACCTGATTTTGATAATGACGGTAGAACCAGGGTTTAGTGGACAGGAATTCATGGAGGAAGTCGTTCCAAAGATAAGTGAGGCACGGGAGACCATCGAAGATAGGGATCTAGATATAGATATAGCCGTAGACGGAGGTATATCACCGGAGAATGCGGAAAAAGTCGTCGATAATGGAGCCAACGTTCTAATATCAGGGTCTTCTATTTTCAGAGGCGATATAAAGGAAAATCTTGAAGAGATGAGGAGTTCTTTCGAAAAATAAATACCTCAACGTTCCCAGGGGAACCTTCGATCGAAAAATTCAGTGAGATCTCTTTGTTCTTCTTCAACTAGGTCTTCTTCGGTCAGGAAAATGGCTTTTTCAGGTAGATATGGATTGATATCGCTGCCCAAATCTATACTTTCCATGACATCTATCATCGCTTTTTTTATCTCAGTATACTCTCTACTCCGGTCAACCCAAAGTCTATCACCATCTAGATAGACCTCTTTACCGTATTTGTCGATGAAGTCCTCTGAGTTATCTATCCAAACTGGAGGGCCTCGGTGTCTTTCGATGTTGGTCAATGTTCCACTCTCGAACTCGAATATCAGGAGTATTTTCTCCCCTAGGTAATAATCCGAGTGTATTGTTTCAAAATCTTTGTGCGACAATTGATGGACGATCCTCCTCAAACATTTTTGTACCTGTGGATAAAGGTTATCTTCTACAACGTCAGGTACTGGAAATCTCAAGGCGAGAAGCTTACAACCTCTCCTCTGTACTTTTTCCATGAGCCGACTCTTCTCAAGCGGTTCGATATCGTTCGGGAAAAAATAACTCAATTCAGGGTCATTTAAAAATCGTTTAGAGGACAAAACGAAGAGTGAGAATTTTTCTTTAGATACAGGTGCCGCAACGTTCCTATCAGGATCGACTGGGTCTATGACTACAAGAGGATCATCGAAATCCTTATCGCTTTCAACCATCTTTATAGTATGTCCGGGTCTCCAATCGCTAACCTCTTCGATAGTTTTTTTGAAACTACCGTATTTTGATATCAGGAGTTCACACAGGTAACCAGAAAACCCCCAAACCTCAGCTTTAGCTCCATAAGCTCCTATACCCTCAAGATAGGCTTTCAGAAGCATCGCTTCTTCTTTCTGCGCCTCACCAAGCCTCTCTTTAATGTATTCAGTGTGGAAAGGGGTCCGATCCACAGCAGACTTCATCTGAGAGATATCATCCATATCGTAACACGGAACTATATCCACCTCGAAGCTTTTATACATCCCATAGATGTAAGGATGTTCAGCATACCTTTCTTTAGACTCGTCCAAAATAATCTGGCCTGCCTTGATTATTTTTTTCTCCATCTCTTTTCTTGAAACGGATAGTGGAAATCTAACGAATATGTCTATATCTGGATCTTTAAGATAAGTTCCTTTAGAAACAGAGCCAACGACCTCCGGTTTATAATCTCCTTCAAGTTCTCTATCGACGGCTTCTAGCAGTTCTTCGGAGACTTCGTTGACCTTTTTCCTTTCATCTTCATCCGGTTTTACCCGCTCAAGTACTTTTGATTCTATCTCATCTATCTTCATATTATCGGAATTTGGAAGATAGAGTCAGTTTGACAGTTTTAAAACTTTTGTGAAAAATCGTCTTAGAACCGACTAGAGATGAAAAAAGTATTATACTAAATGACATTCTTAGAGATGAGAACTTAGAAACATAATGGCCGTGGTGGTGTAGCCTGGCAGCATGCGGGACTGTGGATCCCTTGGCTCGGGTTCAAATCCCGACCACGGCCCCTCTGTTCTTATATATACTTGGTTCAAGGCCGTAAGATTAACATTTGAGAAAAGACTCACTAACCTCAATTTTCGCCTCTTTTCTTTTAGATGATAGAAAGCTCTCTCACTTAGTGCTTAAAAGTTCTCTAAGAAATTGAGGCTAATTTAGTAATAAGCTTTTCCAAAACTAGGAATAATCTCTTTTTTTCGGAATATTCAATTTGATTTTTGAGGATACAATTAAAAAGCATCTAATTGATTTCTATCATTTTTTACTTAAAGCCCCATTTTTTTAAAATATAATCTGCCCCTTTGAAACCAAAACGCAACAAACAAACTAATATCAAAATGAATAAAATGCCAACTACTCCTGAATATACTCTAGCACCTATATTAATAATATTTTGAAAATAAAGATATTCTATCACATAAATTAAAGTAGTAAAAATTACCGCTAAGAAAAGATATAAGAATGGTCTAGAGTCTAAATATTCTATTGGTTTTATTATTCTTGGTTTTTTCTTTTTACCATATATCCTTTTAATTTGATTTTCCACCCTTTCTTCAACTTGTTCATAATGAGTATGTTCTTTTTCTAGGTAATCTAATATCATTATATCTGATTTTAATCTACGCCTACTATAGAGTCGAAACTTTATGTATATACCAATTAATGGGCCTACAACGCCCAAAACCCATACGACTACCAAATAATCAGATACTCCTAAGTCGAAAGGAACCAAATTTTCACCTTTACAAAGCTCACTAGAGTTTAATGAGTATGAGGTTATAAATTTTCTCCCTACCTCTCTTTACCCTAACACTTGACGAAGATAGGTAATATTAAATTTAATACTATAAATTCAAAATAGGATTGTCTATAATCATCAAAAGGCTAGGGGTATTCGGGGTATTAATTAAAGTAAAAAGTCCTAGCCTTCAATTTTATCTATTTGTTGTTCCGCAACATTCATAATTGGGTAATATGTGACATCAGAATATACTTCTATAAAAACATTGGATAATCTAATGTAAAGATAGGGTTCATCATCCAACATAAAGGAAAATGCTTCACACCCTAAATCCTCATCGATGGTTAAAGTTTTTTCATCTACAAGCTCTTTATTGTGTTCATAAAAGTTTTCAGCTTCTTCTATAGATTCAAATATGATTACTGATACTATCAAATAATCTCCATTTCTATAAAAAGTATTCTCTTTACTACTTTCTACCTGTCCAGCATCTGGGAAGGGTTCATTTGTTTCGCTTAAAGTCCACTCATCTAATTCGTGTTCAGTTAAAACATATTCCGAAGCATCTCCGTGATATTCGGTAGGAGGAATTGCAAAATAAACAGAGAGAATTAAAATAATAGCTACTAAAACAACTCCTGCCACTTTTAAGTTCCTTTTCAGATTTTTCTTTTCTTCTTCAGATAATTTGTTATCTTCATCTAATTTCTCTACAATCTTATCAAATAACCCCTTATCTTCCTTTCCCATATCATTTTCTTTTTCCCTATCCTTATCCTCCCATTCCTTGTTTTTAGCCATATCTATCCCTCTTTTTTAGGGCCCTCTACTCTCCTTTTACACAACTATTATACTTTAAAACATTATAAATAGATTTTGTTTAGCTAAATTTTTCTTTGGATTGGGTATGTCTCTATCACTTGGCCCTTGAAATTAATAATTTTTGTTTTAAAATTGAAACTTGATTGTATTTTACTGTCTGGCTCTGTGTAAAATCTAACCTAACCGAAAATTTCACAATAAAAAAGAAAACCCTATCAAATTTTAGCGGATAAGCTGGGATATTCGGTATATTGATTAAAGTAAAGAGTTCTAGCCTTCGATTTTTTCTATTTGTTGTTCTGCAACCTCTGTAACAGGATAATAAACAACGTTAGAATATACTCTTATAAAAACATTAGACAGTCTAACGTCAATTGTAGGTTCATCATAATAAACAAAAGAATAGGATTCAGAGCCTAAATCCTCATCAAAAGTGCTGCTTTCCTTTTCCATCCTTTCTCTATTATGTTCATAAAAACCTTCAGCATCTTCTATAGATTCAAACACGATAACTTGTATGTTCAGTGTCTCTCCATTTCTATAAAAAGAATTTTTTCTACTACTTTCTATGGGATCCTCATCTTCAAAAGGTTGACTTGTTTCGGATAGACTCCATCCATTATCAAGTTCGTCTTCAGTTAAAATATAGTGATAAGCATCTCTGTGATATGTTTCCTCTGAAAAAAATAAAAAATAAGTTGTCCCTATTACTGAGCCGATGATCAAGGCTACTATCAAAAGGATAAATGGTGCTTTCTTGTAAAACGGCTTTTTTGGTCTTCTTTGCATAGGTGGTTGATATTGCTGTTGTTGTCTTGGTTGTGTATCTATATCTTCTTGAACAAACCTAGCACCACAATTCCAGCAGGACTCCACTCCCTCTTCAACTTCAGCTCCACAATTAGGACATCTAACCATATTCCCCAACTTGCAATCTTATCAACTGCTATTTAACTATTTAGTTTTTTTTGAATTATAACTTTTTAACTCTGAGATTGAACCCTGATTGTATGCTACTCCTAACCTCTTTATAAAATCTAACCTACTCGAAAATTTTTCAATTCTATCAGTATTTTTATATACGTCATCATAATCTTTTTCTTTATAGCCCTTTTATCCATTTTATCAATCCCGAAAGAAAACTTTTCTTTTACTTGTTTTTCTTTTGTAAATTCTTTTTTTCTTTTAAAATCTTTTCAATATATATTATTATATATATGAGAAAAATGTTTTTCTTTTTTTTACTTATATGGATTCTCTCCAATTTCATCTAGCTCAAAGTCAAGAGTAAAATCCAATTCATTTAACACATCATTTAAGCCGAACTTGAAAACTCTTTTATTATTTACCGTTGACATAGTTTTCCGCCCTCTAGGACCTTGAAGTTGAGAAAATATGGTCGACAACCCCACATCAAAAGGAATCGTTCTCACTTGGCCCTTAAAACTTCTCTAAGAAATCCTCAATCACATCAATATCCTCTTCATCTAACCCATATAATTCATAAACAATCTCATTGATCTCCTCTTCTAACTCTTCTATTGAGGGCATCTCCTCAAGTTTCTCTTTATCTTTTCTGTATTCTTCAAGTATCTCCTTCACATCTTGATTAGATTTTGGCACCAGTATCTCAATTTTTTCTCCTTTTTTAACCGAATCGCCTTCAAATGATTTTTTTACAAATTCTGCCTTTTCCTCTGTATCCACTAAAATTGGTTCTTCTTTTTTCCTCTTTCCGATTACTACGCCGTACAGACCATCTTGTGTTTTTTGAATACAGGGCGAGATAGAAGAATGACTTGCTTTCATAATTTGTTTTATCTGATTTTTTTCTCCATAAAAATTGTAGGTGGTAGGAAATTCCTTTATTTTATCTCTTAGATTTTTCCTCTTTTCAATTTTCTTTACTTTATTACCAATTTCACCTTTTTCCTTTAAAACTGGTAATCTTTTTACAAATTGTTCCCTAAATCTATAATTCCCTTTTCTAGGGCTCATTTGAGAGGTATAATAATAACATAAATAATAGAAGAATACTAATTTACTGTTAAGTTGTCCAATAAAATCATCTATAAATTCTCTTTTTTGCTTTTTTAATGTTGCACAATAAATTGTTCTCAAACACCTATAATCCCCATATTCTGGAGCTATAACAGGTTTAGGAGACATATCTTTTATTAGGATTCTCTTTTCATGTTCTATATCTTTCAAATTGAGAATATAGTCTCTTTTGCTAGTAATCCAAGAAGAATAATATTTTTCAACATCAGATCCTCTTATAACTTTTTTAAAATCCTTTCTTTTTTTCTTAGAAAGATTTTGATATTCCTCTTCATTGATCACATTTAATTCTTCTTTTCTTTTAGTGTCCCCTTCTCCGATATTTTTACAATTATCCCCAAATTCACTTGATATAGATTCTATTTTATTAATCAACTCTTGAATCGAATCAGGATAAATTGAGAATAAATATTCTTTATCATTATTGTATCTAGATTGACTTATCTCATAATGTACTACATTTTCTAAAAGAATTTGAAGAACATTTTCTACTCTATCTAGGCCCTTGCTCTGCTCATTTATCTCATTTGGATCTATATCTTGTGAAGTTTTTACATCTACATTAATTATATCCGTTTTATCTCTATTCGAAAAAACAATAATCGCAGGGGCAGGTAAAGCATTTTCAAAGACATCAATACCTGATAAATCAACTATCTCTTTCCAATTATATTCTAATATTTTTTCCCTAAGTTTTTCGGCGGATTCATTCAAGAAAAATTTATTAGAACATATATATCCTAGTTGACCTGATTCCTTTAACCATTTCCCGCCTCTGAAAAGAAAGGGCATATATAAATCCCATTTTCCTGAAAGCAAATTAGAATATGTTTCTTGATGTCTTTCTTTGTCATCTTCTGGTAAATAATCTATTCTAACATATGGAGGATTACCAACTACAAAATTATATTTTTGTTCATTTTTAAGAAGGGCTGATAAAAAGACATCCTCAATACTTTTGATTAATCTCCCGTCCTCAAATTCTGTTTGTAGGAGATGAATTTTTTGAAGTAAATCTTTTGCAAAAGAGTGGAAGAACTCTGCTATTTTTTCAAAATTCTTATCACTAAGATAGTGTCTTTTCATAGTTTTAATGAATAATTCTTTATCAAAATCTATAATTTTGCTTTCTTTTTGCATTTCTTTTGCTTGTTGCTTAATTGTATCAAACAGTGCTTGAAGTGTTGCAAAATATTCTTCATTATCATAAATATCAATTTGACTTTGTTTTCTAACCATCTTCGTGTGGGGCATCTCAAACCCTGTCTCAAAAAAAGAATCAGCTTCTTCTTTTATTACTGGTAATTTTATATTCATAGATATTTTCTTTCCATTTTGATAATCCTTAAGGGTCATTTTACTCTCTTCGCCCTCACTCTCGTCTAATAATGAATCAGTTCGAAATATTGGAACTCTTTGCAAAGTAAAATATTCTCCTTTTCTTTTTGCGTCCTCAACGGCTTTACGGTAATAAGGGAGCAAAACTACCATAAATTGTGTTTGGGCCATAATTGTTGCAAATGGATGTATATCGAACCCAACCAATCGATATTTATTACACAAATCGTCTAAAACTACATCCCAACCTTCTTCGTCAGCAACACCTTTTGATGCTTCTAAATATCTTTTCAAAGCTGTAACTATAAATGTGCCAGAACCACAAGCAGGATCTAATAGACGCTTATCTAGAACCTTTCTACCTTCATAATCAACAGCATTCAATATGTAATCAACCACTTCTTGAGGGGTGTAGAATTCCCCTAACGCTTTTCTAGTTTCTTTGTCAAAATAACCCTGATAAAGAATTCCTAGAGGGTCACCTTTGATTTCAGAAAAATCAAATTTGCAAAATGTTAGTAGAATTTTTCTAATTTTTTCCCCAAATTCATCCATTGCTAATGTGAATTCATCTCCTGATAATTTAAAGAAATCTATAAACTCCCTTTTTTCATAAGGTTCGGTCCACCAATAAAAAATATCTTCTTCAAAAACTGAAGATACTAATTTGTTTTTTAAATTTGCTATAAGCTCTTGAGTTATTTTAGCCCAAGATGACCTAGGTATATCACCATAGTGGGAGGCCTTTTCAATTTCGTTTTCTATAAACCCAACGAATCTAATGTCGGCAAAATGATAATCTTCAGCTGATTTTCCTAGAATCAATCTAGTAAACAAAGCATAAGTGGTTTCTAAACAGAACATAAATTTATAAAGAGATTCATCCTTACCATCAAGACTACTTTCTTCTATAAATGGTTTCCAATTTTCAGGAACACTTTCTGGTTTTTTTGCATAGGAAATTTTCCAAAAGTCATAAGCACTTTTCAAAAATTCAAAGTCACCTTTTCTTTCCATTTCGTTGAATAGATTTATACTAGCTTTCAAAAGTTCTCCAAAGACTGAATCTTTCTTAAGTTTAAAACTTTCGAAAAAATGTTCTCTAGAAGCTTCATCTTTTAGATTTAATTTTTCTTCAGGGTCCTCAAATTCCTTCAGATATTCAGTAACAACTTTGATTTTAGTAAGATCATATCTCGGTTTTTTTATATGTTGAACTATAGTGGAAACATTTTGCCTTTCCAAATCTAAAACATTCATTCCGAATTTCTTGTCGTAATTGTTCCTAATCCTTTCGTAAAAAAACAATTCGTGCCCATTATATAGAAAACCATACTTAGCTTTTAATGGCTTCATATATCTATTCCAAAGTTGATCAAAATGTTCTCTCAAATTACGAACAGTTGGTTTCTTAAATTCGATAACTGCTCTTACATTTCCATAATCGTCTGTAACATGGATGTCTGTCCTCTTCTGACCTTTAACCGTTTCTTCAACGTGAATATCTTCTTCCTCGTAACCTAACTCTTCTAAAATACCAGACTTGTGAAAATATCTTTTCAGTTTGTCTTCACTTATATCCTCGTTTTCTCTGCATTTATCATGGATTTTCTCTAGTTTTTCTAATATAGTATCTGGTTTGGGAATTACTAACACCTTCATAGACGTATTAAGGATAAGAATTAAATTCTTTTTGGTCAGTTTAAGTATGTAAAAACTTTCAAGAGGTTTCTGATACAGTAAAAATGAAGGAGAAGTGCTCAGACCATTTCTATAGGGGATGGAGATATACTATTAATTGGCAATCTAAGGTCCTTCTTTGTAGAGCAACGAAACAAATTTGAGGAAAAAAAGGTTTCCAAGTGGTAGAAGGTCGTCTTCGTTTTTCTCTATATTAGTTACTCGCTACTCAACATAAAATACCAAAGTTTGCTTAGAAATCACTTGGTCTTTTCCTACTTTTGATAATTTTCTCTACCCTATAGAAGTGGTTGTGTAGTGGCTAGGAAGATGCCCTCTTCATTTGTGTATTAGCTCTACAAATCGTAATAAAAAAAGAATTGGAAAGGGTTTGGTATTACTATTCCTTTTTGACCTCTTAAGTGGTTAGTCACTCAACAAAGAACATTGTAGAATGTTTAGCTACAACTCATCTACTTACTACCCTTGATAGGTGATTTGTATTTCTGCTATGTTTTTGTATTTTTATGCAACCAATTGGTATGTAGAATGTTCCTCCAACTACTTTTCTATTGTATTTCCTAAGCCTCTTAACACTTGCTTCATTATGATTTATTAGTCCTCTCACTATACTCGTCTTGTTCGCTTCAACAATTGCATTACCATTTTCTGAAGGCCATAGATAAATGAAAACTTCCCTTTCCGATTGTATAAGATTAGGGTCACTTTGGACCTTTTCTCCATTGTATTTCTTAACATAGTCATAACTTCCTGTCATCATATTTTCTTTCCTCCTCTTTCCAAAAATGCCTTTGCAAAAATCCTTGCACTCCTACTTCCGTGCTTAGCTACTCTTTTCAACATTTCTTCATTTTCCTCTACATATCTTTCAATTTCATCTTTTGTTCTCTCCTTTTCTTCTTCGTCGATCGTTTTCTTCTCTTCTTCCATTGGTCTAATGACAATTTCCCGACCATCTCCTAGTATTTCTTCTAAACTCTTCTCTTTAATTGCAGATGTTTTTACTTCACTCATTCCTAAACACCTTCATTATCAAATCCCTTTATTTCATCCACTAATCCTTTCTTTAGTGGACCAAAACATATTCCTTCATTCATCTTTGCTAGCTTTTCTTTCATTTTATCACATTATCTTTTTATTATATTACATTCTTTATTTATTTAACAAGTCGTGAAGGGCCCTCGTTATTTTTTATTCCTAATCAAAAGGCCCTCTACGACTCTAAAAGAAAAAAAAGAGAGGGGGGTATAAAAAACTTACGAAGCATTAAAGTTGCATTAAAATTCATTAATATTTAAAAGTATTCATTTACTTTCATTATCATTTATCACTTTATCTTTAGCAAAAACAATTGTTTTTGTTAGCATTATATTTGCTACTTTTAACATTATGATTTGTTTTTTAGCATTTATTTTTCTATTTGTACGATATACATCTATCTTCATTTTCTTTCCTCTGTTAGTACCTGAACATCTAGTCAATTTAGAGGTAGAGAAAATTAGATTAACCCCCCTATTTAAAAATTTGCTTTTATTCTACTTGTAAAATATTTCATTAGATTTGTATTTGGATTCAATAGATTTTCATCTTCTAACAATAGCTAACTATTCCTTTTTATTCCCTTAAATTGACTTTTAGACTAGTTAGTATTTCCCCCATTTAGAAACACATCCTTCACTTGCCCTCAAACTATTCATATAAGTTAGTGTAAGAAAAGAAATAATAACGAAATATTCAAGGGTAGTATAGAACTGTACCTTATCTATTCGTAAAATTGAGCACTATAAAATCAACATTCCCTTGTTAAGTGTCTTATTTATTAATGTATAACTATCTCCTATAGGGGTACTTGATCTAAATGGATATTAGTCTTCATTACTTGCATTCTCTTTTCCTCTCTTTTTTTCTATCGCATCTTTTAACTCAGGATTATCCTCAATAAATTCCATAAAGTCTTTGATAACTTTTTCCTCATCTTCTTCTACTTCTGAGATAGCTTCTCGACTTAGAGCTTGACCACAATTAGAACAGAAACTAGCTTCTTTCGGGACCGTCTCTCCACAGCGAGGACATTCATCAGGTATTAATTTAGATACTTTATGGTCTTCCTCCTCTTCTATTCCGTGAAGTCTTGCATAATCGGGGTCTATGTCTCTCCCACTCATATGGACGTACTTTGCTGGAACATCACTACCCTGAACCCATCCAAACCATTGGCACATTTGGGCTTCGGTAAATCTACTAGCGAGATAGGTGGCCCTCGAATCTCTAAAATGACTGGGGTGATTGGGTTTATCCAGATTAGCTCTCTTTCCTACTTCATTTAACATCTTCCGTACCGAGCGGTAGGCCATTTTTTCGCCCTTATTTACTTGTCCTATGTTCACCCACAGCGGCGCATCTTTATTCTCTCTCTCAGGATGTTCTTCTAACCATTGCTGAAGATAGGGGACCGATTCTATAAGAGGTAATCTTCTAGCTCCTGTCTTGCCCTCTACTACGATTTTAAACCCGTGTTTGTGGTCCTCGATAGAACGAATCGTAAGAGAAAGCAGCTCTGAAATCCTACAACCTGTTTCCCATAGCATAGAGATTATGGCTTTATCACGTGGGTTTTGAGCGTTCTTAAGAAGCTCTTCTACATCCTCCTCAGATAACATCTCTTCGGGTAACTTATCACTGTCTAGATTATTATCCACTTCTAACCACTCTATACACTCTGGATATTCCCCATCATTTAGCCATTTGTAGAATCTTCTTAGTAGTATTTTATAATCGTTCTGAGTGGTTTTATTGATATCCTCACGCCTTTTCAACCATAGAACTATCTCTTCTATATGCTCCCTTTCAGCGTCCTTAAAGGCCACGTCTAACACCTCCCCAATCTTCGGGAGTCGGGTTAAGTATTTGTATCTTCTAGACACACTATAATCATTAAGCTCTAGCTCCCTATCAAAATCGAGTATAGCCTCCCTGTTCTCTGGTAGTATGTCCTCATTATCCTCTACTCTTTTTCTGGCCTTCTCAATCCTTCCGTCTTTCCAATCTAACGGCAAATTATCACACAAATAAACAGTATAGAGTACCCTATATATTACTTACGGACTTGAACCCTTTTAAATAGTTTTATTAAGGCCCGACCACGGCC
>SL_8KL_010_SEDDRAFT_10000293_pt1 | contig 43092 bp, 40 predicted proteins | sample SodLakKL_010_SED_4_FD_11160 | JGI IMG/M metagenome (IMG submission 11160)
TATGGGCTGGTGGTGTAGCCTGGACTAGCATCGGGGCTTTGGGAGCCTCAGACCCGAGTTCAAATCTCGGCCGGCCCACCACTCTTTCTTACTATAAAATTTATAACTTAACTTAGGACTAGTTTGAACAGTATATGATACCTGAAGATATAACCGAAGTGCTAATGAAAAGAAGAACTCTGTCAGTGTTATTTTTAGCAATTGTTTTCGTAACTTTCGCGGTGATTTTGGCTCATACTACAGCTCTTGGATGGGACGAAGGATCATATCTGATGAACGCCCAGTACTTTAGAGGAGAAGGAGAAAACATATCATCTGGATGGCCTTTCTTTACTCCGGGGTTTGTTGCCTTGGCTTGGAATATCACAGGAGAAAGTATCATCGTAGGAAGATTGATTTCTGTGGTTTTTGGTCTACTTGCTTTATTGGTTCTGTATAAACTATGCGAGGAAAAATTTGACAGTCCACTATATCCCTTCGCAGTGTTTGCTCTGGCACCTTTGTTTATATTTTGGTCTTCACAAATTATGACAGAAACTGCAGCCTTCTTCTTTCTTTTTTCAGGTCTCTATGCATTACACAAAGACCGTCACCTTGTTGCAGGAATTTTGATGGGCCTAACAGCTACCGTAAGATATATGTTCATACTCTTCGGTATCGTTGTTCTTGTTAATTATCTTATCAATAAAAACAAGGAAGTATGGAAGTACACCATTGGTGGTGTCTTAGGTATCCTTCCTTTCATGATTTACAGTCATATCTGGCACAGGGGTGCATTCAGTATAATATTGGACTATGTATCCTCTGATGCTTCATGGTCAGGTTTTCTATCACCGGCCATATCAGAAAACATAAAAAAGTTTATCTTTCTGTACGTACCGTTCCTACCTCTCCTTTCTCTGGGATGGAAAAAAAGCCCAAGAATCGAAAGGCTTTTCGTTGTCGTATACTCATTATTTTTGCTGTTTTTTGTTAGAGTCTCATATTACCGATACTGGCTTCCTGTGATGCCATTTATAATTATGATAGCATATAGAGGCACGAACAAAAAGAAATTCCTGGCTGCTGGATTGGTCTTCTTAACCCTCTCGTGTTTTATAGTCTATGACTACAACCAAAGACGAGGTACCTGCCGTGATGAACTATATGAAGCACACGAATTTCTTATGGGCAAAGAAGGAGCTGTTGTAAGTTCCGTGCACTGGACCATAACAGCTTATAGAGTTGATAGAAGGGTCTTTTCGCCATGGGAAGATTATGAGTATATGAAACGTTACAACGTTACCCATATCCTTACCGATGAAGAACTGAACTACACCGAGGAGGCATCATATCCCGAATGTGGATATAAAATCTACAGACTTCAGGAACTCTAACATACTGATAAAATCATACATCAACATCAAAAACTTTAAATAACGTAAAACACATTTGCATAGCGGTATCCATGAACAAATATGTATATTCTTTCGATGAAGGAAGTGCTGATCTCAAAAACCTCCTAGGTGGAAAAGGTTCAAATCTAGCAGAAATGACAACAATAGGCCTAAATGTACCCCCAGGACATACAGTAACCACAGAAGCCTGTTTGAAATATCTAGACGAGGGTAGACTGGCTGAAGAAATAAAAAAACAGATGAAGGAATATATGGAAAAACTCGAAGATAAGATGGGACAGAAGTTCGGGGACCCTGAAGATCCTCTGCTTGTATCAGTAAGGTCCGGTGCTGCTGTATCTATGCCTGGTATGATGGATACCATTTTAAACCTGGGTCTCAACGACAAAACTGTAAAGGGACTGATTAAAAAAACAGACGAAAGATTCGCATACGATAGCTATAGACGTTTCATAAACATGTTTGGAGAAGTCGTCAGGGGAATACCTCACAGAAAGTTTGAGGAAAAGATGAATGAGGTAAAGAAGAAAAGAAACGCAGATAAGGATGTTGAGCTAGAGGCCGAAGGCATGAAAGAGGTTACAAAAAAGTACAAAAATCTCGTCGGTGATATACCATCGGATCCATGGGAGCAACTTGTTGAAGCTACAAAGGCTGTTTTCGCTTCATGGGACAATGAAAGAGCAATCCGTTATCGTGATCTAAACGGACTTCCTCATGACATGGGAACTGCTGTAAATGTCCAGGTCATGGTTTATGGTAATACAGGAGACAATTCTGGAAGTGGTGTCGCTTTTACAAGAAACCCATCGACCGGAGAAAATAAAATTTACGGAGAGTTTCTGAGGAATGCCCAAGGAGAAGATGTGGTTGCAGGAATAAGAACCCCTTTAGACATATCTGACTTGAAAGATGTGTGGCCTGACATATACAAAGAACTGAAGGGAGTCTGTAAAACTCTCGAGGACAAGTACAAGGATATGCAAGACCTCGAATTTACAATCGAGGAGGGAGAACTTTATATTTTACAGACCAGAACGGGAAAGAGGACTCCCAACGCAGCAGTTAAGATAGCACACGACATGCACCAGGAAGGTATAATTAGCAAGGAAGTCGCTCTTCTCAGAGTAGACGGCAAACAGATAGAAAAAATATTACATAAAAGGATAGATCCGGATGCCGACCTAGATAAGCTTACAAAGGGTATCAATGCATCTCCAGGAGCGGCCTCTGGAAAGGTTGTTTTTGACACAGACGAGGCTGAAGAAAGGGGGAACGAAGACGAAAGTGTAATTCTGATAAGACCTGAAACCACACCGGAAGATATCCACGGTCTTGCTGCCTCTGAGGGTGTCCTGACAAGCAGAGGAGGAATGACAAGCCATGCAGCTGTCGTTGCAAGAGGTATGGGTAAACCATGTGTTGCCGGTGCCGAAGAAATAGAAATAAACATCGAAGAAGACTATTTTGAAGTCGATGGAGAGAAAATAGAAAAGGATGATATAATAACAATTGATGGGACCACGGGCAATGTTATTCTTGGTGAAGCTCCGTTGATAGAACCCAAATTCACAGATGAGTTTGAAAAACTTCTTCGGTGGGCTGACAGTATAAGAAAAATGGGTGTCAGGGCAAATGCCGACACACCAGAAGATACAAAAAAAGCAATAGAATTCGGAGCTGAGGGTGTAGGTCTATGCAGAACTGAACATATGTTTTTCGAGCCCGAAAGACTTGAGGCTATGCAGGAACTTATAATCTCAGAGGATAAAGATGAAAGAAAGTATGCTCTTGATAAACTAATGCCCATGCAGAAAGACGACTTTAAAAACTTATTTAGGGCAATAGACGGCAAACCTTTGATAATCAGACTTCTTGATCCACCTTTACATGAGTTTGCTCCAACAGAAGAAAAAAGACAAAAAGAGCTTGCAGAAAAACTCGAAGTAGACAGAAAAAAGATAAAATCCAAGGTCGAAAGACTAGAAGAAGAAAATCCTATGCTTGGACATAGGGGTTGTCGCCTTGGAATAACATTCCCCGAAATTTACAGAATGCAGGTCCGTGCTATTTTAGAAGCAGCCTGTGATGTCAAAGAAGAAGGGCAGGACGTTAGTCCAAAGATAATGGTCCCTCTTATTGGAAATGTAAGGGAGTTAAAAAACATCAAGAAAAGAGTAATAGACCCTGTTGAAAGTAAAGTATTCGTTGACAGGGATAAGATAGACTACGAAGTAGGTACGATGATAGAAATACCCAGAGCAGCTGTGACAGCAGATGAGATAGCCAAAGAGGCCGAATTCTTTTCCTTCGGAACAAACGATCTAACCCAGATGGGACTTGGATTCAGTAGAGATGATGCAGGAACTTTCATACCTAACTACATAGACCAGGGAGTACTAGAAAAGGACCCATTCCAGGTTCTGGATCAGGATGGGATAGGTCAACTTGTAAAGATTGCAACTGAAAAGGGGAGAGAAGAGAAACAAGACCTCTCCGTCGGGATATGTGGTGAACACGGAGGAGAACCCTCGTCGGTCAAGTTCTGCTATAAGACCGGGCTTGACTATGTTAGCTGTTCGCCATATAGGGTTCCAGTCGCTAGGATATCTGCAGCACAGGTCGTCATAGAAGAGGAAAAAGAGGTAGACGAAGGAGTCGATGGTTACTGAACCAAGTCTTGTTGGTTATATTTTTATACTTTGGGACCAAGAGACAAAGACGATGAAACTCAAAGCTCTGTTTTTGGTGCTCCTGGCTTTGTTCTTCCTAATTCCACAACTAGCAAATATCTGGGTCGATTATCTATGGTTTGAGTCGCTTGGTTATCTTTCCGTGTTCACTACAGTACTTTCCACCAGGATTCTCCTCTTTGTTGGAAGCTTGATCTTTACCATGGCTTTCATATGGATAAATTTGAAGATAGCTGGAAGAACCGTGGATCTTGAGGAACTGCGTCTCAAGACAAGGCTTAAAGGGTTTGAAGTATTTGGAGCGTTGTCGTTGTTGGTTGGTATTCTAGCTGCATTTCTGTGCTCCACCTTCTATATGACGGTCTTGAAGTTTTTCAACGGCACATCCTTTGGTACGAAGGAAGCGGTTTTTGGCAACGATATATCATTCTACTTTTTTGATCTACCCTTCTGGAATCTTACCGTAAGCTACTTCCTAGGACTTGTGTTTATTACAGCAGGAATAGTCGGTGCCTTTTACTACATGACTATACAGAAAAAAATGAGCGCGGAAGAGGATTGGAACGATGTTCTAGAAGGAGCAAAGAAACACCTTTTACCTATTACAGGCCTCTTTTTCATGATTCTTTCTATGAGAGTTTTCCTTGCCCGGTATTTTATACTTTACTCTGATATAGGTGCAGTGTTTGGTGCAGGGTTCACGGATGTGAACATAGTTCTACCCATAATAACTTTGGCCTCTATTTTGTGTTTGTTTGTAGGAGTTCTGTTCTTTGTTAATTTGAAACTGGGTGACGTTAAATACCCATTATATGCTCTAGCTGTTTTTGTTGCAGTTTTAGTTCTGGGGGGCGTCGGATCTGTTCTTGTTCAATCGTACCATGTTGAGCCGGCAGAGTTTACCTTAGAGGAGGAATATATCGAAAGGAGTATACAACACACGCGATCAGCCTACGGTATAGATGACATAGAGGAAATAAGGTTCGAACCCACATACGATCTCACCGCCGAAGATCTTGAAGAAAAGAGTGGTACAATGGACAATATTAGGTTATGGGACCGCCGTGTCCTAAAGGACACCTACTCCAGTGTTCAGGAACTCAGAACCTATTATGAGTTCGAGGACGTGGATGTAGACAGGTACCATTTCGAAGACGGACGACGGCAGGTTATGTTGTCTGTTCGTGAGATGGATGTGGACAGGCTTCCGGAGCGTGCCCAGACCTGGGTCAACAGGCATCTTGTGTATACGCATGGAACCGGGGTTGTGATGTCTCCTGTCAGAGACATAACTCCAGGAGGACAGCCCAACTTCTATATGAAAGATCTACCAACCACGGTGACGGGGGAAGCGCCTGATATGGAGCTTCTACAGCTTGATAATCCTAGTATTTACTTTGGCGAAAGAACGGGCAACTTTGTGGTTGTAGATACAAGACAGGAGGAGTTCGACTATCCGAAGGACGGGGAAAATGTGTACACGACTTACGATGGGAAAGATGGTGTAGAGTTAAGCTTTTTAGACAGGTTGGCATTTGCGATAAACCTCGGTGATCTCAGATTGTTGGTTTCAAATGATATAACACAGGACTCCAGAATTCTGATAAGAAGGAACATACACGAAAGGGTCAGGGAACTCGCGCCCTTCCTCCAGTATGATCAGGATCCGTACCCTGTTGTACATGAAGGCGGTATTAAATGGATATATGATTCCTATACAACTTCAGATAGACATCCGTACTCCGAGCCTTACAATGGAATTAACTACATAAGAAACTCTGTAAAGACGACAATAGATGCTTATGATGGAACCACGAACTTTTACGTGGTAGAAGATGATCCATTAGCGGAGACCTACAGTAACATCTTCCCGGATCTTTTCAAGGAAGAGGACAAGATGAGCGAAAACACGAGAAAGCATATAAGATACCCCAAAGACCTGTTTAGAGCACAGGCCGAAATACTGACGACATACCATATGACCGATCCACGGGTATTCTACAACAGAGAAGACCAGTGGGAGATTCCAAGAGAAAGTTACCGCGGAAGGACACAGGAAATGGAGCCTTATTATGTAACCTTGGAACTTCCAAAGGAAAACGAAACACAGTTTACTCTTATGCTTCCGTTTACACCCGAGGACAGACCCAATATGATAGGCTGGCTTGGTGCCAAGAGCGATGGGGAAGGATATGGCGAGAAACTCCTTTATCGTTTCTCAAGGGATGCCTTAGTCTACGGACCTTCACAGATAGAGGCTAGGATAGATCAGGACGCTGAAATTTCAGAAAGGTTTACTCTATGGGCACAGGCCGGAAGTGAGGTCATACGTGGAAACTTACTTGTTATTCCCGTCAAGGACTCTGTGTTGTACATAGAACCGGTTTTCCTAGAAGGATATGAAGAAGCAATACCAGAACTAAGAAGGGTCATAGTTGCGTACAACGACGATATATCTATGCAGCCAACTCTGGAGCAGGCACTTGTCGAAATATTCGGCGAGTATGAGGGCATAGAAGATGTCCCAGAGATGCCTGTGGATCCAGACGACCCGGAAGTTATAGATGAACAGCTTATAGATACGGAGCTCCTTGAGAAAGCAAGGGAGCACTACAACAAAGCACAGGAATACCTAAGAGAAGGAAATCTTGGGAAATACCAAGAAGAAGTGGAAAACCTTGGTGAAATACTCGAAAGGATGGAATCCTGAAAGTTTATAAGTGTAAAAAGGTAAGGTTAGGCTTAGTGATTTAGATGGTAGGTGGATGCGTTCCGCTCTGTGGGTAAGATTATTGCAAATTTCTCAAGATTAAAAAATGAGGAAGTGGGGGGATACAAACATGTCTAAGAACTTAGGTATAACAACATCGAAGGAAGAAGACGTGGGAGAATGGTACAGAGAGGTCGTAACCAAATCAGACCTCACAGACTATACATCCGTCAGTGGATGTTTCGTATTCAAACCCCTTTCTTACTCAATATGGACAACTATTCGAAAAGAGATGGATAAACTTTTCAAAGATATAGGCATAGAGAACGCTTATTTTCCCCTTTTTATACCCGATAAACTCTTGGAAAAGGAATCTGAGCACTTTGAGGGTTTCAACCCAGAGGTCGCATGGGTAACAAGAGCTGGCAGTTCAGAGCTTGACGAAAAGCTTGCTGTAAGGCCTACTTCCGAGGCAATAATGTATGATTCGTACAGAAACTGGGTTAGATCACACCGCGATCTTCCCATGAAGTTAAATCAGTGGAACAATGTGGTAAGATGGGAGTTTAAACATGCCACACCTTTCCTAAGGACCCGCGAGTTTCTGTGGCAGGAAGGCCACTGTGTATACACTAGCGAAGAACATGTTATGGAGGACTGTGAAAAGGTCATGGACTCCTACCAAAAAATCTGCGAGGAATATATGGCCTTGCCCTGTGTAAGAGGCAGAAAGACCGATAAAGAGAAGTTCGACGGTGCCGTTAATACATACTCCCTGGAACATCTGTTACCAGATGGTCAGGCTATACAGGGACCGGACTACCATAACGATGGAACGAATTTTGCCAAAGCATTCGACATAAAGTTCACAGACGAAGATGGTGAAGAAAAATACGCCTACCAGAGTACATTTGGTTTCAGTACAAGACAGATAGGTATCATGGTCATGATACATTCAGATGACCGTGGACTAGTTATACCACCAAAACTGGCTCCTACAAAGGTAGTCATTGTTCCTATATATCAAAACGAAGACGAAAAAGAAGATGTCATGTCGCTGTCTAAAGAAGTCAGTAGCTACATAAAGGACTGTAAAATAGACGACCGTGACCACAAAACACCGGGGTGGAAGTTCAACGAATGGGAGGTCAAGGGTGTTCCTCTTAGGATAGAGATTGGAAGCAACGAAGTAGATGATGGTAAAGTAACCGTAGTTCGAAGAGATACAGGAAACAAAAAATCAGTGGACATCAACGATATAGAAGGTTTTGTAGAAAACGAACTAAGGGAGATGCATAAAGATCTTTTCGAAGCGGCAGAAGAGTTTATGGAAAAAAATATAAGAGAAGCAAAAAACTATGAGGAACTTAAAGAGATTTTAGAAAACAAGATGGGCTTCATAAAAGCGCCATGGTGTGGAAAACAAGCCTGTGAAGATACAATAAAGGACGAAACCACGGCAAAAATAACAAACATACCCTTTAGGTACAGTAAACCAGAAAATAAAAAATGCATAAGATGTGACGAAGATGCCGAACACTGGGTACACTTCGCAAAATCCATGTAAGGGATAAACTTTAAATACTTTTATTATAAAAGGGAATATGATTCTTCTGAGTTATCTCAGGGGGTTCTATTATGCAAGATATGAGCAAAAACGGACAAGAAGAAGTAAAAACCGGAACGACAACTGTTGCTATTGAATATAAGGATGGAGCGATCCTAGCAACAGAAAAAAGAGCTTCCATGGGTTACCAGGTATCCGGTAAAAATACTAAAAAAGTATACGAAATAGATGAAGGTATAGGCATAACCACAGCAGGATCTGTTGGTGATGTACAGACAGTAGTACGTTACATGAAAGCCGAAACCAACCTCTTTAAATACAAAAAAGACCGTAAGATGAACCCAAGTGCAGTGGCAAGTCTCATGGCAAATATACTTCAGAGTTCTAAAGCTCTACCCTTTATGGGTCTCTTTATACTCGGAGGATATAATCACGAAAAAAAGAAAGGTGAGGTATACCAGCTCGATCCTGCCGGAGGGATTCTTGGAGAAGATAAATACTATGCAACAGGATCTGGTTCACAGGTCGCATACGGCCTTCTTGAAGATGGTTTCGAAGAAGACATGAGCAGGGACAAGGCTGTCAGTCTAGCCATCAGATCAATAAGAAGCGCATCGAAAAGGGACATAGCTTCCGGAAATGGTTTTTCCGTGATGATTATAGATGAAGAAGGCTGCCATGTTCTTGACAAGAAAGACATAGAAAAATACCTGGCTAAATAATCTAGTGATCGAACTTTCGTTGGACTTTCTGTAGGTGATTAAATGGAAATTATAGATAAAGTTAAAGAAGGGCTTCCAAACGATGCGATGATCTCGGAGGTCTGTTTCGAAGGAAGTGACATAGTCCTCTATACAAAAAACAGGGATATGTTCAAAAGCAACGGCAAGTTCATAAAGAAACTTGTCAAAAAACTCAAGAAAAGGATAGAGCTAAGGCCTGACGCTTCCATAAGAAAGGATGAAGAAGATGCGAAGAATATAATAGAAAAAGAAGTACCTGAAGAAGCCGGTATAGAAGAAATAACGTTTCAGCCTGGTTTCGGAAAGGTAATAATAGAAGCACTCAAACCCGGTCTAGTGATTGGTAAGGGAGGCAGTACCCTCGAAAAGCTAAAAAAAGAAACTGTATGGAAACCCCAGGTCAAGATAGCACCTGAGATTTCCTCCGATGTGGTTGATACAGTAAGAAAGGTCCTCTACCAAGAATCCGAATGGAGAAAAGATTTTTTAAATGATATAGGAGAAAGAATCCACTCGAAAGAAGTAGATGAAGTTGACTGGGCGCGGATCACATGTTTGGGGGGTTGTAGGGAAGTAGGAAGAAGTTCTTTTGTTCTCCAGACACCAGACTCAAGGATAATGATAGACTGTGGTATAAAGCCAGGGAACAAACACGAATACCCTTACCTACAGGTTCCAGAGGGTGATATAGGTTCCTTGGATGCTGTCGTTGTTTCACATCCCCATCTTGACCATATAGGCTTTGTACCATATCTTTACGAATATGGTTATGAAGGCCCGCTTTATTTAACCTCTGCAGCAAGGGATTTGATGGTACTACTCTGCCTGGACTATCTCGATGTCGCCAAACGCGAAGGAAACGAAGTTCCGTATTCTTCCCAGTCTGTAGAAAAGGCTGTTAAGCACTCCATAGCACTTGATTACGGACAGGTCAGTGATATAACACCCGATGTGGGCCTAACCCTTGAAAACGCTGGACATATACTGGGTTCGGCACTTGCACATTTCCACATAGGCGAAGGTGATCACAACCTAGTATACACAGGAGACTACAACTTCGGTGAATCGAAGCTTTTCGACAAGGCATCGACAAACTTTCAGAGAATAGAAACGCTCATAACCGAATCAACCTACGGTGAAAACGATGCGATACAACCATCAAGAAAGGACGCAGAAAAACAACTTATCGAATACGTTAAGAAAACCGTTGAGCGCGGTGGAAAGGTCCTTATACCTTCCTTTGCAGTCGGAAGAGCACAGGAGTTGATGTGCATATTAGACGAAGAATCAAGAAAAAATGATCTTGACGTCCCGGTTTACTTGGAGGGAATGATGTGGGATGCAACTGCAATACATACAACATACCCCGAGGACCTTAATGATAAAATTCAACACCAGATATTCCATAAAGATCATAATCCTCTTACATCAGACATATTCCATAGGGTAGCTTCGAAAGAAGAAAGAGATGAAGTAATAAACTCATCTGATCCTGCAATAGTACTATCTACATCAGGAATGCTCACAGGTGGACCTGTAATGGAATATCTAAAGGAGTTTGGACCCGACGAAAAAAACATGTTAATATTTGTAGGATACCAAGCAGAGGGCACAATGGGAAGGAGGATACAGAAGGGCTGGGACGAAATACCTGTAAAAAGGAAGGGTAAAAGAAAGGTCGTGGAACTCAATCTAGAAGTTGGGACTGTAGATGGTCTTTCCGGACATTCTGATAGAAATCAGATCGTAAACTTCGTAAACTCTCTGAAAAGCAAACCCAACAAGACGCTGACTGTACACGGCGATGAAAATAGCTGCATCCAGATGGCCAGAACCCTCCATAATATATTTAACAGAGAAACTATACCGCCGAAGGATCTTGAAACTATTCGCCTTAAATAGCTTATCTTATTTTTTAACGTCAAAAAACAAACTATTCTTATGACCGAATGCAGCTACTGTGGTAAAGACGCCGACATCCCGTTCAGATGTAAGTTCTGTGATGATGTTTTCTGTTCGAGTCATAGACTTCCTGAAAACCATGAATGCATTGGGTTGGATAAATACAAGGAAAATGCCAAGGAAGACGGAAAAGTAGTGTATGAGCCGTTCCGGATGAAAGTAAAAGATAAGAAAGAGTCTTCTCCAAGTGCCTTATCTTTGGTGTTGAAGGGCATAAAGAAAAACTACTATATGATGATAATCTCTCTATGTTTTTTTATGTTTATTCTGCAAGCATCTATATCAGGATTTACAGAATATCTATGGCTGTCCCCTGAAATAGGAGAAATACTCAGCAAACCTTGGACACTAATAACATCTATATTCCTCCATGGGAACACATGGCATCTCTTTGTAAACATGATTGTCTTATTCTTTTTTGGAGGCGAACTTGAGAGAAGGATAGGTGGCAGAAAGTTCCTAGAGCTATTTATTATAGCCGGACTCGTGGGTAATATAGGGTTCACGGCATTCTCAAACATAACCGGTGATCTTTTACCAGCAATAGGAGCATCGGGAGCTGTATTTGGAGTATTCGCAGCCCTTGCGATAATAGCACCAGAAATAAAAGTTCTGATATGGTTCGTGCTTCCCCTTAAGATAAGACACGCCCTGCTTATATTTGCACTATGGGACCTGTTCCTATTACCAAGAGGTGGGCCAATAGCAAACTCTGCACATCTATCGGGACTCCTGATAGGTGTTATCTACGGATATAGTCTTAAGAAAAAGGAAATAGGTACAGCATTTAACAGACTAGGGAGTAAGTTCTGAAAAGACTTCTCTACTCTTCTTCTCCTCGAACTACTTCAGCGTAGCTCGGAGCGACGACAATGTAGTTCTCATCTATTCCAGCGATGTCCCCATTGACAGCTGTACAGGTCTTTCTGATTCTCTCGATTGCTCTCTTCAGATCCGACATGTCCTTCTCCTTGATTCTCTTTATCTTGACAAAAACTATCCTGCCTTCTCTGACTGATTTCTGAACTTCTTCCGCATCCTTGTACTCTTCCAACTCAGTCACTTCTATAGGAACAGCTCTAACCTGGCCTTCACTTACTTCTTCGGAGAGTTCGAGAAGATCTACATCCTTTATATTTTCTTCTTTCTTTCCTAAAATGTCTTTAAGTGCCAAAGTTCTCACCCTTTTAGTTTTTTCCATCGAGTTATATAAAACTATCCACTTACTTACTCTCTGCTGGTTGATTCAAGCATTGAAACTATATTCCATATTTGGGTTCTCGTATACATCGGTATATTAGCATCGTTGGCCACTTCATCCAGCTTAGAAGTACATGAATTTATTCTAACGGAAAGTTCTTCTTTGTTGTTCTTTATGATCTCTATACATTCCTTACACTCCTTCTGTATGTTTCTAGGGACGGATCTGTCCTCTGAAACCTGCTTCAACATTTCAACTATAGGTTCTAATCTTTCTTGCATGGTATTCACCAATTTATACTTGTACATAAGAGGACCGTCGACTATCAATTTATAAAAATTTAAGTATAAAAAACTTTTCATCTAAAGTTTCCTTGATTCGGTCTCAAACACTTCCTCAAGTATATCTATCATTTTCTTCACAATGCTGTCATAATCTGTATTGGTACCGTTACCGGAGGCTGCTGCATCATGACCGCCAGCAGAACCATCCAATACGTCCTCAATCTGTGAAAATAGATCGTTTCCCAAGTGTATATGCTCTGTAAGCTCTCTTCTACATCTACCACTAACCCTCATCTCATCATCTCTTATAGAGAAAACGATGGCAATGTCCGAGCCCATTCTTAAGAAGGATCGAGCCGACGCTGCTTCAAAGGAACCAACACTCGAAAAAGAAACTATATTGCCACCTATATCATAGTTTTGCATCCTAGAGGCTGCCTTCAGTCTTGCTATTCTCTCTGATCGATCTATGGGCGTACTCAAAATAGAAAGTATTTTTGAATAACTACTTTCCGTTTTGGAAAGAAGCTCTGATATATACTGAAACTGTTCGCCATCGGCAAGCCTTAGATGTGAAGTATCCGCAACAATACCACAGATCAAAGCATCTGATGCCTCTTTGTTAAACTCCCATCTGTCCTTCAAAAGTTTATATACGAGCTCAGATGTTGACTTCGCATCTTCGTCTATATATCTTAAACCAATCAATGAATGCAGATCTCCGGGTGAATGGTGGTCTATTAGCATAGTTTTACCACTGAAATCGTCCAGTTTCAAAGGCTTTATCTGATCAGAAGAAGGACAATCGACTATAACCAAGGTATCAAAATCAGAAATATCGGGTGCTTTATCGAAGGTATAACCATCGGCAAGGTCACGTGCACCCTTCGATACCGTATCCGGCACGGCTAAATGCGCATCACCGTCGAAAAACTCATAAAGAGCTATAGCTGATCCAACCGCATCGATATCTGCGTTATGGTGCGTCAGAATTACGGTACTATCGGATTCATCCAGGGCTTCATAAAATTCCATATAATCTCCTCGACAAACAGAAAAATAGTAAGAAGGGGGATGTTTTAACCTGCTTCTTCGGTGCTTCCACCAGACATAAGGTTCCTCAGCTTTTCCTGGTTCTCTTTGGCTTTGTCTTCTACGTCCTTTTCCTTCTTTTCAATGGACTTCAGCTTTACCTCTAGAGTCTCTTGTTTCTCTTCAAGATCTTCAAGAAGGTCATCTCTGTTGGACTTAATCACAGTGGGACCAACTACTCTAAAAACTTCCTCGTCCTCTCCTGTTTCCTTGAGTGCCTCTACTGCCTTATCTATCTGAGACTTGTGTGCTCTGAGCTCCATCCTCTGTTGCTCCATCTGCTGAAGTTGTTGCTGGCTCTGCTGAAGTTCTCCTAACATCTGCTGAGCTTCTGGTGGTAGATTTTGTGGATTTTGTGGCATATATTTCACCTCCTCATTGTTTTCTCCGAAACCTTTACGAGTCTAAGTATAGTATTTACGCCCGCTCTTAGGCTTGAAACACTGTTTGTCTCGACTTCCACCTCAAGACAGGCTTTATCTGCATCCATAGATACTTCGAATAAACTTGAGCTATCTTGGTCTACTTCGATAGCTCTCTTAATTAAATCCGGTGAGACCACATCAAGTTCAAGTTTTGCCCTCATTCTACCTAGCTTTTATCTCCTTTACACCGGCAGCTCTCTTCTTCTTTAGAATTCTGTACCCACAGAAGGGACATCTGATTCTCCTTCTGAGATCATCCTTCTCTATATCTTCCTCACACTTCAAACATCTGTAGGTCATTATTTCTCACCTGATTTCTCAAGAACCTTTTCAACCATACCCTTTCCCTTTGTCTTGGGTCTCCACGTCCCACCAGCAATCTTGTTGCCGCATTTGATACACTTCCATATACCCTTGGCCTCTCGTTTTAGCGAATTTAAACCGCACTTTGGACATTTATGCCTTCCTTTCTGGTCCTTCTCTATATCTGAAACCTTGTTCCTTATACGCTTCCCGTACCTTGCTCCATATCTCTTTGCACTGTTCCCTTCTTTCATACTATCACTCAATTATTTTTCTAAGCTCTGTTGTTTTTTCCTTGGCCAGTTCAAATATCTTCAAAAGTTCATCCTTTTTGAACCCGCCGTTTCCTCTCTTCTGAAGTGAGCAAAGCTCTTCTTCAGTCCAGGTCACGGTTACCATACCATCAACGATTTCTTCCTCGACCAGGTCAGGATCGATTATGTACTTATCGTCTATCTTTCCAACCGTACATGCAATTGGAACCTTCCTGATTTTAAACTCTTGTTCCTGATCTCTAAGAACTTTTTCATCTTCATAACCAGGCATATATGCCTCTTTAAGAGCCTTTATAGCTCCAAGTGCCGAGGCATCCATAAGGTTTCCATCATGGTCAAGTACGTGTATATCAACCATGATCTTCCATACCTTCTCGCCTTCTTCGATACAAAGATCTTCTAGTGGGAGTGCCTCACATTCACGGAGACCCCTGTCTATAACTCTGGATAACTCCGTAGCGTCCTTTCCAGGGGGACCAGATTCAAAGTTAGGCGAGGCCATAGGTCCAAGTTCAGCATTAACCATAAGTATGCCTTCGTCTGGTGTATCTGGGAATGGATGTCCAACTCCGAACTTCACACCCACAATTACCTTGCTATCGCCAAGGGTAACTTTGGCACTGCCTTCGGCTTTCTTCGCAACACCCGTTTCTATCTTTATGTCTCTGAACTCCTTTAGACCTCTTCCGTCTAATCTTTTACCGCTTTTTATCTTGTCCAATGCAGCCTGTTCTTCTATTTCAGTTATATCCATCATTTTGAATCCTCAAATGTTTTCATTAAAGCTTCTCTTTGTTTTTCAGCAACCTTTTTGCAACCCTTCACAGCAAGACCAAGCATCTCATCCATCTCATCTATGTCTGTCATTCCGTCCATCTGTAAAAGAGTTATATCTCCCGTTTCTGCGTTCATTGCTATTGGAAGATCTACCTGACCATCTTTGTCTTCTTCTCCCTTCAGATCGAGAACCGGTGTATCTTCAATCTTTCCTGCAGCACATGCAGATATTAGGCCCTTCATAGGCACGCCTGCATCTGCAAGAGCAATTGAAGCTGCGTTCAATGCAACACATCTTGTTCCTGCATCGGCAGAAATAACTTCCATGTATACATCTATAGTAGCAGTTGGGAACTCCTCCAAAAACACTATAGAAGAAAGTGCTCCTTCAGAAACCTTTCCTATTTCCTTACCTCTTCTCGAAGGACCTGGCCTTTTTCTATCTTCAACCGAAAAGGGTGTAAGATTGTATCTACACTGAAGGATACCTCTTTTTGGTTTTTGTCTATGTTTAGGATGTAGTTCTCTGGGTCCGAAGACTGCAGCAACTGCTTCTGTATTTCCCATTCTAAAGTATCCGGAACCATCTGCTCTCTTAAAGATACCTACTTCTGCTTCCATATCCCTAAGATCTTCAATACCTCTTCCATCTATTCTTTTTCCATTTTTCAGTAGTTCTTTATTTTCACTCATATTTCTCACCTTTTGTTTAGTATTTTTTCGACTTTTTCTTTCAAGCCCCTTCCATGACCTCTTTCATCAACGGTTTTTACAGCCTCTAAGGCAAGGTCTTCTTTTCCACCACCTATCCATACAATTCCATTTTGACCTATGATTATTCTCGAGTCCGTTTTGTTCTTAATCATCTCGACCATAGATCCACCTTTACCTATCAACCTGGGTACTCTGCTTGGGCTTATTCTAACAATTCTACCACCGGTAAGCTTCTTGCAGATTCTGTCCTGCATCGAAAGCTTTACATCCTTCTCACTCGTAACCTTTATCACTTCCGTGTATATGATATCACCTATATCGTATACGTCGGATAGCTCCGTTTCATCAAGATCTATGAACTCTTCTGATCCCTCAGCAAGTGAAAGGTAACCATCATACGGTGAATCCAGTTCTATCCACCAGTGGCTGGGACCTATACCCGAAACCTTTCCTATTACTTTGTCTCCTTCCTTTGGTATGTAACCTCCAGAAAGCGGTATAACTCTTACCTTTGATTTTTCAATTCTTGCAACACCAAGAACCTTTGACTTTACCTTTCCATTTTCTTTGTAAGTGCCTCTATCAGAGAGATAATCACCCTCTACAATAACGTCTCCGGGAAGCACGTTTGATTTGTCTTCAACTAATTTTTTTCCCATTACTTTCACCTCATTATTTATCCATTATTTTTGTCTCAACTTTACCCTTTGTTACTGAATTCGCCTTTTTATAAAACTTGTCCTGAAGTCCAGCGGGCATCTTAATAACTGCCCTCCATGACCCATCATTCCCCCAGTCCTCCTTTTCCAACTTCCCTATGTCTCTTAACTTACCGGATGCCTGTCCTGCATAGTCTGCAGGTACGCGAACAGCTATCCTAACCTCCTCCACGGAAATTGGAAGGATAGCCTTTATCTCATCCAGTATGTCGGAAACCTGTACTTCCACATCTTTCATCTCATCTATGTGGATACCGGCCTCATCTATTGCATTTCTTATACGCTTCGGGGGATGTGGTTTACCTGTTTGTGGATTCACAGCTCGTCTCGCTATCGTTGAAACGACCTTTTTCTTCGTTTCCTCCCGCATTTTTCTTCTCTGTTCGGTCGTTAACTGAACTTCACCATCCCTTATTATCTTGTATACTATTTCCTTTATGTCGTTTGTACCGAACACCTTATTTAGCTCGTCGTCACCTACTCTCTTACCTTTATCTGCATCCTCAAATACTTCGTCTGCCGCGATAAGCTCGCCAATTTCTATGTCTTTTCCGTCTTTCACTTCTAGTGCCTTATCGGGATCGACAAGCACTTCAAAGTGATTGCCATGTGAATCAAGACGAGCTATGACGGCATCGTCTATTGATATCATCAGATCACAGGAGCTCTTCGCACTCCCCTTCGTCTAGGTAACGGAAGCCTTCTTCCTCGGTTACTATCGCCATCTTAACAGTTTTTTTGGTTATCTCTGTGTCGCCTTCGCTAAGTACCTTTATCGCAAGATCCTTTGCTTCTTCTTCTGTCATTCCTTCCTTCCACTCTTCTTTAAGAAGCTCTTCGCCTCCCTTTCTTCCTTTTCCTATTACCTGGGCATTCCATCCATAGATATCACCACCCACATCGGTTTCAAACAGCATGGATTCTCCTTTGTAGACTCCTCCTATAAGGAACGAAACACCCATGGGCCTGAGACCGCCATACTGGGTATGTTGCTGCTTAAAGTCACCTATATCCTCTGCCAGTGATCTGACATCGATCTTTTCTTGGTATGATATCCTATATACCTGCGCCTGTTGTCTTGCCTGATTAACAAGAACTCTCGTATCTCCAACAAGGCCTGCTGAAACTACTCCTATATGTTCGTCCAACTGATGTACCTTTCTGCTACCTCTGTCATCAGAAAGCTTGTCGCATGGTCTGAGCCCTGCAAGAACAACACCACCATCAAACTTTATCCCTGCACAAGTAGCAGCTCTCTTTATAGCTTCCCTTGCATACTCTACCTGGAAAAGGCGTCCATCGGGTGAAAAAGTAACGATAGCTCTATCGTAACCCATCTTTCCTTGTTTCGGCATCATTCCCATATTTGTTCACCAATCATCCATTTTATTATTGAAATGGCAAGAAATGCCACATCTCTCTTTTTTCCAAATACTTATTACACCCAACCTTTAAAAGCTTTTATCCGTATCTCGGTTCCTTGGGTTTCGAAGAACTTAAGCAAACAGATATTTAACTTTTTTGATGCACGTAGATATTATGTCCAATGATAACACCGATATCTTAAAAAGAATAGAGACATTTACAAGCGACTCGGACAGGTATAAATCAAAGCTGATAGATAAAGAAAAATTAGAAGTTTTTGATGGAGAAAACAAAATAGCCGAAGTGGTTGTATCCAAAGAACAAGGAGTGGACGCCGGTCTATACAAACAAGAGGGCTTCGAAGAGGAATACAAGAACTTCGAGAAAAGTCTTGGAAAGTTCTACAGGGAAAATCTTGATGTGGAGCTTGTGATTAGCAAGGAATAAATTAATTTCTTTCTTTGTAAAAATCACATTTTTTCTTCAAAATACATTCGGAACAAAGTGGTTTTCTGGCTTTACAGATCCTCCTACCATGTCTTATAAGATTGATGTGGAACTCCTGCTTCCTTGGCCCGGGTACAATACCTTCTAAAAGTTTATGGGCTCTTTCCCTCGTACTATATTCGGGAATAAGTCCAAGTCTTTTTGAGACACGGAAGACGTGTGTGTCTACAGGAAAGGTTTCCCTTCCGAAGGTAAAGTTCAGCACAACGGCTGCGCTCTTCGGTCCTATACCAGGGAGACGACGAAGCCACTTCTTCGCCTCTTCTGTACCCATTTCTTCTAGAAAGCTCAGATCAAGCCCGCCGCGCCTTTCTTCTATCTCCTTGAGACATTCCTGTATCCTTTTGGCTTTGATGTTGTGAAGACCGGCGACGGATATAGCATCCGCTACCTCTCTTACGTCGGCCTTCATTATATCCTCGGGGGTATCAAACCTTTCGGTGAGCCTTTGATAGGCCCTGTCCCTATTGGTATCGTTTGTGTTCTGTGAGAGTATAACCTGTATCAACGAATCAAGAGGTTCTTCTCTCCCGTCTACAACGGGGACACCGTAATCTTCCTTTAGGAGATCTATGACCTCTTGAAGCTTGGACATAATTTCACTGTCGAGATCCATAAATTTAAGCTTAAAATATCAGTTACAAAAAGTAAACTTTTTAATCTAGCACCCAAAGAAACTATAGTCAGAAGGCGGGGGTACCCAAGCGGCCGAAACCTCAAGGTTTCGTACCTTGCCATTTGCCTCTCTTCGAGAGTAGGCTGATAAGGTGGCTAAAGGGGCAGCGTTGAGGGCGCTGTGCACGTAGGTGCTTCGTGAGTTCGAATCTCACCCCCCGCACCATATTACTAAAACAGGAGACCGACCGGAAGAACTATTTCATCAAAATTTGATATAAAGCCTATCGTCCTTTTTCTTCACAGTACCTATGATTTTACCCTTACCATCGATCCCTTCCTTCCTGGAAACTCCGAGCATATCATTGGTTTCATCGATAACTCTATAGTAATGATTCCCTTTACGCTCCCTTTTAAGTGGTTTTACCTTGACATCAAACATCACTTCTTTTTCCAAAAAGCGATCAGGATATTTAATTATATCATCGACTGTTGGGCTTTCTTCCATATCATTCTTCTTTTTCGCACGAAGTAAAACCAGGACAAAAATCAATAACGCCAAGGGTATGGTAATCTTAAAAATCATTTCCAAATGACCGTCCGAAGAATAAAGATCGTCTTCTATAAACCCATCATCTGAATCTAAAATTAGACTGAAGCTTTCTGAGTATATAGAATCTTCTGTATTCAAAAAAAGTTCAATCTCATCGTCGAACTCTGACCTGTCCCGGGAAGATATATCAAGAAAAAACAAGGCCGTATCGCCGGGGCCTATTCTTCCTATGGTGTCCGGATCCGATCGATAAAAACTCTGATCAATAGCAGGCATAACTAAATAAATATCGTTCATGTTGCCTTCGCCTTCGTTCCTGACTTTAACATCCAAGGTTTCACTACCTCCGACCGGAATCTCCACCGTTTCGGGAAGTTTTATAATGGGCCTTGAGGGTGTATTTTCCAGTTCAATACCCGTCGAAACCTCGGACAAGACTTCACCAGCAAAAGAGGCTGAAAGCCTGACATCTTTGTTTCCTTCGGCATCACAAGCATCCAACACAAAAAAACCGTCCAGGGTCTCCGTAGAAGACGCTCTAACTTCGTCCTCAAAGGTATGAGAAAAGCCGTCACAAAAGATTTGAGCCTCCAACAGTACGCCGATATCATCTGTGCCTAGGTTTTTGAGGGAATATCTAAAAGGAATCCTTCCGTTCGGTTCTACTTTGTGGGAGACCGGCTCCATTTCTAAATCAAGAGGGCCGATCCCACCAGAAACGTCAAAAACGTTTCTGTGACTATCTACTATATCACCATCTTGGTCAGTGAACTCCAAAAATAACACATAACTACCGGCACTGTCTATCTGATGCCTGAAATAGAAAGTGCTGGTTTCTTCATGGAGATGAAAGGTTTCTTCTGCTTCGAGGATTCCCCTATGAAACAAAGAGACCTCGAAGGCATATGCATCATCTAAAGTCTCCAAACCATCCCCTTCCAGGGCTACTTCGACAGCACCACCGACTCTGTCTGGTTCATAAATTTCCGCTTCCGTCAAACCGGCTGCAGACACGCCAGAAGAAATGTAAAGTTGACACAAAACAAGAACAACGACAACAAGTAGGTTCTTTAAATCCATATCTATTAAATTGTATTTGGTGTAATATATTTCTTACCTGCCAAACCGGGCCTCGTAGGCATTTCTTTTTTTCTTTCTATAAAAGAGGAAAAATACAAACAGGGACAGTATCAGGATAGCAACACCTAGGATTATACGAAGTGTCGGAAAAACAGGTTCCTCCGTAACATCAACTTCCTGTTCTCTCCTAAGGATTGAGCCATCGAGAAGAAACTCGTAGTCTAAAACGTATGTCCCGGGCTCGACCTCTTTCCTAATCCTGATGCTAAACTCCACCTCTTCGGTTTCGCCAGCTTTTACAACACCATCCTTTACTTCTGGGTTTATACTCCATCCGTCGGGAACACCCGGTCTTACTTCAAAGCCTATGTCTCTGTCCATCTTGTTCTTTATAAGGAAAGAGGTATAGCCTAATCCGTCTGCCTCTATATCCTTGACTTCTACTTCTTCTACCTCTATATCATCAAAAAGTCTGTCTCTTCTAAAAGATATGTCCCTGGTATACCATTGACTGTAGTCCACATCCACGGAGATAGGCTTCCCGAATCCGTAACCAAATCCTCTGCTATCGTCCGGTCCAATCTCAAAAAAACTCCACAGTACCTCTTTTTCTTCTTCATAGATCGCCTTCGGTGAAGGATCAAAATCTATCTTGTCTATCTCAACAGGAATCTCTTCTGATATGCGTTCATTGAGTTCAACTATATCGTAGCTGTTGTCAGTAGGATTCCATAACTCCATCCCAACGTATGTTTCTCCTTGTTCCCCATCTACATGTACATTTCTCTTGATGATGGGTCTATGCTCAGGAACGGACTTTATTCTAATGTACAAGGTTGTACTGTCCAAAACTTCATCCTGGGTGCCCAGAGCTTTGATTTCCATCTCCTTGGCTGTACTCTCTGTATCCATCGGAATATCCATATCCAAAAAGAACCCTCTTACTTCACCCGATTCGATGTTTTCTCTTGTAAAATCGATACTATGCCATCCGTCCTGATCATCTACCTCAAGATCAACAGAAGCCGATGCAGTACCCGAGTTCTTGAAAGACATCGGTATAGAAACCTCTTCACCGGGTACCATCTCCTTAAACACAACTCTTTCAACGAACTCTATCTCTTCCGATGGATCGGGCGGTGCAGCACCCGATCCGGACGAACGTCGGTCTGGCTCGGTTTCCTCCTCCCCCTCAACAACAACCATATGAAGAACACTCTTAGTGCCCTTATCCAACCCTTCATCTTCACCCAAAGTCTCATTCTCCGCTCTATAAACAACGGTAGCATTTACCATATATTCCCCCGGAGATAGATCATCACCTAAGACGTAAGAAGTTCCTTTGTAATCTCCTATATCGAGTGTATCATTGTAATCAAACTCTCCCTGGTATTCCAAGTTTCCGTTGTCGTTATCGATCACATCGACCGTTGTAGTTGAATTGACATAGAAAGGAGAAGATCCTACGTTACGGAAAGACGTATAAAGTTCTATCTTCGTTCCTTCGGGTACTGTACTCTCGCTTATCTGTGAATACACTTCGGTCACAACTACCTCGTTTATCTCAAAGGCAAGGGGTTTTGTTGTATTAGGACTTCCTGCAGACGTAAAACCTGATAATAATAAAAACACAAATATTACGACAAAAAGCAATTTTTCAGTCCTCATCACTTATCACTTAGTGCTACTCTTTTGTATACCAATACCCAAAGAGCACCAAAAACAAGACAACTACCACCAGGAGCACATTTTCAGCCGGGTAAGCTGTATATTTTACTGTAAATGGCATGGTATTCGTAGCAGTGGTTTCCCCATAGTTCACCACGTTCCTAGCAGCTCCAGAATATTCATCTTCCTCGGGAAAAAATTCAAGTCGGAAGGGTCCCTTGAAATCCGTGCAGACTATCCGACAGTATTCATCCTGTTCTTCTTCACAAAGCTGGGTTATACAGCTCCTAAGCTCTTCGCCTTGCTCATCCTGGCACTTCTGTCTGTAGCCCACCAGTTCCATGTAACTTGGTTCAACGGCTTCAACAAAGTCTTGGAGCTCTTCTGTGTAATCAACTGTATGTTCGGTGGTGCCATCTACACCGGACCATATCATCAGATGACACATGGTCTTTTCTTCACCGGCATTCAGTTCTATTCTTGATTCAGAAGCAGTTATTCCGGCAAAAGCCCCTTGACTGGAAAAAATAAAAAATAAAACAAAGGCTACTGTACACACTGCGAAATCTCTCTTCATCTTCTATTCAGCCTCCATATCAACAGGCACTTGAATCTTCGCTATCGAGGACTCCACAGAACTCGTACTGCACTTCGTAGGTTCCTGCCTCAACTGCATCTGCAACGTCTATGTAAAACATCTGCCTGCAGTGGTCTGCTTCCGTGATGTACGTTTCGCCGTCGTGGTACACAGAGTCACACCAGAGGCCAGCTTCATTACCTATCTCAGTCCAACCAGCATCATCGAACTCGCTTGTCTCCGACCATCCGCCTGATTCGTTGACGGTAACGTTGCTGTAAACTGTGAACCAGTCTTCATTGGTAGCCATCTGTTCGCTAAGCTTGTGGTACATGTCCACCGGCTGGTTTGTTGCATCGTCAACGTCTATCTGGTAACCGTTTGACTCATCAGCATTCCCCAACGCTGCGTTACCTGTTGTTCCAGGATCCAGACTTCCGAAGTCAACTTCAGTTTCCAGGGCTCCGACGGGATGTATAGCCATCCAGGCAGAGACCGTCGCTGTCAGAGGTGTTTCTCCAGTGTCCGCGTCCTGTCCTGAAGCAGAAACCAACGGCATCACCAGTCCCGCAATCAAAGTCACCATAACTATGGAGGTGATTGTAACCATTAATTTTTTCTTAGACATAACTATCAACTACTTAAAAAGTTTGAAGTCTTTTCCTTATAAAGATTTCCCTTGTTATCAAACGAAATCAAGCTCCACACACGTCACTTCCTGAACCAGACTCTGTGGCACAGTAGTGATAAGTGGTATTGTAGTCGCCTGTGGGCTGTGCTTCAGGAACGTTCAGCCAGTACCTCAACCAACAGTCGTCTCCAGCAACAAGATCCGAGCAGACACCATCTCCGATCAGACTGTAATCCGTGACGTTGAACTCTATAGCACCGTCCACAACCAGGTTCGAGCCGTCGGGATCCGTAACGTTTGCCTGGTGAACAACATGTTCGGCACTCATGAAGTCATCCCCCGAAGTCAACCCACCGCCATCGGTGAAATGGTACAGATCTACATCTACGTTGGTAGCAGGGTCTATCGTTATATTGTAACCCGTGTTCCCGCCCGGATTGTTGTCTCCTGCATCCACGTCCTGAGATCCCGGCGACATCTCACCGAAGTCAACACCGGCCTCGAGGGCATTCGAAGGAGCTATCTCAATCCAAATATAATCCGTAGTAAAGTTTAGAACATCCCCTTCGGAAACCGTGCCATCTGCCTCGGCCACGGCCCTGAACTCGTAGGTGGTTACACCCTGTAAATTTGAAAGGTTGTGCTGGAACTCCCCTATATCCGTCAAGGTTTCTACTTCGGTTGAATTCCACTCTGTGGCTCCTTCTTCCCTCCAATCAAAGTAAACATCGGCGTCATCATAACCTCCTAACTCAATCAACTCACCGTGAAGTGTCGCTGAATCATGTGATATATCAGTGGCTTCGTCCGTTTGCACATCAAGAGAAACTTCATTTATCCATGCCGTAATGCTTTCGACGGTCGGTGACTCTTCGGTTTCTGTTGATAAATCGTATTTGAACCAGAGATACTCCTCGGTAAGGTTGGCTCCTTCTTCGACAAATGGCTCGCCATCAGTAGCCTCGAACCAGTCTTCACTATCCATTTCTGGCATCTGATCTGTATCGGTGAAGGCAAGAGAAATGTTTACATCTGTACCGGCTGGCTCATAGGACTCCCATGTTACTTCACTCTCCGAAACATCCTCTATCCCTGTATCGTAGGAGGTAGATATCCTATACCCCTCGGAATGGGCAAAGTCGGCGGTCAGGTTCATGGCATCCACATAGGCCCATGCTTCATCACCATGAGGATGTGAATCTGACTGGAGATAAATATTGGTCCTGACTGCATCCACTTCCCCTGTGGGAGTATATGTAGCAGATTCCTCAACCCACCCTGTAGAGCCCGAATGAGACAAAAGAGTTTCCCATGTTCCACCATCTCGTATCTCAAATATTATATCGGACTGAAGTGGTTCATCTCGCTCATATTCTACTTTATATGCTGCGGAGAAATCTAAATCCCCATCCACGTCCTCGGGCATGAAACCATCGAAGGTCTGTGTCACGGTTGCTTCCTCCACATCTTCTTGTTCCGACCAAGATTCTATCGAACCACCTTCCTCAAACTGATCGTAGCTCACCCATCCGGTCGAACCACCGTTCTGTATCCTCTCTATCTCCCAAGGATCCTCGCTGTCGTAAAGATGAATATTGTCCAAAACCTCCTGAAAACCAAACATAAGCTGGAGTCTATTGTGACTATCAACTTTAACTTCCTGAACTCCCTCAAAATCTTCCACATCTGCAAACCAGGAGCCTTCGGGTAGTTGATGTGGTCCAACCACGGACCAGTCTGCAGCGAAGAACTCCGACACCAGACCCTCATATACCTCATCCTCCGTCTCTACAACCGCCTTGAACTCGTGTCTGCTTGTTTCGTTCAGCCCTGTGACCTGCCTCAAGAACTCACCCGTCTCCGTTAACGTCTGCGGATCAGTGCTTGTCCACTCCTCTTCACCAACCACTCGATGCTTGAAGTAGGCTTCAACAGAATCATAGGCAAACAACCTCGTTAACTCTCCCTGCAACAATGCCGAGCTTGCAGATGTGTTGTCGGCTCCGATCGTTGAGACCTCTATAGGCTCTGTGTCCGATACAGTAACATAACCATCATCACCTCTCTCCTGTGCATCACCACCAGAAGCCCCCACCCCAGCTCCAGCACTAATCAGCTTCACCAAGTATTCATCATTGTAGTTCATATCACCAACACCTGCAGGATGTCCGTCCCCATCACCATGTCCATCACCACCGTATCCACCATAACCACCGTTTGAACATTCAGCATCTTCTGGGTCTCCATATTCGGTTCCGTTACCACCTTCACCACAACGACCACCACCACTACCTCCAGTCTCATAACCATCATCTGTATCTGCTCCTCCACCTCCTGCGTCGGCACCAGCCAGCCAAACTTCTTTTTCAGTCCCTTCATCGGCTACAACCTCGGTCGATCCACCACCAGCGCCAGTGTATGTTCCGGCAGCATCACCACCGCGGTGATAGCCCCATCCACCTGACCCTCCATATTCTCCTCCTTCCCCAACATATACACTCAGCTCATCGAAGTCTGTGACATCGAACTCACCCTCAAAGTAGGCTCCATCCCCTCCACGACCGCTCCAACCTCCTGCACCACCTGCACCGGCGAGCTCAATACTCACAACATACAAATCGCTAACATTCACCGTTCTGACTATGCCTGGTGTAACGAAATCATCACCGAAATGCGGGCCCTGCCACCCGAGTGCAGGGTATCCTGTATTGTTTTCATGGTCCCTAACAATCTCATGATCGCCGCTGTACCAGGTTTCATGCTCTTCACTTGACATATCCCACTCTTCGTACACCGCTGGGTCCTCGCTGTATTCCCACGTCATCTGCTCCGTGGTCCTGGGTTCACCACCGTAGCTCGTGTCCTGTCCCGTGGTATTGGTGTTCCAGTATGAGTTTTCGACGATGGTTTCACCATCCCATGCAACTAAACCACCAGAGGTACCCTCTGCATCGACGTATCCCGTAGCATATGAATTTTTAACAAATGCCTCTGCCTCTTCTGATGACCCAACAATCAGACCACCAACCAAGGTGCCCCCCTGAACAGAGGCAGTCGAATACGAGTCCACGATGTTCCCATCGTGAACTCCGGCAAGCCCAGCTACCTGATCACCGTGTCCTACTATGTTGCCAGCAGCATAGCTTCTTCTTATATCAGCGTAGTTTTCTCCCACCAGACCGGCAACGTTCAGCCCATCACCGGTGACATTCACCACCGAATAAGAATTGGTTATTTGACCATCAAGGTTTTGGCCAACTAATCCAGCAGCAACAGAAAAATCACCCGCGTCCTGACCTGCATATACTTCTCCGATAGAATAGCTGTTATGGACGTTTGCACCTGCTTGTATTTCTCCCACCAGACCGGCAACGATTACTCTCCCAGTTATATTTATGTCTTCCAGGCCTACAGCCTCGATACGACCACCTTCCGTAGCGGCAAACAGACCAACATAGTCCGTATCAGGCCTATTTATCTCGAGGCCTGTAATCGTGTGACCTCGTCCATACAGTACTCCTGTGAACGGGCTGTCTTCACCGCCTATAGGATCCCAGCCTTCCTCTGTATCCACAAGCTCACCATAGCCTTCCGATGTTTGGTTTATATCATTTATCACCTCATACTGGGCGGTGAGGTTGTTCCTGACGCTATCTAGGTGATACCAGTTCTCAATCAGGAACGGATCTTCACCGGTCCCAGAACCACCCGGTGTAAACGTCAATGTGTTTCCTCTGCCCTCTTCTCCGTTGGCCACCCCCACGGCCCTGAACTCGTGGGTTGTGTAAGCCTCTAGGCCGTCAACGGTTTCGTTGAACGGTCCGGCTTCATAGAGGGTCGTATTAGTGGTTTCGTTCCACTCCACAACTCCTTCTTGACGGTACTCGAAATACACATCTGCTTCCGTGAAATCCTCCCTTAGATCTGTTAGGTTTCCATGAAGCGTCGCCGAGGTAGTTCCTATGTCATCCACCGGCTTTGTATCCACGATAATGGCAACGTCCTTCCATTCTTGCCATCCCAGGGCAGGGTATCCAACATTACTCTGGTGGTCTTCCACGGTCGCATGTTCACCGCTAAGCCAGGTCGCTGTTCCATCCTGAGACATGTTCCAGGTGTAGTATGTCTCCTCTCCGTTCCTGGCCTCGTACTCCCACGTCATTTCCTCCGTGTTCCTCAGACCCGAGTTTTCGTCCTTAGTTCCCTCGTCTGTGCCTATAAAATCGGCAGTATCAACCGTATCCTCGTTGGCATAGCTATTGGAAACAACACCATCTCCGTCATTGTTTCCAAGCAAACCGCCGAAATAGTCTCCATCACCGACTACTGCACCGGTAGCGTAGGAGTTTTCCACTGTGCCATCGTTCCTCCCAGCTACTCCGCCGGCATATTCGTCGTCGGCCTGAACACTGCTTGTCGAATAACAGTCAACCACCTCCCCTTCGAACAGGTCCCCGGTTATACCTCCTGTAAATCTATGTTCCGTTATGACATCGTTTCCAAGGCTCGCAGAACGCAGAATTCTCGCCCCTCCTGTAACTCTGCCTGCAATTGCTCCAATGTAGTAGGCGTCTACATCTCCATCATATAGGTAGAAGTACGAACCCTCGACAGAAAGGTTTACAACCTCCCCACCATCCAGGTGTGCAAAAAGACCGTTCCAGTATCCACTCCACTCGGCATGGATTCCGCTTATCGAATGTCCTCCGCCATCAAAAGTGCCCGAAAACCTTTCTTCGTCGCCCCAGTCTATCCATTCCTGCTGGTCGTGATTCGAACCTATAGGGACAAATCCCTGTCCACCGGGTGCATCCTCGTTTGCTGTCTCACCGGCTACTTCGTCGTAACCAGGACTCGTCTCGTTCAGATCGTTCTGAAGCTCGTAGTATGCTGTAAGGTTTTCACGGGTCTGGTTCAGGTGATACCAGTCCTCGACTAAAAACGGATCTTCGGCGGTTCCTAAACCACCCGCAGTGAAGGACTGTATCTCGCCGACATCTTCATCACTTCCGTGAACCACCGCCCTGTACTCATACGTTTTATACGGTTTAAGCTCCTGGATGGTTTCACTGTACGTATCCGGCTCGGTAAGAATCTGTTCGTCTGTCTCACTCCAGCCAGTTTCACCCTTTTTCCTGTACCTGAAGAAGGCATGACCTTCATCGTAACCTCTGAGAGATCTGAGGTCCCCAGAAACAGTCGCATCGGTTATAGAAACATATTTAGGAGGGCCTGTCTCAACGTGCAGGTGCCGAAGTGTCCTAAAGGTGAGTACGTCGCCGTAAACAGTTTCTTCCTCTGTCTCTGCTGTTGTTCTGAACTCATAATCTGTATTTTCATATAAACCCGAGACCTCATGATAAAAATCTCCTAGCTCTGTCATCGTTTTCTCGGAAGTATTTTCCCATGGAACTTCCTCTCCCATCTCCTCTCTGTACTGGAAGTAGACCTGGGCCTCCTCATAACCCACCATATTGACAAGTTCACCTCGGAGTACAGCTGATTCCGAAGTTATGTTGTCTGCCTCGTTGGTGGACAGGTTTAATCCTTTTTCCTCGATTATCACCTCCTCGGCGTCTTCGTCGTCCTCACTCTGAACGGTAACCATGTCCGTTCCTCCTTCACCTACCTCGGTCTCCCAAACCAAATCCATAGTCTCGTTCTCATCAACACCAAGCGTCAAATTTTCGTGCGTATCCACAAGATTAGAATCGAAGTCCAGTAGCTCTATATCCTGCGTTCCTTCTAGCTCGCCGATGTTATAAATATCGACCGTTACTGTCAGATTTTCTCCTTCCATAACAGGAGAATCTGTACCAATGATAGTTACATCAAAATAAGGGATTTCGATATCCTCCTCAACCTCCAATACATAGCCTTCTATTAGGGGACCTCCGTTCTCGTCTTGTCTAAGCTCGTACTCCACACTATAACGACTACCCTCGGAAAGATCGAAGTCTTCTGTATCGAAGGCATTCGAACCTTCTTCCAGACCCTTCCAATCGCTCCACTGGTCTATTTCGCCGTCTCCTGTCGTATCCACACCCAACCGGACCTCGGCCTGGCTCCCGTTTGGCAGTTCAACAACATCCGTCCCAAAGCTTGTTATGAAGCTGTCCTCGGCCAGTCCGTCGTCCCAGCTATCGGAAGTCCAGACGCCCGCTTCGTATAGCTGCTCGTACTCATAAGACGCTTCCAGTGCTGTTACTTCGTCCACATTGATTCCAGGTCCGTCTTCGGTATAAACATCCCATGATACGTCCATGGTATCGTTTCCGCTCACGTTAAGGGTTTCGCCGTCAAGTATCACATCGTCTTCTTCGTCTTCAATCAATTCTCTTTCCCAAACGGTGTCGCCGTCCACCTGTATTCTCACCCTCGGGTCCGTTCTATAGTCATCCAGCCGCCATTCAAACAGAAGGGTTATATCATCTATATCCGATACGTCTACTATTTCCTCGTGATATGTTTCCCAAACACCATCCTCTGAATCAAACAGCACATTGTCAGACCTTGCTACCTCTGTCGTCACTTCCCCGTCCAGACCCAATCTTTCATTTTCTATCCTGGTCTGATTGTGTTCGGAGGTCCAGTCGTTCCACTCTGCCTCTGTATTAACCTGCCAGGTCGCCATATCGGCCTCGAGGAGACTGTTCCCAGATCCATCTTCTGTAGAACTGGTGTTTTCCCCTTCTACCTCACCTGCCAAAACCGTACTTCCGAGGAAAGAATCTGCGTAACCATGGAGCATATCCCCGGAAGATGAACTAAACGGGTTAGTGAAACCTACTTGGTAGACCAAAAAAACTCCCAAAAAAAGTGCTACGCAGAGGACCAACAAACGGAAAAAAAGATTCCCAGAACTCCTGGGACTGACGTCCCGTTCCTTGGAAAATTTCTCATTGAACTTCTGTCTGGGAGACGGTTCTCCGTCTAATACAAATCCGGGTTCACCAGAATCTCCTATATCCTTTTCCATATCGCTCCGTTTCAAAAAAACTTCCCTCTCAGATATATTGTTATGGTATCATATTATCTGTCGATGGTTATAACCTTTAAGTCCGCGTCGACCGACATAAGCCGACCAGAACTACAAACAACAGATATTGGCTGAAGAGCAACACGGTTGGAAATTTTCGACCAGTGGTATAATATTTTTATATGTCGACCAACAAACTTGAACCGGATATTATGAAGAGCTCCAAGCAAGATGTTACTGTTAACAAAGATCTTCTTGAGATAAAGGATAGGATAAGAAGGCCTGTGAGTAGGAAAGACAGGAGAAGTGAAATGGCTCAGTTAGAGTCGCAGATCAGTGATATCAGCGACAAGATAGACGACATAAGAGAAAATATATCAGGCGGAAGTAGCAGTAATGTCAAATTAAAAAAGAAGAAGGAGATAGTATGTCTTCTAAAAGAGGAAGGTAGGATCACCACCAGTGAGCTCTCGGACATAATAGACCTTTCCAGAACGCGCTGCTCAGAATATCTAAACGAAATGAAAAAAGAAGGAATCCTCAAGGGATCAAAAGAAGGAAGAAAAAAATACTACGAGCTTGACATATGAGTTTCAATAAAGACACGAACAATGGAAAGATAATATCTGTGGCTTCGGGTAAAGGGGGGACAGGAAAAACAGTAACTTCCCTAAATCTAGCCATGGAACTCCACAGTCTAGGGAAGGATGTTACAGTTGTAGATGCCGACCTAGAAGATCCAAATATAGGAATAAACCTCGGGCTTTACTCCCCAAAGTCAACCATAAACAAATCGCTTGAGAATGATGAAAGCCTTATAGAGGCCATGCACATCCACGAAACGGGTATAAAACTTGTCCCGGCTTCGCTTTCGATAAACTACCTAAACACAAACTTCAGATCCTTAAAGGATAGATTCAAAGACCTAGGTGGCTATGTAATAATAGACTGTGGTCCGGGAATCAGCGAAAAGGTGATTTCCTGTATAGATCAGTCCGACGCTGTCGTTGCTGTGACTAATCCAATGAGATCCGCTGTTTCTGGGCTTGTGAGACTTACTGAAATAGTCAAAGACATGGAAAAGGACTTGGAAGGTATTGTTGTCAATAATCTCACATCTAAAGAGATAACATCGGAGGAGATAAGCAGTATAACCGGCTACAACGTTCTCGGAGAGATTCCATACGATATAAATGTCGACAGAAGTATAATAAACAAAGAGCCTCTGGTCAAATACAAGCCCTATTCAAAGGCGGCTATTGCATACAAAAAAATAGCCCACGGACTTATAGATGAAGATTTCGAACCTGATCTTTCTCAGCACATAAAAAGATACACCGACCTGTTTCTATCGAAAATGGGACTAAATAAACAATAGTCCCGGCTCGTCAACAAAAAAGATACAAAGATGATAGGCAACAAAAAGAACAACAAGAAAAAAATAATCGAAAGGTTGGGTCTAGAATACTCTGAGAAACATGAATGCTACGAGGACAGACATGCATACTATCATTTCGAAGGAGAAAACATCAAGAAGATAGAACCAAAACAGTTGAAATAAACATAGACAACTATACACCTAGTGATTTTTGCTCGAGTCATACTTGAACAACAACCAGTATTAATCCTAAAGGATATAATGGTCCCCCGACCGTGATTTGAACACGGGACCTATCGGTATCGGCAGAGATGCTAATCCAAAGCACCGTGTCATCATACCGCGAGGCAATCATCCAAGGCGCTCGTCTACAGCCGATCGCTCTGCCAGCCTGAGCTATCGGGGGACGTAGATACTCAGGAACGTTCAATTGTTTGGTACTGCCCTTTATTTATCTTTCGGTTATACTTTTATTTCTCAAAGAGGTAAAGATTTCCATGGATAAGTTCAAGGTTCTTGAAGACGAGGCCACTGCAGACATAGCCTTTGTAGCATACGGGAAAAGTTTGGAGGAGCTCTATGAAAACGCCGGCATCGGTATATTTTCTCTGATAACAAAGATTGAGGATGTGGATCAGATTCAGGTCGACCTGATAACCATAGAAGCCGAGGACAGGGAAGCACTTATGCTGGACTTTCTCAATGAGCTCGTCTATAGATGGGACACTGAAAAAATCCTTTTCTCTGACTTTTCATGCAGTATCGATGAATCGGATGGAAGCCTGAGACTGTCTGCCGAATGCCGCGGAGAGATTTTCGATGAAGACAAACACAAAATAAAGGCATCCATCAAGGCTGTCACCTACTTTGGAATGAAAATAGTGGAAGAAGACGGGATCTGGAAATCCAAAATCACGCCTGATGTATGAGTAAGAATATATTGAACAGATACAACAAAAGAATTTAAGTATACTGCTATAACTACTAGGTGTGGGAAAATGAAAACATATCTAACAGTGTTTTTCAACTCCAATGGAGACAAACCAACGGAGGTCACAGAAGTCTTTGATGATCTAGGATTTAAGCCGAACAGAGGAGTATATGACTACAGATATGACTGGGACGATGAAACCTCCTTTGAGCAGATAATGAGTATAGGTGATAAGATACAGGAGCTTCTCAAAGGCAAGAAGATACTGTTTCAGATGGAAACCAGCGAAGGGGATATGGAAGAAATTTCGGGAGATGAAATGAAGACCTACCTGAAGCTCATATTTAGGAGCGATGGAGGCGAAGCACCCTCTAAGGTAGACGAAAAGGTCGTTGATCTCATGGAGATAGGATTTGAACCAATAAAGGGTGAATATGATTATGTTTACAGGTGGCCGGAAAAAAGCAACATCCGAGGATTTCTAGAGGTCGCTGATAGAGTCTACAAAGCCCTCGAAGGTTGTGGTGTATTCTTTAAGTTAAAGACCGTATAACTGATTCGAAACTGTGTTTCTTGAAGTAATTATAAAAGAAAAGGTTAGTATAATAAATTCCGGGGTCTGTGATACTATGTCTGAGCTCGAGGAAGTAGATGAAAATATATGGGAAATGAAGAAAGAAGGTGGCATGAATGTCCCCGGTAGAGTTTACGCTTCAAAAAAGCTACTGGAGCAGATAAAACAGGACAGAACCCTCGAACAGATAAAAAACGTTGCACATCTACCCGGAATACAAAAACATTCTATAGCCATGCCAGATGCCCACCAAGGTTATGGATTTCCTATTGGAGGCGTGGCAGCCCTAGATACCGAGGAAGGTGGAATAAGTCCCGGTGGAGTCGGCTACGATATTAACTGTGGTGTCAGGCTCGTTAAAACTCCACTCAAAGCCTCGGAAGTTAGAGGAAAACTCAAAGAACTATTAAATGTACTTTTCCAGAAGATCCCATCTGGTGTAGGAAAGGGTTCCAGATTTTCTCTTTCCAAAAACGAGCTAAAGGAAGTTTTGGAGGAAGGAGCAGAGTGGGCTATTGAAAACGGATACGGAGTCGAAAAAGATCTCAAGACAGTTGAAGAAAACGGACGAATGTCTGGAGCAGACGCCGGTGAAGTATCGGAAAAGGCTCTTAACCGTGGAAAGGAACAAGTGGGGTGTCTGGGGGCAGGTAACCATTTTTTGGAAATTGAAAAGGTAGGAAACATAGACAACGAAGAAATTGCCAAAGAGTTTGGACTGCAGGAAGATCAGGTTTGTCTGATGATACATACAGGATCGCGTGGATTTGGTCACCAGGTATGTACGGACTATCTCCGCGAAACCGAGAAAAAGTACAAAAACGTTGTAAGAAAACTACCGGACAAGGAGCTTGTATACGCGCCTGGGGGAAGTAAAATGGCAGATCGATATTTCAAAGCTATGAGTTGTGCTGTAAACTTTGCCTTTGTAAATAGACAGGTAATAATGCACCAAGCCAGGGAAGCCTTCGGAGAGGTTTTAGGTCTGGACTATGAAGACATGGAGCTTCTGTACGGCGTCTGTCACAATGTTGCAAAGAAAGAAACACATAAAACCAACGACGGGAGGAGGAAAGTTTATGTTCATAGAAAAGGAGCTACAAGGGCTTTTCCACCGGACCACAAAAAGGTTCCGAAGAAGTATAGAAAAGTAGGGCAACCTGTTCTTATCCCAGGAAATATGGGCGAAGGTAGCTATCTACTGAGAGGAAAGGAGAAGTCTATGGAACTATCGTTCGGTACGGCACCACACGGATCCGGACGAACCATGTCAAGAACAAAAGCCAAGGGCAAGTTCTGGGGAGAAACCGTAGCCAGAGACCTCAAAGAAAAAAAGGACATACTTGTCAAGGCAGCATCAATGCCGGTTGTAGCCGAGGAAGCACCCGGAGCCTACAAAAACCTCAGAGACGTAGTAGATGTCTCAGATGATATCGGTGTGGCTGAAAAGGTACTGAAGCTCGATACGATGGGTGTCATAAAGGGTTAAAACGGGACCAATCTTTTTTATATTCTTTTTTACAAATGATGTATATGGAAGTTGAAAGAGTCGAAACTGGGATACCGGGACTTGATGATCTACTAAACGGCGGTATACCTAAAAGGAACGTGGTTTTGGTTAGCGGTGAATCGGGTGCTGGAAAGACAACCTTCTGCAGCCAGTTTCTGTGGAAGGGACTTCAGGAAGGAGAAAACTGTATGTTCGTGACTTTCGAAGAATCTCCCTCACAGATAAAGGAAGAGGCCAGACTATTTGGATGGGATTTCGAAAAACACGGCGATAGTATAACTATAAGAGGAAAAGATCCATTTGATGAGGGGGACGAAGAACTTTTCTGGTTTAGGGATGAACTCGAGAAAAATGAAGTCGATAGACTTGCCTTGGATTCAACATCTATACTGTCTCTATACCACGAAAATCCATACGAAATAAGGAAGGCTATATATGAAATGATAAAAGTGATAAAGGAGACGGGCACCACAGCCATTGTAACTGCCGAGTCCCCGGCTGGTGAAGAAAAGCTGACAAGACACGATGTAGTTCAGTACGCTGTGGATGGAGTAATAGCCCTATATTTTGAGGGTATTGGAAAAAGGGGATATAGATCTGTTCAGGTTAGAAAAATGAGGAGAAGTGACATATCCACCGAGACGCTTTCTTTCGAAATAACAAGCAACGGACTTGATGTTGGTCAGTCGATAGTTTAGTTCTATTCGATAACCTTTAGACCATCACCGGTTATCTCGATAGGAAATATTTCTATGTCATGATTTGTTCTGCGCATCTTTCTTATCTCCAGGGTCCTGTTATACCTTTCTGCGATCGGGGTGAACTCTAATTTTATCACAGAGTCGGCGAGATACTCAACTATGCCACTGCCGGTCAGCCCTTCAGAAGTCTCGGGGATAGTACCGACAAGTATGGCAGTAACGCCCATTGCTTTCAGTTTTCTTATCAAAGAAGAAATAACAACCCTCGCCATATACTCTTCATTAACAAACATTTCTATAAGAGACACGGAGTCTATAACAACCCTCTGTGCATCAATCTCCTTTATATTTTCTTCAAGTCTTCCCATGAACTCGGATATATAACCACGAACCATCCTGTTGATGTTGTCAACATCCTTGGAAGGGAATATAGGTTCTATAGAATCTATTCTTAGCAAATTATTTTCTGAAAGGTAGTTTGAGAAATCCCAGTCAAACATCTCCTCTATATCCTTCACTATATCATCCTTCTCCTCTTCTGTGGTCACATAAACGCCAGCCTCACCGTTTTCGAGGCCATAACGTATAAATGAAGCCGAAAAAGCCGTCTTCCCTGTACCTGTTTTACCTGTTACAAGGTTCACAGAACCCTCAAAAAAACCGCCCTTCATCTTGTCATCAAGATTTATAACACCACTACCCAATCTTTTCATACTATCGTACTAAGTTTTTGTCTGCTTCTTTTTATCTTTTTGCTCCAAACAAGAAAAACTGCACCATATCAACATAATACTTTTTAAATGTAGCTTATCAAATATTCAACTGATACCATGTTCGGAAAAAAGAAAGGACAGGCCGCGATGGAGTATCTTATGACCTATGGCTGGGCTATTCTGGCTGTAGTGATCGTAGGCGGTGTCCTATACTACTATGGAGTTTTCGAACCTGACCTACCAGACCAAGGATGCCCAAACGCACAGATTGCAGTTGATGGAAATGCGTGGGAATACAGCGGAGAAGAACTAAGATTTGTAGCAAGAAACAACGCAGGACAGGAGATCACACTAACTCGAGCAGAAGTAGAAGAAGAAAATGCATTCGCTGAGCTTGACCAAAGCCTTGGTATAGGTGAAAATTCTGATCAGATAACTATAACCGGTCTTCCGGAAGTAGAACCAGGAGATTCGGTGAGCGTTGATGTTGTTTTCACCTACGATGGAGCACTGGAGGACCAAACTTCTTCGTGCAACCTAATGGGAGAAGCATAATCTGAACACACAGGTTCGAAGTAGAAACCCACAGGGTTTGGTTTATCCAAACTTCCACCCTTTTCTTTATTTTGTTCTACCGGCCACAGCTATACAAGTCTATCTAGAGCCCAACAAATCCACCAAAGACCCTGGTCACTATTATATTAGCAACATAAAAAACAACCAATCCAGCGGTAACCATAAGAGGTGAATACCTCAGACCACTTGTAGAATTACCTTCCTGTATCATTCCTATAATTATACCACCAAAGAATGTAGTCACAGATATAGCTCCGATGGAAAACAGTTTCAAAGTGGAAGGACTTATATCGGGGCCTTCCATTGATACCATAGCTCCTCCCATCCCACCAAAACCATCGGCAGCCACCATATCGCCTACCCAGAGGCTTGACGTAACCTCTATAAAATAAACAGAAAGTGCAAACAAAAGCGGCGCACCAAGAACAGAGGCAAAAACAATAAACATCGAGTACATGGTAACGTTTGCCTTGACCTTATCCATCATGTTTTGAGCTGTTCTTATATCGCCGGCGGTCTCATCAAGAAGTGTAGCCATCTCACCACCAGATCTTATGCCTTCAGTCATAAGTTTAACCGCTCTGTCTAAAAGATCCGACTTTACGTGTTCGGTCATCTCTTTGAGAGATTTTTCGAGTGGTTCACCTCCCATTACTCTCGAGGAAACCCTATGTATCTCATCTTCTAGGGGTCCAAACTCCGGCCTTGCCGAAACCCATATAGCCCTCTCAACTGTCATCCCTGCCCTTATGTTTGCAGCCATGAGTTGTAATGCATCTGGAAGAACTGTGTCAACCTCGCTTCCTCGTCTTTCAGCGACCAAAACAAGATATACAAAAGGTACGGTATTGAAACCAACTATCGAAATTATGAAAGCTCCGGTAGAATACAAAACGTTCGATGTCAATGCAAAAACAATCAAAGAGATACAAACACCCGATAAAAATCCAAGGATTATGAGAAAACCAACAAGTGATTCTGCTGAAGTACGGCGGTAGCCACCATAATCCAAGAGCTCAGTAAATCTTTCCTTCCACGGCAACTTTCTTCCTATAATCTCATACTTCATATGAAACACCTAAAAACTAACCGAAGGTCTTTTACTTTTTACGAAGCCCATAAAGAAAAACTGGAACATCGCTAGACCAAATATTATCAGTGGAAAAATCAAGCCTGGAATACTCATCCCTGTAAGACTGGTAAGTATTATCAAAAATGTTATTCCTATTGAAGGTAGAATCACTGCAACTATCATATAAAACATTGTCCATGGATTCAACTCTTCTCCATATCTATTTATCTTGTTGATCTGCCTTTCAGCAAAGTTGTCTGTTATAGCTTCCAGTGCCTTTGAAACATCACTGCCCCCTTGAAGAGCGTTAACAACTTGCCACAAAGCTCTTCTAAAATAAAGAGATGGGCTTCTTTTTGCTGATTCGTTTAGAACATCTTCCTGATCCCTGCCTGAGTTAACTTCTTCAACTATTCTTCTAAACTCATCGCTCACACTTCCATAGCCGCTTGAAACTCCTACCATGGCATCGAAAAGGGGCACGCCTGCCCTGACCTCTATGAGAAGGTGTCTGAGAGCAAACAGAAGATTTTTTTCCAGATCTCTGACCTTTCTCCCTGCAACAAGGGCCGGATAAAAGTTAACATACCAGAAGGGGACGAAGAAGAATACAACAGATAACAAAGGCGGAAGTAAACCTATAGATCCTGTTGACATCACAGAGATAAGTGTCACGATGCCTGCCATCAGAAACGAATAGAAAAGTCCAGTAAAAACCGCGAGGCTCACATAAAGAATAGGATCAATGTCCATATCTGCTTGATAAAGATTCTTTTTGAGATGCGGTACAGAAGGAGCTAATTTTTCACCTACAAAACGTAGCTTTCTTGCTGCTTTGAGAGCTCTCTTTGTGGTAAAGGGAACGATTGGAATAGATTTTATTTCCTCATTCACGTAATCCCCTTTTCTTGAGTTCGTCTATAACATCATCCGGAAGTAGGTTGTCTGGCCCTTTGTCACCCCTGACAAGTTCAAGGACCTTGTCTTTGTTGCTATAGTACTCGGCCACGACCTTTCCCACAGAATTCGTGGTTTTGAGATTACTGTCAAGAAACCACTGCAGTATTTCTTCTTTCTCTTTGAGGTCTTCTTGTATCTCCTGTTGGGACATGGATGTATGATCCATTATATCATCAAGAAGTCTATTGGACTCTCTTATCTTTGAAAACTCGTCGTCGTTCGGTTTCCATCTATACAGGGTCCTAGCATTTAAGTCAACCCCACCTCCTTTTCTCTTGGTTTTAGGAACTATCTCGGCAAGCTCTCTTGTCCTCCTTATACCCGTTCTTCTGTCTCTGTACTGCACGCATGTCAGATGGAGAGACTCGAGCATAGTCTTTGGTATGTTTATGGGAGGGTTAGAAATTCTTCTCATAACCTCCTTTGCTGTGTTCGCATGAAGTGTAGCATAAACAGAATGGCCTGTCAACATAGCCTCGAAAAGAACCTCGGCCTGATCCTTCTCTCTTATCTCACCTACCATTATTCTGTCGGGTCTCATTCTCAATGAGTTGATCATAAGATCAAGCATGCTAACCTCACCCTTACCTTCCGGGTTCGGCTCTCTTGTGGTCATAGGAACCCAGTGAAGATATTGGGGGAGGTTCAACTCCCTTGTGTCTTCTATAGTTACAATCCTCTGGTTGGGTGGTATAAATGGGGTGAGCGTATTGAGAAGGGCAGTCTTTCCGGACGCCGTACCCCCGGCTATAAGCATATTCATTTCATACTGTATAGATAACCACAAAAGAGCCGCAAGTTCTTTTGATAGGGTTCCGAACTTGGGATCTATGAAATGTGTTATAGTCCATGGATTCCTAGCAAACTTTCTTATTGTTATGGTATTTCCATCTGTGGAAACAGGAAAAAGAGTTGCATTTACTCTATCACCGCTTGGTAGATGAGCATCAAGAAGAGGTTGTAGGTTTGTTATTTGTTTCCCCACCCTTCTTCCTATCACTGAAGAATAGTTGTATATTTTTCTTTCTGAATCAAGATATATGTCGGTTTTTAACCAATGAAACTCCTTATGATAAACCCAAACAGGCTCATCGGCAGAATTAACCACTATTTCCTCGAGATCATCATCTCTCAATAATATTTCTAGCCTCCCGAGACCGTACATGTCATGTGTAAGTCTTCCTGCCAAAATTTCTATCTTTCTTTTACTTAGCCCAGGGAAGAAACTTCCAGCAACTCTCTCTGCCGTCCTCAAAAACTCCCCCTTTATTTTTTCCACTGACTTGGGATCAAGTATCTCCCTTTCTTCTATGTCAACTTGCCTTGTTATCTCTTCCTTTAAGTCATCGAGAACCGTTCTCGTTGCCTTCTCGAACTTTGGATAGTCTACGATATACCGTGGAACGTGGTCCTCCTCCCTCTCGACGATAGTTACCTCTGCCTCGACATTGTCTGCCTCGACTGTATACACAGCCTGCGTGTTTTCAGCGATTATCATCACCTTTGTGCTTCATTCCTACATGGGTAAGTAGTCCATGTTCTGTTCTAAAGCCCTTACCACACTCATCACACACATATTCTTCTCTTTTTTGATCCTTCATGGTCTTCTTTGCCATTTCTTTACTTTCCTTCTCTACAATCTCAATTTTCATTCCTCTAATACTGTAGTCTATCTCGACCGCACCGTGTTCCTCAAGAGCATTTGCCCATTCCTCGATAACTTCCTCTGGATACCCAAACTTCTCTGAAAGCTTGCTCAGACTACAACTGCCTTTTTTGTGAAGATATTCAACTATCTCGTCTATTCCCGTTTCGATGACTTTCATGAAAACACCTCTCAACAGTCAAAATGCAAAGCATCACTTAATCCAATGTCCTCCGAACTCGGGGCATCTATACGAAAAGACTTTGGCATGCCTTTCACATTACAGTCTTTAACGTTTTCCTTACTAAAATAAATGTGTGCAACATTCGATTTATTCTTCACCTCAAGTCCCTCCCTGTCAAGATCGGTCTTTTTTAACAGTACGTTTAGGCCCTGCTCGGACCTTGCATCGGGATTGTTTTCCAGACGATCAAGAAAACTCGGGGCTTTTTCACCTGGCATGTAGCATGTTTCGTTCCACATTCTATATAGGTTGTCAAGCTCCCAAACCTCACCACGGACTCCTTCAACAACTACACCTATCCCATCGGAAATAAGATCCGTATCTGTCTTACTCACATACGGGACTTCCAATAAATCGTCGTCAACGCCTTCTCCCACCACAACACCAGAAAATCTGTTGGCATATCCATAGTCATCTAAGGACCCTACAACAAGTACTTTGGTTTCTTTGTTATCGACTTCACCAGAGATTGGTTCAAAAACCGTACTGCCCGATCCCCATGAATTGTTTCCAACACCCTCTGCAAGCTTCTTGCTCGTATAGTTAAAGTCACAAGGTTCGATAAAGGTACTGAGCCTTCCTCCGGTTCCGAGGGCAACAAGTGGATCTTCAAGACCTTTCAAGGACACCTCATTTGGGTTATATTTGTCCTTAGCTAGTCCGAAGGCTCCACCCGAATCGGACATCTCCAATGTATAATTGAAACCAAGGGAAACCGTATAACTATCCTTCATCTCCGGTTTTGGTTCGTCCATATTCAGAATGACTTCATAACCCCTCTGAGATGATATTCTTTCAACGCTCCTAAGCCAGTCCTCGATTCCCGATCTATTCATAAGAAGTTGTGGCTCGCCGTGTATGCTACCATCTACAAAAAGCTCTCCGAGTACATCTGAAGAAGAATTCAGACCTTCGCCTGCCTCGATAACATATCCCACGGAGGAAAACAACGACCTTCGACCTATCTTTTCTGAGCTACGTGATAGGTCCTGTTCAAGAGAATGATAATGATAATATCCACTTTTAAGCCTGACCTGTTGTCCTATATCACTACCATACCCACCCATGGTTTCACCAAAGGCAATCGAAAGTAAAACCAACGGTAAAATCATAAGAATGGTCATGATTGAGAGAAACTGGCCTCTTTTACCAAAGTTTATCATCATTTTCATCACCATATTTTCAGTGTAAAGATCCCGGGACCCCAAAGATATGGAACCCCACCAACCTTCATATCACTTACCTCTAAATTCCCCTCGGATATCATAACATCCACCCTTCCGTCGTTGTTGACATCCAATCTTGTCAAAAGCCTTTCTACCATATCGTCTAGGGCATCATTCCGAGGATCCCATCTATCAGAAGTGTTCCCCACGCCCAAGATGTATTCTTCTCCTGTGCTCATCTCAACTGGTCTGCTTCCTCCTTCATACTTTTGAAATGAATCGCCATAGCCAACGGATGCATTTACCGCCACCGTATACAACACCCTGCTGTCCGGTGAACCACCACTGAAATTACCCGGGGCCCTTGATGTATCTATATAAACAGTATTGTTACCGCTGCTGATATATTCAGTCGGTATCCTAATGGTATATGGATCACCTAGTTTCGTATAATCATCACCATATTCCGAAAGGTTGTAGATGTTTTTATCTACCTCATCGTTCGTTATATTTGCCATGGATGTCCAGAATCGTGAGGAGTATGAAGTAACCCTGGCTTCCAGAGGTCTGGCAGCCTCACCGACCCAGAACCAGCCCTTCTGTGGTGATTCAACCTCCTCGCCAAAGACATCGGACTCAAATGTAAGAGGGATTTCACCGTAGCCGAGTGGATCTGTCTCATCAGAGTAGGTTATATTTATATGAGATTCCTCGTACAGTCTGTCCTTGACTTCTCGTTCTGGTATAACCCTCTGTTCCTCCATCGCTGCTTCCAGAATATCATG
>SL_8KL_010_SEDDRAFT_10000294_pt1 | contig 43040 bp, 46 predicted proteins | sample SodLakKL_010_SED_4_FD_11160 | JGI IMG/M metagenome (IMG submission 11160)
CCAGAGGAGCTTCCACTGTCGTCTTTCTTTTCTTCCTCTTCATCTTTCTTCTCTTCCTCTGTGTCACCATCTTCCTCCTCTTCATCCTTCACATCTTCATCTTCATCCTTAGAGGACTCTTTGTCATCACCGCCAGAGGAGCTTCCACTGTCGTCTTTCTTTTCTTCCTCTTCATCTTTCTTCTCTTCCTCTGTGTCACCATCTTCCTCCTCTTCATCCTTCACATCTTCATCAGAATCGTTGTTATAGGAAGGGAGGGGGCAGAACTTATCAGAAAACCCTTCTGCCTTATTTTCGCCGTCCGTTACTATTATCCTGATCCTAAGTTCACTTGAAACAAGATCTGCTCCAGTTCCATAATCAATTTCTTCACTAGTAGAAGAAGGAAGGTTCCAGACGTTGTGCGTTTCTCCTGAAGGATTGTCTACTTCACTTTCTCTGTCTACTATCTCATGAAGACACTCATAGTAATCACCTTCTACTATAGTGTGTCTTTCTTCACTTTCATCAAATTCGCTTTCTGGTATTGTGTCACAGATCCAGATTTCTACCTCATGATCTTCAGGATCATTGCTTGCATTAGAAGTTTTCCACTCTATGTCTATCGGGTCTCCCAGTATGAAAACTCTTCCTCTTGCGGGGCGATTAACTTCTACAGCAAAATCGTTTAATTCTTTGAATTTAGCTAGCACGTTCTTATCTTCCGTCATCTCTATCTCACAAACCTCACCAGAGGGGTCTTCACAGTCTCCTATCCACTCGCTAAATCTCCATCCATCATCAGCAGTTGCAGTTACAGTAACTGTCTCTCCTGCCTTATAGGTGTATGGCGATCCTTCGTGGTCAGGGTCTGTACTTCCTTTGCCTTCTGTCTGTATTACTAGAGAAAACTTTTCTTTTTCTTTTTTCTCAAAAGAAGCCGTTATCTCTTTATCTTCCGTCATCTCTATCTCACAAACCTCACCAGAGGGGTCTTCACAGTCTCCTATCCACTCGCTAAATTTCCATCCATCATCAGCAGTTGCAGTTACAGTAACTGTCTCTCCTGCCTTATAGGTGTATGGCGATCCTTCGTGGTCAGGGTCTGTACTTCCTTTGCCTTCTGTTCCTATCGTTAGATCAAATGTTTTTAGATTAACGGTATTGCTTACTTTTCTTTCACGACTAAAGCCGTTGCTTGGTCCTTCTGATTCAACATGCCAAGCGCTAAAAACGAAGTCAAATTCGCAGGTTTTATCTTCAAAATCTCCATTCATTAGTGTGATTTCCCAATCATCTTTGTTTTCCTCGGAAAGAAGAACGCTGTCAGTGTTGGCAAAATCACCCAAAGAGCCTTCATAGTAGGGATCTTCATCTCCTATACGATCAACTCTTATCTCAAGATCATCACATGATTCCAATTTTGTTTCCGCTTCCATTTTGTACTCAAACTCAAGATCACCAACATCTTCGATCTGAATCGTTTTTGTTGGATTTTCGTTGGTGGAATCAAGATCCCAAGCAAGACTTGATGGGCTCAACTTGAAGTCGATTACTCCAAAAGCAAGAACATTGTTCTCAATCTGCTTTTCATCATTAAAAGCAGAAAAAGATTCTTGCCCTGCAAACAAAAGACCTCCGCACACTAGCGTTAGCAGAAGAATCAAGTTTGTAATTTTTTTAATCATTTTTGTGTTTAGTTCTTAATAGTCTAGTTCTTAAATATAGTGTCCATAGTGCTTAAGTAGGTAAACACTACCGCAGGAGTAATTAGTGTACTCCAATTTACAGATATTTTACGAGTTTGTTCCTGTGTCCTATCTTTGTCCTATCTTTCTTTTTCTCGTAAAATTAAGGTTTTTGTCTTCGGAAGAATTATTTTTCCGGCAAAACAAAAATAAACTCCAGATAGCAAAAGCTCTGGGCTCCAAAAGATCTGTTTTTAATTTTCCCTCCTTATAATCTTCCCTCCTTTGTGATTATGGTAATAGTATACATAATTATTTAAAATTGTCAAGAATAAAAAGTTTGACACCTCCTCTCGTATGTGGATAATTAAAACAATAGATAATATAACTATAAAAACATGAGTAAAAATAAAGTAATAGTTCTGGTGGTTGTTGTCTTGCTTTTGGCTTTTTCCGCCTTTTTTGTTTATAAGATGTACTATGACGTTGATCTGCCAAAAGAGGAAGATGAGGAGGTGGTTGAAGAAGAGGAGGATGAAGAGCTTCTTACCGAAGAGGAAAAGCAGCAATTAGAGGAATTAAACAACATAGTGAACGAGAGAAGAGGAGAGGACTATACCCCTCCCACGGACGAAGACGTTCAAAAGCAAATAGAAGAACTGGAGTCGCTGAGAAAAGAGAGGGAGTAAAGTTTGTTTTAAATGAGGAAGATAATTACTGTTTTTGTTGGCTTTGTTGCTCTTTTTGCTTTTGTGCTTTATCTGCATGACTCGAACGGGTGTGAGCTGAAAGAAGAGCTTAAGACTGTAAGAGGCTCTTCCATGTATCCGCTTATAAGCGAAGGCGATGTTGTAAAAGCTCTTTTCGGGTACTATGAGTGCTATGAAATAAAAAGAGGTGATATTATCCTGTATCAATATACTGGAAACGAGAATTTGCTCATTAAATCCATAAAGGGAGTCCCGGGAGACAGTTTTCAATTGCAAAGAGAAGATAAGAGATGGTATATTTTGGTGAATGGAGAGATTTTAAGAAATAGCGAAGAAGATCCTTATTTTTTACACGAGGGAAGCGAGAAGATGATTGCTTTGTACGAAGAAAACCATGAAGGTGTTATTCCAAAGGGAGCTTATCTTCTTTTTGGAGATAATACTCAGAGTGCATTGGATAGTAGTAGATTTGGTCTTGTGGGTAAGGGCGATATATTGGCAAAGGTAGAGGTAAAATAAAAATATTTAAATATGTCTAAAAAAATATCCATTTTTTCTTTTTTAACTGTTTTCTTGTTTTTGATGGTGTCCTTCTCTCTTGTTTCGGGAGGTGGTGGATGTGATCCCGGAAATGTAAGAGGATATGCCTGGTCGGATAATATCGGATGGATAAGTTTTTCTTGCTTTAATACCTACGATTCCGGAGAAGGGGTTGATTACGGAGTTTATTTTAACAGTATCACGGAATCTCTCTCCGGATATGCCTGGTCGGATAATGTTGGCTGGATAAGCTTTGAGTCCGATGATCTTGAAGGGTGTCCTGATGGCGACTGTGAAGCAGTAATAGATGGATCAGGTGATGTTTCCGGATGGGCGAAAGTTTTGAGTAACGGAGAGTGGATCTCCCTTTCCGATATAGAGCTGGAAGGGAACCGTTTTACAGGATACGGATGGGGAGACAGGACCATTGGATGGGCCAGCTTTGACTGTGAAAATGAAGATGAGTGTCAAGAGAGTGATTATAATGTTTTCTTGGTGCTTCCTCCTGATCCGCCCTCCGATGTGGATGTGGAGTTTAGAGAAGACAATCAGTGTGTCGGAGAGCACTCTGTGCCTACCATTGTATGGGAGTACAGCGACCCGTTGGGAGCTGATGCGGAGGGGTATAAGATAGAAACGGCCTACGGAAGCATAGAAGAAAGTATCTTTCTAGAGGATGGAGACGTGACGGAAACCACAATATCTCCCAATGACTGGGATGGATCGCAAGAGTGGGGAACAACCTTTGATTGCACTATACAAGTTAAAAACGAGCATGGACTTTACTCTGATGTAAACGAATGTACTTTTTCCAACTTAGCACGTCCCTATCCTCAACCTGAACTTTCATGGAGTCCGGAAACAATACACTTTGAAGAGATGATAGAGTTTACAGGCAAAGATGATGTGCAAGAAGAAGGGGTGAGCATGACAGATGAATTAAGGAGAACCTTTGAGTTTGACTTCGGAGAACACGCAAATCCTGAAGAGGAGAGCGTAGAGGATACCGTGGAAAAGGAGGTTGTCGTAGAAACGTATTTTGATGTTGAAGCTGTCGGAGACGAAAAGATATCTTTGCTAAGGATCACTTACGAGAACCCAAATGACGTTAATCACCCCGGTCTCTCGTATAGTTGTAAGATAGAGGAGAACCTGGGGGAGATACGCCATCCGTTTCCGGAGTATTTTGAAAACTAACAAAAAGCACTTGCCCGAGATACTTTCTCGGGCTTTTGTTTTGTGCTAGCATAAAAGTAAGTTTATGAAAATAGAAGCAGAAAAACTGAAATCTTTTCTTCTCGATCTCGATCTTATAAGCAAAGAGCAGCTTGAAAAAGCGGAAAGCAAGGCACGTAAAAAGAAAAGAAAGATAGAAGATGTGCTTGTTGCCGATAATCTTCTTGACGAGAAGAGAATAATAGGAATTAAGGCGCACATACTGGGAATTCCTTTTATTGACCTAGAAAAGATAAAAGTTTCTCCGGAAGTATTAAAAACTATCCCGGAACACTTTGCACGTGCGAACAATGTAGTTCCCTTCAGAAAAAGAGGAGAGACGTTGGAGGTTTCTATGACAGACCCTGAAGATTTGAGGGTAATAGAGATTATCAAAAAAGCTACTGGCATGAAGATACTTCCGCGCTTGACTACTTCCGGGGGAATAAAGAACGTTTTAAATCAGTATCAAGAGAGCTTGGAGACGGAGATCGGAGAAGTTGTTGATGAGGAAGACGAAGAAAAAGCAAAAGATATATTAGATGAAGGCGAGATGGGAGAGGATCTCGAGAGAACAGCGAAAGAGATGCCCGTGATAAAGGTTGTCGATATACTTATAAAACATGCTATCTTAAGAAGGGCATCCGATATTCACATAGAACCTCAGGAGACAGAGATGCTTGTGCGTTATAGAATTGATGGGGTTTTGTGGGATGTAATGACTCTTCCCATAAATATTGCTCCCGGGGTTGTGGCGCGCATAAAAGTTCTTTCCAATCTTAAGCTGGATGAGCATCGCTTGCCGCAAGACGGTAGATTTAAGATCAGAAAGAAGGATTATCGCTACTCTCTTCGTGTATCTATACTGCCCGTTTCTTGGGGCGAAAAGGTTGTTATGCGTCTTCTTCCGGAAACGGCGGAAGCGATGGACTTGGAAGAGACGGGACTTAGAAAGGAAGCTCTTGAAAGGGTGAAAGAGGGTCTCAAAAAGAACTCTGGCATGATACTTGTAACGGGACCCACGGGATCGGGAAAAACTACCACGCTCTACTCTTTGTTGAAGGTTTTAAATACTCCCAAAGTAAATATATCTACTGTTGAAGATCCGATAGAGTATCAAGTAAAAAGAATCAACCAAACACAGGTTAACCCCAAGATAGGACTTACTTTTGCTGCCGGGTTACGTTTTCTTGTAAGACAGGATCCGGACGTATTGATGGTGGGAGAGATAAGAGACAATGAAACGGCACGTTTGGCGACAAATGCGGCGCTTACCGGTCACTTGGTGCTTTCTACTTTACATACTACTGATGCTGCGGGAGCTGCTCCGCGACTAATTGATATGGAGGTAGAGCCTTTTCTTGTTTCCTCCACACTAAATATTATTATAGCGCAAAGACTGCTAAGAAGATTGGATTCCCACAAAGAGGGTTACTTCTTAAATGATGCGGAGGTGGAAGACCTTGCAAAGTACTGTGATATAGAAAGAATGACTTGGCTTTTAAAGGAGAACAATGTAATAAATGAGGATCAAACAATGAAGGATGTCAAGTTTTATCGTCCGCAAGAAACGAGTGATTCACCGGAAGGTTATAAGGGCAGAGTGGGAGTGTGTGAAGTTCTTGTTGTAACAGAAGAGATAAGGGATCTTGTTGTAAAAAGGACGGGATCTGGAAATATAGAGGAAGAAGCAAAAAAGCAAGGAATGGTGACGATGCTTGAAGATGGGATTATAAAAGCGGCACAGGGAGTCACCTCCATAGAGGAAGTTCTAAGAGTTCTTATAGAGTAATGCCTCGTTATCACTACATTGCAAAATCAAAAGAGGATGAGAAGGATGTTTCCGGAACAATGGAGGCATTAAACAAAAAGGAGCTTGCCAAAAAACTGCGCGAAGAAGATCTCTTTCTTGTTAAGGTGGAGGAACTTGATGATAGCAATAAGTCCGTTCTTTTTAGGAAAGTTTCTCTTTTTCCTAAAAGGGTCTCTTTAAAGGATAAGATCTTTTTTACAAGAAATCTTCAAATGATGCTTTCCGGAGGGCTTTCACTTTCCCGGACACTTTCCATACTTTCCGTACAGACAAGAAATGAGAAAATGAAAAGTGCTCTTTTGCAGATAAAGGAAGAGATAAGCAAAGGGAAGAGCTTTTCTGAAGCACTTGATATGCATCCCAAGATATTTTCTAAAATGTTTCGTAGCGTTATTCGTCTTTCAGAAGAAACCGGAGCGATAGAGGAAAATCTTGGTATTTTAACAAAGCAGATGGAGAAAGAGCACGAGCTGAAGTCGAAAGTAAAAGGAGCTCTCATCTATCCTTGCGTTATTTTGGTGATGATGATAATCGCTGGATTTGCAATGATGATATTTGTGGTTCCTCGCTTAACAGAAACATTTGACTCTATGGGAGCTTCCCTGCCTCTCCCCACAAGGATGATAATAGGGTTTGCTGATGTTTTGGCCAGCACCTGGATGATATTCCCTTTTCTGCTTTTAATTCTTTTTTTTGTTGTAAGGTGGACAATGAAAACGGAAAAAGGAAAAAACTTGATAGATCTCTTGCTTTTAAAACTTCCTCTTGTTTCTTCTATAATAAAAAAGAGCAACTCTGCTTATACGGCCAGAACACTTAGCTCGCTCCTTTCTTCCGGTGTTCCGATAGTAAGAGGACTTGAGATCGTTTCTGACAATATCTCTAACAGTCATTTCAAGAAAGCTATCTCACAGTCAATTCTAAAAGTGAAAAAAGGAGGAAGTCTTTCCGATGCTCTTTCATCGCACTCCCATCTTTATTCTCCTCTTATGTTGCAAGTCTTAGAGGTGGGCGAAGAGACGGGACAAACATCGAAAGTGCTATCAAAATCCGCGGACTTTTTGGAAGAAGAAGTTTTTGCACTTACAAAGAATCTTACTTCTATTATTGAACCTGCTTTAATGGTTGTGATGGGGGTTTTTGTAGGATTTTTTGCCATATCCATGCTTCTTCCGATGTATTCCGTGCTCGAAGTTCTATGATCAAAGGATTTACTTTAATAGAAACACTGGTGGTTGTTGTTATTATTTCCGTCGCTCTTTCCGTGGGTGTTTCCGGTTTTTGGGCTTATAGGGATCAGTTTGAGGTTTCCGGAGAGATAAATGAGCTTGTAAGTGATCTGCGATATGCAAAACAGATGTCGATCGCAGAGCAGATTCATCACGGAATACGCTTTGATTTTAGCAATAACTCGTACAAGGTTATAAGATATGAAGATAATGAGGTCATAAGAGAGAACATTTTTCCTCCGGGTGTAGAGTTGCATGCCGTAGATGATTATGACGAGGCGAGATTTACTCGTTTTGGAGCGGTCTTTAAGAGTGGAGAGGTTATGGTCAAAGGTCACGACTTTTCAAGATTAATAAAAATAAAGCCATCAGGATTTTTCCATGTCGAAAGGATTGACTTTAATTGAAACAATTATTGGAGTGGCAGTGATATCTATAGGAGTAGTTTTTATTGTTTCTGTTTTCCCTCTTGGAGCAAGAATTGTGGAGCTTAATCAAAAAAGCAACACAGCTCTTTTTTTAGCATCCGCGCAAATAGAGAGCACTGTTTCTCAAGAGTATGACGATCTGGAGAAAGGAGTTTTTCTAGAGGATTTTGGAGAAATAACAAGGTTTGAGGAGTACAGTAGAGAGACGGAAATCTCTTGCTTTGATCCGGAAAACGAGAACTGTGTTGAAGATACGGGAATGAAAAAGGTAGTGGTCACCGTAAAACCGCGCACCTCGAAAGAGGCGGAAACAAATTTAACCGTGATCATTACTGAAAGATGAACAAAAAAGGGTTTACACTCATGGAGGTGCTTATAGTGGTTGCCATATTTGCAGTGATGGTGACGTTCTTTTCTTCTGTATTGATTATCTCCAGTCGTGTCTATTTTGAGTCGGAAAGGACGATGGAAGTGATGCAAAACGGAAGAGTTTTTCTAGACGCTATTTCACGGGAGCTTCGTCAAGCAAGAAGAGTGGTCACCTCTGTTCCTCAAGATGAGGAAAGCGCCAAGGAAGAGATAATTTTCCAGGATGGGCACTTAGATGAGATAAGAGAGAAGGAGGTTGCTCAAGGAGGCAGCGGAAATACTGTTACTCTTTCTGATTCTTCCGTGCAAGAGGATGGATTCTATAATGATGCTTTTATAAAAATAATCGATGGACCTGCAGAACTAATAGGAGAAAAAAGAAAGATAATTGATTATAATGGAGAGACAAGAGATGCTCACATAGGAACTCCTTTTTGCGAAGAAGAAGATTACTTTGGATTAGAATATCTTATAGACACTTCTTACTACTATATAAATTATTTTCTTGATGAAAACGGCACAGTGAAAAGAAAAATGTATGCTTACTACTTCTCTGACGATCCCCACTCTTATGTCCCCTTTGATGCCACACCCCCACAGGGAGAGAGCATTGAAAAAGAGATACTGGAGAGTCCACGTGTCATAGGAGAACATTTTGAGAGTGTTTCCATATGGGAGGATGGAGCGGTAAATGTGGTTGTTACTTTAACACTGGAAGAAAGAGAAGTGACATTAATGAAGAAGATATTTGGGAGAAACTTATGAACGAAAAAGGAACAGTACTTATTATATCCACGATTATAGTTGCCGTCCTCATGGCGATAGGGGCTTATCTTTTGAGTAGCACTGTGGTAGAAACAAGGATATCGACCAGCATGGAGGGAGCAGAAAAGGCGTATTATCTTGCGGAGAGCGGGATAAATGAAGCCGTTTGGAAGTTGGAAAACGACACAGAGTGGAACGACAACTTTATATCAAGTAATCTTAATCCGGACGGGGAGGGAAACTACTGGTCTGATTCTATAACAAGAAGTGTCGGAGGAGGTAGTTATGAGGTTGTTGTGGAGAACACTGCCGTGGGACAAGCGGAGATCACGGCAACGGCAACTGTTCCTTTTATGGAAAGAGAAGCAAAAAGGGAGGTGGAGGTGGCTGTTTTCAGAAGTATTGATGGGCCTACAGAGGATGCTGCTATTTTTTCAGGAGGAAGAGGAGGAGAAAATATTCACATTATTAATTCGCAAGTAACCATAAATGATGGAAACCTTTTCTCTAATCATCATATAACGCTTAGCTTAGGAAGCTCTCTGGCGGTTTACGATGATCCTGATACGGAAGAGCTTGAAGGAAAGATACTTGCTACGGGGTTTTTTTCTTCGAGCGGAGGAAGTGAGATAATAAATTATAACGCTATCTGCTCACGAAACGAGTGTTATGAAGAGTGTGAGCAGTGTCCCCCGGAAGATGTTTCCCTTCCTATGGTAGACTTTGATTCCGATGAAGAGGACTCTTTTAAGAGCAGGGCGGAAGGCGGTAGTGATTGCTCCATTGTTTGTCATCCGGAAGGAGGGTCGCCTTATCAGTGCTCTGACGAGTGTGTTCTTTCCTCTAGAGAGTTTGATGATCTTCTGTGGGAAGTGGGAGAAAAAGGGAAGTTGGTGCTTGAGAACGATATTACTTATGTTACCGGTCACGTTAATCTTCGAGGAGGGAGGCACTTGGAGGTAAATGGAGCGCTTGTTGCAGACGGAAACATCACTGTTGGAGATAATTATAGTTGGATAAGCAAAGGAAGGAGAGATGAGGGTTTTTCACATGTGGAGACAAATTATCAAGATGGTCCTTCGGGACTTCTTTCAAAAGGGAAGATCTCTTTTGGTAACTACTCTTTTAAGGAAGAAGGATACATAGAAGGTGTTGTTTATGCCGTAAACACGGTAACAATGACAGGAGTGCCGGAAAAAATAAACATAAAGGGAGGGTTTATTGGAAGGAAGATGGATATTATAAGTGTAACAGAAGGACTAGAAGTGACGTTGGACAATGAAAAGATAATGTATGGATTGGGATACATGATTGAAGGAGAGTCTACTTATCCTGAGTTCTCGCCTGTGATACAGATAGATCACTGGGAGGAGGTATATTGATTTTTGTCAAAATTTGCTAGTATGAAAGTATGTTGCAGTTTTTAAATACAAATATGGACTTTTTTGGTTTGGATATTTCTGAAACCTCTCTCAAGGCGGCTAGCTTAAAAAAAAGCGGCCGAGAGATCGGTTTTTTGGAAAGAGTAAGCATTGATACGGATATCATAAAGAGAGGCAGGGTTTGGAATGAGGACTCTTTAACACTTGCTATAAAAGAGATAACCAAAAAAATAAAACCGAAAAGCAAATATGTTGCTATATCTCTCCCGGAAGAAAAGTCTTTTTTTCAGATGGTAGAGATGCCCAAAATGAACCTCAAGCAGCTCCGTGAGGCGATAGAGTACGAGGCGGAAGATTATATACCCTTGCCAGCAGAAGAGATGTATATTGATTTTCAGATCGTTTCCTCTGAAGAAGACCATCTTGATGTTCTTGTTGTTGCTCTTCCCGGAAAAATAGTTGATCCATATGTTTCCGCAACGGTCAAAGCAGGCCTTTTTCCGGTAGTAGCGGAAGTGGAGTCTATAGCTACGGCAAGAGCGGTAGTTCCGCAAAAAGAGGAAAACCCCTTGCTCTTGATTGATATTGGAGAAAGCAAAACAAGCTTGATTGTTTTTTCGAAAGGATTGGTGAGGTTTACGAGCTATATCTCTACTTCTTCGGGAGAGTTTACAAGGGAAATATCCCGTAGAGGCGGTATAGATCTAAAAGAAGCGGAAAGAATAAAGAAGGAGCACGGAATAGAAGATACGGACGATGTTTATAAAGCTCTTTCTCCTGTACTTGACGAGATGGCTGATGTTGTAAAGAAGCACCTTGACTACTACAACTCTTGCGGATTCATTCCTTATGGAGAGAAGATAGAAAAAATTGTTTTGTGTGGAGGAGGGGCAAACTTAAAAGGACTCACAGAGTTTTTGTCGCGTAAGCTCAAGGTCTCCGTAGAAAAAGGAAGTGTTATGAGTGATAGTGGTCTTCTGGATTACGGAGCAGCTGTGGGGCTTGCCATTCGTAATTTCAAGAACGGTGTATGATAAATCTTCTTCCACCATATCAAAGAGTGCAAGTTGCAAGAGAAAGGAGGCGCAAGATCGTGTTTGTTTTTTGTTTTTTCCTTTTTCTTTTCTTTCTCTTTCTTTCTCTTTCTTTTTATCTTATAAACGAGTTTGGCGTAAGTGACCTGAAGAAGGAAAAGCGATTGATCAAAGAGAAAAAGAGTGAGATACCGGATACAGAAGAAAAAGAAGAGAAGATGAAGGAGTTTAATCAAGTAATGTCCGGAATGGACTCTGTTTATAGTGAATATAATAGTGTAACACCTATATTTGAAGATATAAGCGATACGCTTCCCGTTGGTTGTTATCTTACCAGTTTTCGTTTTGATGGAAGCAGCGTGAATTTGTCCGGAAGGGCATCTGATTGGGAGTTATTGCTTGAAGTAGAAGAGAGCTTCAAGGAAAAGTTTTCTAACGTAGATTTTTCGCCGGGAAGCTGGACGCAAGCGGAAAATGTCGATTTTTTAATCAAATTTGAAGTGAAATGAACAGACTTTATATTGCATCACTTGCCGTTGTTGTGCTTCTCGCGGGCTTATGCGCCTTTCTTGCTTTTTCATTGTTTTTTGATATAAGAGAGCAGTCTCAAGAGTTTATTGCGGAGAAGAAGGACTTGGAATATCTTTCACAAAAACATGAAAAGGTCAAGAAAAGTATGGAGTATGAGGAGATGGAGGCTGTTCTTGAGCGTGCATATAAAATGTTTGGAGATCCCAAAAAACCGATAGACACCGCTACTACTCTCAAGATGTTAGCTGAAAGAAATGATCTTCAGGTAGAGATCGATGCAACTCGAAGCAGGGCCACCCTTCCTTGGCCGCGCTTCATGTTTGAAGTAGAGTTTACAGGGTCTTTTCCCGATGCTTTGGAGTTTTTAAGAGAGGTTGAGACAAAAGAGTGGCTTTCCACTATTGAGAATTTGCATATTGAAAAAGACGAGGAAGAGATTCTGGGGGAGATGTCATTAAAAGTTTACTTTTTAGAAGAAGATGAAGAGTGAGATAAAAAAACAAGGAGCAATTCAAAGGATGATTCTCTTTTTAGCCGGGAATATCTTTTTAATGTCTTTTCTTGTTGTCTTTATTTGCTTTATTTTTGTTGCGACAACTTTCTATTTTTATTTATATTTGCCACTAAACAAAGAGCATGAGTCCCAACGTGACCTTCCTCGTATTGAAAAAGAATCACATGAAAGTGTAAAAGAGGAGTGGAAAAGAAGAGGAGAGCTGAAAGAGGAAGACTCTCTACGAAATATTTTTTCTCATGTCGAAGAGATCCCATAAAGATGTTTTTCTTATTGTTTATCCCGATGCGATAAAAGAGGAAGGGAGGTTTCCCCTTTCTTCTTTAAGATCCTTTGCTCTTGATTATTTTTCTGACTTCTCCTTTATACATATTCTTCCGTTCTTCGAGTCCACTTCGGACGATGGTTTTTCTGTTTCTGATTACTATAAAGTGGATCCTTTCCTTGGGAGCTGGGAAGATATAGAGATGATCAGCAGATCATTTTCTCTTGTGTTTGACGGAGTGCTGAACCACACTTCTTCAGATCATTACTGGTTCAAAAGGGCGCTTGAGGGAGATAGCAAGTTTGAGGGTTTTTATATAAAAAAGAACGATCTTCCAGAGGATGATGTTTTTCGCCCTCGAGACACGCCTTTATTTACAAAGTACAAGGAAGAGCATTACTGGACCACTTTTAGCAGTGATCAGATCGATTTGAACTACTACAATCCTCATGTCATTTGCAGCGCAAAGGATGTGCTGCGTTTCTATAAAGAAAAAGGTGCACAACTTATACGCCTTGATGCTATAGCTTACTTTTTCAAGGAGCCTTTAAGTGATCTGCGTAAAAACAGCAGAGCTGTTTGTTTATTGCGTGAACTTAAAGAGGAGCTGGGGGATATCTTTGTTTCTGAAGTGAACATGGAAACGGATATAATTGATAATTTTCGCAAAGAGTCTCTTGCTTACAACTTTGCTCTTCCCGCTCTTGTTCTTTATGCTTTTTTGTCGCAAGACACACGTCCTCTTTTAAAACATCTGCAGAGTTCTCATGAAAACGATCTTAATTTTCTTGCTTCTCATGATGGAGTTGCCCTTTGCGCCGCAAAAGAGTATTTAGGAAAAGAGGGGACTGATCTTTTGTGTCGTCTTGGAGAAGTTTCTTATGGAGAAGAAGAGCCGTATGAGGTGAACGTAAATTACTTTGATGCTCTAGAAAGGAGTGTAGAAAAGATGCTTTGTGCTCATTCGCTGTTGCTTTCCTTGAAAGGATCTCCTGCTGTTTACTATCACAGTCTATTGGGGTCTTCTGGAAAGAAAAATCCTTCTTTTTCTCGTGATGTTAATCGTGAAAAGTTGCACAGAAAGAGATTAGAAGAAGAGCTTTCTTTTTCCCCAAGAAAAGATCTTTACGAGGGGATATGCTTCATGATAAAAGAAAGAAAAAAGCACGACTGTTTTTGTCCGCACTCAAGACAAGAGGCATACACAGAAAACGGTCTGCTTGTTGTCTTGCGAAACGGTATGGCTTGTATTCATAATATTACCCCTTATACGGTAAGAATAAAAAAAAGATTTGATTGTCTTTCGCGGTCCTTTGTGGACAGCGTTGCTCCGTATGGTTTTTTGTGGACGTATGATAAGTGAATCTCCTGAAAACTTACGTTACGGAATAATACACTCATTGCAGGGATACTCTGACGGAGTATCCATTGTCATGCGCCAAGCAGATGAGGTAATGAAAAATGACATGGGTATTCCGCAGAGCAATATATTTTATCTTGCAGGAAAAACAAGAGAAGGAGGTTCTTGTGTTACGGAAAAAAAGATACTGCACAAGGATCACGAGGTTAACAAGATGATGCTTCGTTTGTACTCTAAAGGGTATGGAGAGAAAGAGAAAGAAAAGATTGAAAACGCGATAAGTCGAGCCCAGGAGTGCATAAAGCGGTTTGTGGAGGATAACGACATAGATGTTATTTTTGCTCATAACATGTCTCATCCTGTTAACTTTGTTACTGCCATTGCTCTTTCTCGTTACTGTGGAAGCGTAAAGAACCCTCCTCGATATATCTTATGGTGGCATGACTCTCACATGGAGAGAAAGGAATTTGCACAACCGGCTGAAAGCACATACGAGTATCTCTTGGAAGGGGTTCCCGGACGGCACGTGGACTATGTGATATTTATAAATAGCACTCAGTTTCCGAACGCGGAGAAGTATTTTATGGCGTTGAGTCCTCAGTACAGGGGTTTTATAAATTTAAATCATAGCGTGATATATAACACCACTGATAAGTTTATATCTTCTTGCTCTGATCTTAAAAACAAGGAAACGGAAAAGTTAAAGAGCATGTTCTTGAAGGAGCTTGATATTGAGAGGTTTCTTGCGGATCGCGGAGAGAGCTTGGAAAGCACACTCTTCGTTTTGCAACACACAAGAGTGGTGCCTCGCAAAAGGATAAACTTTGCTTTAAGGTTCATTTTCAGGCTTCACAGGGAGCTTTCAAAAAGAGGAAAGTATAACGCTGTTTACTTTTTTGTTTCTGGTCCCGTTGGCCTTATGGGTGAGAAGACAAGAGCAAACCTGTTAAAGCTGCATCGTGATCTTTGTGAAAAATATGGAACAGAGAAGGTTTTTTTAAGATTTGCCGACAAAGAGAATCCTCGCTCAAGAGTTAAGTTCGAAGACGTGCCTCGCGTTTTTGCCGCCCTGGGGGGTATATCAACTTATTTTAGCGAAATAGAGGGTTTCGGGAATAATTTACTGGAGGTAATGGCCTCTGGTCTTGTGCCTATTGTGTACACTTATCCTGTTTTTAAGAAGGATCTCTCAAAATTCAACTTTAAAACGGTAGCACTGGAAGAGTTTAAGATTACAAAATATGCTATAATGGAAACGATAAGCATAATTGAAAACGAAAGAAAAAGAAAGAGTTGGATTGACAGAAACTTACAGATACTAGACAACAATTTTCAGCACAAAGTTATGGCTGATAAGCTGCAGATGGCGATAAACAAAAAGGAAACATGAAAAGAGTAAAAAAGCCATGGGGTTACTTTGACCTTCTTGCTCTCAATGAGAAAAGCACAGTAAAGGTGATAAGTATTGACCCGAAAGAAGAGATCAGCTTGCAAAAGCATGAGATGCGTGACGAGACGTGGCTGGTGGTTGACGGGGACTGCTTGGTGACCGTGGAAGGAGAGGTAAAAAGAGGGTGCAAGGGAGATGTTTTTGAAATAAAAGCAGGATCAGAACATAAGGCTGAGGCGGGAAATGAAGGAGTGCGTATTCTGGAGATCTCAAGAGGGGAATTCAAAGAGGAAGATGTGGTGCGCTTAAGTGATAAATATAAGAGAGGTTAAGTTCTTTTCATTTTCAAAAAAGGAGGGATAAAATGGCTGAGATCTTTCCATCTTTCCGTTATTTGTTGGCGGAAATAAGGGTTTTTCGTGAGCTTTTGAGTTTTTTGTTTAGTGATTTTCCCGAGACGAAAGAAGAGAGAGTGGTTATGTTCATTCCGGGGTTTATGTCTTGTGATGCTTATCTTTTTCCGGTAATCAGAAGATTGAACAAAAAAGGCATCTGTTGTTATGGATGGGGCATGGGAGTGAATACAGGATACCGAGAAAAAGTGAAAAACTCTCTTGTTTCGCGCGTAGAAAGAGTGGCGGGAGCAGGAAAAATAACGCTTATAGGATGGAGCATGGGAGGAGTGTATGCAAGAGAGGTGTGTTATGAGTTGCCTGAAAAAGTAGAGCTTGTTGTTACCTTGGGATCACCGTTTCGCATAGAAGGAAGGCTGTTTAACATGATTTATAAGACTGTTTCCGGAAACACCCTTTCGGAGCTAAACCGTGTATTGGAGAGACAAAAAAGCTATCAGTTGCCGCTTTTACAGGTGTACTCTATAGAGGATGGAGTTGTGCCTTGGGAAAGCTGCGCCTTTGGAGAGAGTTGCGTTGTAGGTGGTACCCACTTGGGACTGCCCTACAATAGTCAAGTGATAAAAAAAGCTCTCGAACTTTAAATCCCCCTTTGAGGGGGATTATTTTATTGATTTTAAGTACTCCATACAACTTTTTTGAAGATGGTTGCGTTCTTCTTTTATTGTTGTGGGGTGATAAAGACTTCTGTTTATGTCCTTTAATAGATGATCTATTGCTTCTCTTCTTACTTTTTCTGCCTCTTCTCCTTCCAGCTTCATTTCATGTTTTATATATTGACTCAGGAGAGGCTCGAGGAAGTCTTGCGCAATATTTTCTTGCAATCTATTCTTGAGTTCACTTGCTATTACTTCTCGTAGTTCTACTTGTGAGTTTTCCGGAGAAATATTCCTTGCTATCTCTTTTACAACTTCCTGTGAGAGCACTTCTTTGTAAGAAGAGAAAACGCCTGAATCTTCGATTATGTCGTTTATCTTTTCTTCTACCAATGTGTAGTGATTTTCTTTCATTCTTCTGTCCAGTTCTTCTCCGGGATCTTCTACCTTTCCTTTTTTCCAGTCTTTGTAAACCTCTCTTGCCTTTTCTTTTATAACAAATATGGAATACGACAGCGATCTCCACTTCTCTGCCGTTTCTTTTAAAAGGTTTTTTGCCTCTTCCCTGGAAAGAGGATCTTCTTCAACTCTTGTTTCTGGGTTATTCATTAAGTTATAATATAGCATACTTCATTAAAACATGAAAAACATAGTTTTTTCCAAAGACTGTCTTCAATATGGAAACGGTCACATAGAGGATGCAAAAAGAGTGGAAGAAGCTCTTTCCTTGCTGGAGGGCTTTTCTTTTTTGGAGCCGCAAGATGCTACAGAAGAAGATGTTCTTCTTGTTCATGACCGTGAGTATGTTGAAAAAGTAAAAAAGGGTTTAATAGAGGATAATGATACTCCCGCTTATAAAGGGATTTATCAGCATGCTCTTGACTCTGTCGGAGGAGCGATAACTGCAGCAAGCACGGGAGGATTTTCTTTGATGAGGCCCCCCGGACATCATGTTGGCAAGAGCGGTGCTGCCTTGGGAGCTCCCACAAAGGGATTCTGTTACTTTAACAGCATTGCTGTTGCCGTAAGCAAGTTAGGTAAAAACACTCTTGTTTTGGACATAGACGGACATCACGGCAACGGAACACAAGAGATATTTGCAGAAAAGAAGGGGATTGTTTTTATATCTTTGCACCGTCGTTTTATCTATCCCGGAACGGGGCTTTATTCAGAAAAAAACTGTTTTAACTTTCCTCTTTTTGCTGAGTGTGGAGAAGATGCTTATCTTCAAGTGCTTGATGAGGCGCTTCGTGGTGTTTCCCTTGAAGACGTGGAGGTTGTTGCTGTCTCTGCGGGATTTGATGCGTACGCGGGAGACATAGCATCGCTAGGACTAAAGGACAGTACTTACTATGAGATTGGAAAGAGGATAAGATTGCTTGAAAAGGAAACTTTTTTTGTTCTTGAAGGGGGTTATATTGGTGTAAATGTGGGGAGGGGTGTGAAAAATATCTTAAAAGGATTTGGCAGTATTTAAATTTGTGCTACAATGAAAATATGCAGGATTCTCAGAAAAAAATACTGGAAAAGCTGTTTAGCAACTTTTCCAAAGAGAGGGAGTATGAGATACTTGATGCTGGATCGGGCAGCACAAGCCTCTCTTTTTTGACCTCCAGTTTTCAAAACAGCAATATTATTGCTGTCATTTATCCCGGTGATGAAAAAAAGATGGCAGAAGTAAAAGAGGTGAGTGGCAGCAACTTTAATATAAAAGAGGTAGACTTGAGAGAGTTTGAACAGGAAAAGGACTTTGATATCGTTCTTTCTCATCTTTTCCTTGGAGAATCGACTAAATTTAGAAAAGAACGCTTTGAGGAGATGGTGGAAACCTTGTTTGGTATTAGATCGGAGTATGTGGCTATTATTGATACTATAAATGATCCCGATGTTGATTACAGGTATCTTTTGAGGATCTTTTCTAAGAAGGGGGACGTTCAAAGAGTAATACGTGAAGAAGAGTATATAGCTTTTTTGTTACGTAAACAATAAATGATAAGAAGATACAAGGGGTTTTGGATACTTCTCGTATTCCTTGTTTTGTGGATAGCGTTTATCCGGATCATTCCTCCGAAAGAACTGGTTTCTGTTATAGGCGTGGAGACGGGCTATCTTTTTGTTTTTCTTACGGCTCTTGTAGGTGTTTCCGGGTTTGCCTCTGCTCCTTATTATGCCACTCTTATAACCTTAATGAGCACGGGAGATTTTAACATACTTCTCCTTGCTTTGGTAGTTGCCCCCGCGTGTGCTCTCGGGGATTCTTTGTTTTTTCTTTTAGGATACAAGGGAAACGCCGTTATAGAGAGTCGTTATTTGGACAAGTTCTCTTGCTGGTTAAATAAAAAACCTTATTGGGTAACACCTTTTGCGGCTTATATGTATAGCTCTTTTGCCCCTCTTCCGCAAGATTTTTTAATGGTTGCTTTGGGGCTTGGAAGGGCGAGGTTTTTGCATATAATTGGCGCTGTGGCGTTGGGAAATGCCACCTTTGTGCTTGTTATTTATGTTTTACTATTTAATTTTGTGTTGACGTAGAAACCCTTTAAGATTAATCTTTAAACATATGAAGAAAATATTAATAGTACTGATTGTTTTTTTAGCAATCTTTGCGGCAATCCTCCTTTTTGCTCCTGAGGAGCCTGAAAGGTTTCCCGGGAGTGTTGTTTTTGCTGATCTTAACAAGAATGTCTCTTACTATGCCTACAATAAAGAGAAAGACGCTTACAGCAAAAAAGAAGAAGAGGAAGACAAGGGATCGCATATCTTTAAGTTAAATGATGAGTATTTTTTTTGGAGCACTGACAGCAATACTATTTTCTCGCGTGACAGTGTTGTTGATTTTCGAGAGGAAGTGGAAGCAGTAGACACTTATAAAGAGTATGCTTATGTTTGCGTGGAAAGCTCTCTTGTTGTTTTAAATGATGAATTAGAGGAGATTGACAGGGTTGATATTGAGGTGGGCGAGTGGGCAAAGAATGCTCATGACATATTCATCCATGATGACACTGCCTACCTTTTGGACAACATAATGTTTCCTATATATATTCTTACGGTGGACGTGAAAGATCCTGCTAATTTAAAAATAATTGAAAAAACACACATAGAAGGAGTTAATCAGCACCTTGTAGATCAGTGGTTGGACAGAAAGCATGATCAGTGGGTGGTCTTGCAGTCTCAGTCAACAACCGCGGGAGGATTTTTAAGCGCCTACTTTTTTGATGCGCAAAAAGTAGAGAAGATAGGCTCTCAAAGGCTTTACAGCAACCCTTATTATGAAGAGGAAATAGACGGATTTAATATTGTTTCTTCTACTGACGTATCTCCTGTGTGGGCGATTATTGTCGATGATGATCATTTTGTTGCCAAGATAGGCCATAAAAAAGGAGATTTGTTCATAGAAGAGAAGATCTTTTTGGCGGAAGACTGTTCTAGCGCTCTAATAAAAGAAGAAAGAGGGTATTTATTTGTTGCTTGTGACAGAAATTTTCTTGTTTTTGAGGACGAGGAAGTGATTGTAGAACAAACATTAAAAGAAAAAGTAAGTGATTTTATAGTTTATTGAGATGAAAGCAGCAAATCCTTGTTTTAAAGTAGAAGATGGTATTAACGGAGAAGAGATAATAATTTACTACAAGAGCGAAGAAAGGTGTCACTGCCTCTATAATTTAGAGTGCGAAATATGAAGAAGAAGTTGACATATGTTTTTCTCGGAGTAGTGGCTTATCTTGTTGTTGTGCATATTGTTGTTTCTCTTTTTTCTTTGCACACACTTGTGCGTCCCTCTGTCTTTAAAAGCTCCATTACTCCGAGTGATTACAGTATGGAGTATGAAGACATCTCTTTTTATGCCGATGATGGCGTAAAACTAAAGGGCTGGTTTATTCCTTCTTTAAAAGATGAAGAGGTGCCTACCGTTGTTCTTCTTCACGGTTATTTGGGAGACAAGGGCTCCGTTTTTTATAGCTCACAGCACCTTGTAGAAAACTTTAATGTTCTTTTGTTTGATTTTCGCTATATGGGAGACAGCGGAGGCAGGTACTCTACGCTGGGAATAAAAGAAACAAGAGATCTACACGCTGCGCTGGACTTTTTAGAAGAAGAAAAGGAAGCAGACAATATTTTTCTGTGGGGTTTTTCCATGGGAGCGGCGGTTTCTGTTATGGTTGCCCCGGAGCGGGATGTTGTCAAAGGAGTTGTTTGTAACTCTCCCTACGCTGACATACGTGAGATGTCCAAAGAGATCTACAGCTTTCCTGTTCTGGAGAGAAGCTTAATGGAGACAACTCTTTTTTGGGCGCGCTTGATCTTTGGAGTTGACTTTAATGACGACTCCCCTTTAAAGAAGGCGCCTCTTGTGGACGTGCCCGTGTTTTTAATGCATGCCAGAGAAGATCCTGTTGTTCCTCTTGAGCACTCCAAGGTTTTGCAGGAAGCTTTTAGCACTGAAGTGCAAACCTACTTTCCGGAAGAGAGTAGTCACGGGGGAATGGAAAGAGGGTCGTATAAAAAAATAGAAGATTTTCTTTTAAGTATTGAAATCTGACAACTTTGTTGTTATCTTTAAAATAGTTAATTAAAGTAGCTAATTATGGATAAAAAAATAAAAATAATCTCAACAGTGGTAGGGGTAGTTTTTGTTGTCTCTCTTACTGTGCTTGTAAATGTTCTTATAAGCAACGAAGTAGAGAGATCACGCTTTATAGGACTTGATAGCGAGCACATGCGCACGGTGCGTGTAAGTGGAGAAGGAGAAGTAAGCGTTGCTCCTAATGTGGCGAAAGTATCTTTCGCCGTGGTAACAGAGGATAGTAGCACGGAAGATGCCTTAAATGAGAACAATACAAGAGCGGAAGAGTTGATAAATTATCTTAAAAATGAAGGAATAGAAGATAACAACATAAGAACGAAAGGGTTTACCGTTCGTCCCTTGTATGAGCAGATAGAGGACAGGAGGACTCTTTATGGGTATCGCGTAACAAACTCCGTGGAAACGTATATAGAAGACATGGAAAGAGTAAGCAGTCTAATAGATGGTGCCGTGAGAGCAGGAGCAAATGAAGTAAACAGCGTGCAGTTCTTGGTGGAAGAAGAGGAAGAATATAAAAATGAAGCGCGCAAGAAAGCGATAGAGGACGCCAAAAGAAAGGCGCAAGAAACAAGTTCCGCGCTTGGAGTTAAAGTGGGAAGGGTTATCTCTTTTTCCGAAGAAAGAGACTATTATGCTCCGATTCAGGAAAGAATGGATGCCGTAGAGGGGCAGGTTCCCATAGAACCTGGAGAAAGTGATATAACCGTAAACGTTACAGTAGAGTACGAGATCAGATGACAAACTCAAAGCTTCTTGGATTAGCAATATTGTTTTTGGTTCTTGTAGTACTTGGTGTTTTTTATCAAGTGGGAGAAGGTTTGCAGAGAACAGTTTTAAGTAGTGACTACTATCACGAAAATATCGGTGATATCTCTTCTGCTCTGCACGATGATGCAGAGCGATTCTTGGGAGAACACCCCGAGTTTGCAAGAAGTGCTTTTTTAAATACCTTTCACGAGGAGTGGATAGAGGAACAGCTTGACCTGATTCTTGATGATCTTCTTTCCGGAGAACTTACGGCAACTATTAATTTAGAAGAAAGAAAGAGCGATCTTTTTTTAAACCTAACAAAAGAAATAGAAGCCCTTTCAGAGGAAGAGAAAAAAGAAATCGGAGTTAACGGAGAGCAGGCGGAAGCTTTCGCTTATCAGTTCTTGGAAGAAACTGATTTACCAAGTGAGATAAAGATAAAGGAGTTGATTGGAGAAGAAGAGGCTCAGGAGGTTTTTTCCGGAGCAACTGCAGCAAAAGGATATCTTTCTTTTGTTTATGTTGCTTTTTTGCTTATCGCGGTAACCTACTTTCTGTCTGTAGGTATATCAAGGGGGCTTATACTCTTTGGATCGGGTGTAATGGTCTCTGCTGTTGTTTTTTTCGTGATAAATCCCATACTAAGCATGACAGCCACGGCATTTGTGGGGGATTTAAAAACTTTGGAGTTCTTGGCGGGGAGCATCTTTGGTAGTATGCTTGTTTTCTCTCTTTGGTTTGCTGTTACGGGAGCGGTGATTGTGCTTGCAGGAGTACTTGTAAGAAGGGTGTATAAATAGAACTACTCCATCATTTTTCTTAGTTCCTCCGGTAGAGGAGAGTATGTGAGAGCGTTTTTGGTTGATATTTTTTGCTTCTTTGCCAATCGGAGAAGAGACTTATTCATGCTTATCATTCCCTCTTCCGCAGACGTCTCTATTACGCGATTTATTTCGTGAGTCCTGTTTTCTCTTATAAGGTTTGCTATCGCGGGATTTGTCATCATTATCTCGTAAGCCGGAACTATTCCTCCGTTTATGCCGGGAATAAGTCTTTTTGATATAACTCCCTTCAAAGAGGCGGACAGTTGCGCTCGTATTTGGTTTTGTTGCTCAGGAGGAAAGGAGTCGATTATACGGTGTATTGTTTGACTTGCGGAGTTTGTGTGTAGTGTGGAGAATACGAGATGCCCTGTTTCCGCGGCCGTTATTGCCATCGTTATTGTTTCTGGATCGCGCATCTCTCCTACCATTATAACGTCCGGGTCCTGTCGGAAAGCTGCTCGAAGAGCACTGGAAAAGGACCGCGCATCTTCTCCCACCTCTCTCTGATCAATGAGCGACTTTTCATCCTCAAATATGTATTCTACAGGATCTTCTATCGTAATTATGTGTGAGAACTTATTGCGATTTATGTAGTTTATCATTGCTGCCAGAGTGGTAGACTTTCCGTGTCCTGTAGGTCCTGTAACAAGAACAAATCCTTGATTGGAGTTGCAGAAATTATATGTTATGGGCGGCATCTCGAGATCTTCTATCGTTTTTATGTTTCTCGGTATAAGACGCATGGAACAGGAAACTTCCCCGCGTTGCATGAATACGTTCACACGCAGTCTTGCACTGTCTTTATAGGTATAAGAGAAGTCTACCTCCAAGTTTTGTGAAAAGTACTTCTTTTGTTCCTCAGTCATCATTACCATGGCCAGCTCTCGTGAATCTTCTGATCCGATCTTGCCTTTGTCTTCAAGATAAGTGAGTTGTCCGTTCGTTCTTATTATGGGATAGTGCCCCACAGAGATGTGTATGTCGGAAGCATCTTTTTCTATGGCTATCCCTATCAGTTCTTCTAGTACGGCCTGTTTATTCTTTTTTTGAATTGATTCGTGTTCTTTCATATTTTTTGATTTTCATTCTACTTTATAAACACTAATCTTGCAACAACTCCTCGTTTGTTTTATCCTTAGGGCGTGATGAGGATTTTAGTTTTCATACTTTTAATAGTTTCTTGCGTGGTAGCTTTTGTAGGTGGCTACTACTACTTTTTGGTTACGGAAGAACCGAAGATCATTGAAGTGGAAAAAGAGAAAGAGGAAGAAGAAAAAGAAGAGGAAGAAGAAAAAAAGGTTTTTGATGAAGACTTTATAAAAAACGAGATACTTGATATCTACTGCCCGCTTGACATTCAAGAAGGGGAGGTCTTTGTGGAAGACCTTTCTTCTGCTTGCAATGATGATGATCTGCCCCAGAAAGCTTTTTCCGCATCCATTCATGATTTTTTCTTTTTGGACGAAAAAAGCGCTGTTTTGCTTATTGAGTCCAAAGTGGAGGATTTTGATGAGAGGTTTGACCTTATTGCAATAGATGAGGAGGGACGTCGCTTTGCGCGTCATACACTGCAAAAAGAGGCACACACACTGCAAAAGGAAGATAGTTTTGTAAAAGTGGAAGATAAAAGGTTTCGACTCATCGTTGACAGGTTTGAAGAAGTTGCAGAAAAAAATATACGATATGCAAGTCCGGGCCTTGGTTTTTCAGTAGAGATCCCCGAGAACTGGCAAATAGAAAAGAAAGAAGACGGCTTTTTATTCTATCATCCTGAATCGCTTCATACACATCCGGTAAAGCTTACTGCTACAAAAGATAGTGAGGATTACGACCTCTATACTCCCGAGAAGACACCGTACGAAGATGTTTATAAACACATAAAAGACTCTCTTACCGTCAACGAAATCGATACTCTTCCTGACTACAATTTTTTGGCTGAGGACCTAGAAGAGTTTTTGAAGATAAACACAGAAACAAGGATCATAGAGTACCACAAAGAAGGGGAAGTAAAAGAGGAGTTTGAGGTCTTAAACATGGTGGATCGCGAGCACTGGGGAGGGGTTCCCGTAGGGCTATATGAGGTTTTGTCCAAGGAAGGGGTGCGGTTCTCTTCTACCACGGAAGTATACATGCCTTTCTCTGTGCGTTTTTATGGTAAATATCTTATTCATGGAGAACCTTACTATCCTTCCGGAGCTCCGTATATATCACAGGTTTCCGGAGGGTGTATAAGAGTCAAAAATGAGAAGATGGAGAAGTTGTATGATCTTTTGGAGAGAGGAACTCCAATCCTTGTTGTTCCCCGAGAGAACGGTGAGTTTCATTTGCAAGAAAAAAGAGCTCCCGCTTTTCCGGAAGTGTCTGCGGAAAGCTTTCTTGTTGCCGATGCGGATTCAGGGAAGGTTTTTGCGGAAAGAGATTTTCGTGAAGAAAGATCGATAGCATCTATAACCAAGATGATGACCGCAATTGTTGCTATAGAGCAGTTTGCTACGACACAGCGTATAACGGTGCGCGATTATATGCTTACAGGACAAGGAGAAACGGAAGGAATATATCCCGGAAGAGTTTTTCGTATTATAGATCTTTTGCGTCCTCTTCTGGTGGAGTCCTCCAATAATGCTGCCATGATCTTGTCTCACCTTCCGGGGAAGGAGGAGAGCATAAAAAGAATGAATGAAAAAGCGGAGATGATAGGAATGAGAAACACCGAGTTTGTTGATCCCAGTGGTATAGAAGAAGGAAACATTTCTACTGCGGAAGATGTTTACTATCTCGCTTACTATATTCTGAACTCACGTGTTCCTTTTTTGAATATATCGAGTGGAACTTGGACGACAAACGTAAACTATCAATTGTTCCCGAACCTTGTTAACAAGAATATCTTCTATGACGATCCTGCATTTGTGGGAGGAAAGAGTGGTTTTACAAACGCTTCTAAGCATACGGGTTTTTATATATTCAACCTTGAGATTGGTGGTGAAGAAAGAGAAGTGATTTTTGTTCTTCTCGGATCAAGAACGGAAAAAGAGATCAAAGATGAGATAAAAGGAATGATAGATTGGCTGCAAGAAGCGTATAATTGACTTGACACAATCAAATTAAAACTATATAATAAAGACACTCTTTTAACCCTTTAGAAGGAGGTGCACATTGGATAAGCCCTTTGTTTTTAAAGAAGGAAAAAGAAAAGGGAAGTCAATTGAAAGGATGATGTTGGAGGACTACTCTTTTCTCGTTTGGTACTTAGGAAGAATAAGGGAACTGAAAAAATCTTCCAGTCAAGGCAGGCTGGAGAAGCACTTGGAGTGGATAATTTCCAAGGGTGAAACGCGTACAGCAGTCGTTTCATGTCGCTTTTGCCAAGAAAGACCGATAGAGTATTTTTCTATCAGGTATAGCTATGCCAGCGACTTTTCAGTTAGCATGCACTACACTGCTTGCAAGGACTGCAAGCACAACCTTAGGGAAAACAACACGATTATCCTTCCACTTAAGTTTTCGAGCCTAAAAAACTTAAAGAGGGAAAAAAAGGAGGTTGTCTCCCTATTCAAGGAAGCATTCGGACTAAAGGGTCTAAGAAAAGAAGGACTCTTTAGATTTTTTAAGAGTTGACTTCCAAGGAGCACCTTCGCGGTGCTCCACTTATTTGACAAAAGAGGTTGTAGAAAGTAACATTAACGATATGAATAACGGACTATTTGCAGCAGCAATTATATTTTTTCTTCTTGTCGGATTAATTAATATAATAGAAAAACTATGAAAGAAACACTTTTAGCGGCGCTTTTTGCCGTGCTTTTAGTAGGGGGAGCCGTTTATGTTACGCAGATAGATGACATTAAAAAGGCTCCTGCAGAAGAAGAGGAAAGAACCAAACAGGAAAGTACTCAAGACTCTGCAAAAGAAGAGGAAAAAGCCAAGCAGGAGAACGGTCAAGAATCTACAGAGAGAGAGGAAGAGATGAATGGCCTTGTAGAGTGCCTTAAAAATGAAGGCGTTGTTATTTATGGCAGCAGTACTTGTCCCGCTTGCAGGGATTTGGTGCAGGAGTTTGGAGGAAGTGACGTTATAGATCCCGTTTATGTGGAGTGTACTCGTGAGGCTCAGATTTGCAGTAAGGAGATGCAGGGGGATTATGTTCCCGAAATACAGATAGGTGGTGAGGTTTATAGAGGAGACAGGAGTCCTCAGTCTCTAGGGGAAGAGGTTGGTTGTAAAATATAAGTTGATATGAAAAAGCTTCTTTTTCTACTTTTGATTTTTTTTGCTTTCCCATTTATTTCTTTGGCGGAAAGTGAGCCTGTAACTGTTTATTATTTTGAGGACAGACTATGCCCTGTTTGTGCGGAAACAGAGAAGTTTTTAGAGAACATAGCAGAGGAAAGGGATGGGGTGGAACTTGAGATTTATAGCATAAGTGAAACTGAAAAATTAAAAGAGATCGCTGAGCAGCACGGGGTGGAGGACTACTATCTCATGGCTCCTACTATATTTATCGGAGAAAGCTTTCTACAGCCTACCAGCTTCTCTTCAAAGCAAGAGAAAAATATCATAGATGCCATTGAAGGAGAAATAGTAGAAAGGGATTGCTGCATTGCAACTATTCCCATACTCAACATAGAGGTTGATACGAGCAAGTGGTCTCTCCCGCTTGCTGCTGCCGGACTGGGCATAGTGGACGGATTTAACGTTTGCTCTATAGGGGCGTTAATTCTTATCATTGTTATTGTTCTTTCCTTTGATTCCAGAAGAAAGATGTTTTTGTTCGGAGGGCTGTTCATAGCAACTACTGTGCTTGTTTACGGAGCGCTTGTCTTTTTATGGAGCTGGCTCTTGGAAGCGCTTATCAAGGATCAGGAGATCATAAGGATATTTATAGGACTTGCCGCACTGGGAGGAGGAGCTTACTTCTTTAAGGAGTTTTTGAGGTTTTTCCGTTACGGACCTACTTGCGATGCGTCGCAGTCCGGCATCGCAAAAAGAGCGACGGAGAAACTGAAAAGTGCCTTTGAGAGGTCAGGAGCGGGAGGTTTTTATCTTGCGCTTTCTGTCATCTCTTTTGCTGCTCTTATTACTATAGTAGAGCTTCCTTGTTCTGTTGGCATTCCCTTAACTTTTTCCGGAATACTTGCGGGAGCGGAGATATCCTTACTTTCTCACATACTCTATATCGTTATCTTTCTTTTCTTCTACATGCTTATAGAGCTTGTGATATTTACGGGAGCGGTGCTAACAAAGAGCATCTGGTTTGCTACTCCGAGAATGATAACTTGGGTTACTTTCTTGGGTGCGGTAGTACTTTTCTATATTGCTCTTTATTATTTACCGTGGTTTTTTAACTTTTAAAAGCACTTAATATGTATGATGTTATTATAGTGGGTGGAGGTCCTGCAGGAGCTACTGCGGGAATATACTCTGCGCGTAAAAATCTTAAAACGCTGCTAATCACAAAGGATTTTGTTGGTCAGACGGGACTCACGGGTATTATTGAGAACTGGCCGGGAGAAAAAGAGATAACAGGACCGGAGCTTATGTCCAAATTTGAGAAACACTTGCGCTCTTATAGCATAGACATAAAAGAAGAGAAGGTCCTTTCGCTTGAGAAGGGTTTTAAAATAAAGACAGAGTCCGAGGAGTATCTTTCGCGCTCCGTTATTATTGTTTCCGGAAGGAAGTCGCGAGAACTGGGTGTTCCCGGAGAAAAGGACTTTATCGGGAAAGGCGTTGTTTACTGCACTACCTGTGATGCACCTCTTTTCAAGGGCAAGCGAGTAATTGTGGTTGGGGGAGGGAATGCCGGCTTTGAGTCGGCAATAGAGTTGACAGATCATGCCGCAGAAGTGCTTCTTTTTGAGGTTTCTCCCGTTATCACCGCAGATGAGATTCTTCAGAAAAAAGCAAAAGAAAAAGGTGTAAAGGTTTTTAAAGAGAGGGAAATAAAAGAGCTGAGAGGAAGTACTTTCTTGGAAGAAGTTGACTATGAAGAGTCCGGAAAGATTGAAACAGTGAAGGCGGATGGTCTTTTTGTGCAGATCGGGTCTCTTCCTATAAGTGATATTGCAAGGGGTCTTGTAGAGTTTAACGAGAGCGGGGAGATAATCACAAACGCACGATGTGAAACAAAAACAAGAGGCCTTTTTGCTGCGGGAGATGTAACTGATGTGCCTTATAAGCAAATAGTTATTGCTGCCGGAGAGGGAGCAAAAGCGGCCCTTTCGATGTATGACTATCTAAAAGATGCTTGAGAGAGTCGGAGAGTATATATGGGAAGTTCCAAGGAAGGGAAACATGAATGTTCCTGTTCGTGTTTACGCTTCCGAAAACATGATCTCTCAGGATAACAGCATTAAACAGGCCGTTAACTCCGCTGCTCTTCCTACTCTGCAAAAGAGTATCTTTGTGATGCCTGATATACATGAAGGATATGGCGTTCCTATTGGATGTGTATTAGGTTCTCGCATAAAGGAGGGTGGCATAATATCTCCGGGAGCAATAGGGTTTGATATAAACTGCGGCGTGAGAGTTCTAAAAAGCGATCTTGCGGCAAGCAGTGTAGATATATCTCGTCTTGCAAGAGATATGCAAAAAAAGGTGCCTTCCGGTCTGGGAAAAGGATTCAAGAACAAGATCTCTTCCGGGGATCTGGAGGGTATAATGAGCAAAGGATCTTCTTTTCTTCTTGAAAACGGAATAGGAGAAGAAGACGATGCTGTTCTCTGTGAAGAAGAAGGGTGCATGGAAGGTGATGTGCGTAGCGTGAGTGACAGCGCAAAAAAGCGTGGACTTGATCAGGTGGGAACTCTTGGTTCCGGGAATCACTTTTTAGAGTTGCAAGTGGTAAAAGAGGTCGTTGACGAGAGCGTTGCGCGCGTTTTTGGTATACACGAAGGACAACTTCTGTTGATGATCCACTGTGGATCACGAGGACTGGGGCATCAGGTGGCTTCAGAGTACATGAAAGAGGCTTTAAAATGGAGTGGCACAGATCTTCCGGACAAAGAACTTGCATATATGCCCTTTAACAGTAGTGGTGGTGCAAGATACTGGGGGGCGATGTCTTGTGCGGCGAACTTTGCTTTTGCAAATAGACACGCTATAGCAAACAACATTAGAAAGGTGTTTCCAGGAAAGCTTTCCATGCTGTATGATGTTGCTCATAACATAGCGAAAAGAGAGGTTCACGAAGAAGATGATCTTTTGGTGCACAGAAAAGGTGCTACAAGATCTTTCTGGAAAGGACATAAAGAGGTTTCTTATAAATACAGAGAAGTGGGGCAGCCCGTTCTTGTTCCCGGATCTATGGGAACAGCGTCATGGATAATGGTGGGCAAAGAGAGTTCGGAGAGCATGTCTTTTGGCTCTACTTGTCATGGAGCGGGGCGTGTTATGAGCCGTGGGGAAGCAAAAAGAAACATAAAAGGAGAAGAGATAAGGAGTCAACTGTCAAAGAGGGGTGTTGCTGTTCTCTCGGGGTCGTTTTCCGGAATTGCGGAAGAAGCTCCGGAGGCGTATAAAGACGTGGAGAGCGTTGTTGACATTGTCTCCAAGAACGGCCTCTCGGGAAAAGTTGCTCGCCTTCTTCCTCTTGCAGCAATCAAAGGATGACATGGAAAACCTTATAAAGCGCTTAAAAAAGAAAGGAGCACTGCAGTCCTCTTTAATAGAAGAGGCGTTGCGCTTTGTTGATCGTAAGGATTTTGTTCTTCCCGAGTGGAGAGATTACTCTTATGAAGATGCTGCCTTGCCTATCTTGGAGGATCAGACCATATCACAGCCCTACACTGTTGTTTTTATGCTTGAAAGTCTTTCTTTAGAGTCGGGAATGACAGTTATAGATATCGGTGCCGGATCGGGGTGGCAGACGGCGCTCCTGTCTTTTTTGGTGGGGAAAGAGGGGCGTGTTTACGCTTATGAGATATCTCCTTTGTTGCTTGAACTTGCAAAAAATAATGTGGCAAAGTACCCTCAACTGTTTGATCGTGTAGAGTGGATGCCGATGAGCGGGAAAAATCCTCCGGGAGTCTCTTTTCATCGCCTTATTGCTGCCGCTTCTGTCCAGGAAGATCCTCCTTCTTTTTGGAGAGAAGACCTTTTGTCGCAAGGACGGATTATCTACCCTTCAAAGAACTCCATAATACTGGAAAAGAAGAACGGATCCATGTCAAAAGATATTTTTCCGGGCTTTGTGTTTGTGCCCTTTAAATAGGCAAGAGATATTTTTCTATATTCTGCAGTATTATGTCTATGTCCTCTTTTCTTTTCTCCGAACAGAGAACTACAACAGCGAAAACGTTTTCTTGAAAGGCAAAGAGAGAAGCAAATGTTTGCTTTGCTTCTGGAAGGTAGCCTGTTTTTCCTCCCAGAAAATGAGAGTGTTCATGAAAATTGTTCAAGTTCTTAAATTTGAAAACGGCTCCCCGGTAATCATGCATATAAAAATCTTCTTTTTTTGTTATTTCCAGCATATGAGGATGTTTTTTGTAGATATAGAACAATAACTTTACTATGTCGTGGGCGGTGGACTTGTTTTTTATGCTAAGACCGTGAGCATCGTAAAAGAAAGTGTTCTTCATCCCTATCTCTGTTGCTTTCTTGTTCATGAGAGCAACAAACTTTCCTTTTTCAAGAAAGTAAGTGAGTGCTTCTGCGGCGTCATTTGTGGACTGGATAAGACTTGCTTTGACAAGATCTCTTGCTTTCACTTTTGATCCTGAAAAAAGAGCGGGGCTGTGGCCGTAAGGAGCAAGCATAGGAGGGGTAATAGTTATCTTTTCTTGCATGTCAATATTCTCTTTTGCAATTACGGCGCTCATCAGTTTTGTAATGGATGCTATTATCTGTTTTTCGCTCACGTTCTTGCTGGAAGCGGTCTTTTTTTGAGATATATTGAAAACTATGTAGGATTCTGCACAAAGATCTCTTTGCAGGTAGATGTCAAATAGGGATGCTCTTACGCTATTTATCTCTTCTCTTAAACTTTCTAGGCGTGCTTCTGACAAGAGAGGCACAAAAAGAAGAGGGATTATGACTAAGTATTTTAACATAAAAAATCAATTAAATCCCCCGATACTTAACCGGGGGGCTTGGGCTAGATTAGTTTTTTTAGCCTTATTTTTGAGGCAAGGGCGGCAAGATAGTTCGCTCTGTCGTTTAGCGGATATGCGCGAAGCGCTTCTTCGTTCTCATAGAACAGCAAGAGCTGTTCTCGCAACTCTTCCAGGGCCTCAACCGTTTCTTCTGTGACCTCCTTCTCCTTTTTTTCTATTTCTCTTATTTTTTTGTCCAGGTCTGTGGCCACCTCTTTCATGAGAGAAGGGTTGGCGCCTCTTTTTTCGTTGTCACCCCACCTTAAAAGAACTTTTTTCTCCTCTTTCAAGACTCTTACTAAGCTTTCCATTTTTACAATCCTCCTTTTTGAGAATATATTGGCTTATTTATATCACACTTTGATACTGGATTTCAAGAGCAAATTCGTGTTACAATCTTTTATATGTCACTTTCTGTTGGAATAGTGGGCTTTCCCAATGTGGGAAAGTCAACACTTTTTGAAACTCTTACCAAAAAGCGAGTTGACTGCTCTAACTATGCTTTTTGCACCATCGACCCGAACGTCGGTGTGGTTTTTGTTCCCGATTTTCGAGTAAAAAGATTGGCGGACATATTTTCTCCGCGCAGAGTGGTTTACTCTTCTATTGAGTTTACGGACATAGCCGGTCTTGTAGAAGGAGCAAGTAGAGGAGAGGGACTGGGAAACAGGTTTCTTTCGCACGTAAGAAGAGTGGATGCAATAGTTTACGTCTTGCGTGCTTTTGAGGACAGTTCTGTGATAAGCACAAGAGATGAGGTTGATCCTCTGCGTGAAAGCGATCTTCTTGATACAGAGCTTGCCTTAAAGGATTTGGAAACGGTGGAAAAAAGGATGCAAAAAGCAAGAAAAGAAAACGCTGTTTTTGAAAAAAGTGTTCTTTTTAAGGCTTACAAGGCACTTGAGAGTGAAAGCGATCTCTTTAAGCAAGAGTTCAGTGAAGAAGAGAAAATCTTGTTGCACTCTTACGGATTACTTACTATGAAGCCCAAAATTTACGTTTTGAACGGAAGTGCTTCCTTAAACTTTTCTAAAACTCCTTTTGTTGCCATGGATATAGTGGAAGAGAATCAGTCTGCAGGACTTTCTCCTGAAGAAAGGGTTTCGCTTGGTCTCTCAGAAGAGGTAAAAACAGATGAGCTTGTAAAAAAGTGCTATGAGTTGCTTGATCTTATCACTTTTTTTACTATTGGAGAGGATGAGGTGCGGGCATGGAAGACAGAAAGGGGGTCTAGAGCTCCACGTGCAGGAGGAGTTATACACAGTGACTTTGAGAACAAGTTTATAAAAGCGGAAGTGATAAATTGGAGTGACCTTGTTTCTCAAGGAGGACTTGTGCAAGCAAAAAAGAAAGGTCTTGTGCGATTGGAAGGAAAGGACTATGTTGTTCAGGACGGAGATGTGATAGAAATAAAACATGGATAAAATGTTTACTTTTTATGCCATTATCGCGCTTTTTGCGCTTATTCTACTTTCTCCTTTTATAGTTGCTTTTTTATTGCTTTATCTTGGCACGGCCGGTTTTACCAGTGTCGGGTTCTCTGTCTCCGGAGCACTGCTTGTTCTTCTTTTTATGTTTGTGGGGTCTTTTTTTAATATACCTCTTGTAAAAAGTAATACCGTAAGGGTGCGTGAGCCGTCTTTTTTGGGACTTTTTTATCGTTATGTGTGGAGAACGCAGGGTATATCTATAAATGTCGGTGGAGCGCTTATCCCTCTTGCCATTGTTGCTTTTCTTTTGCTTGAGATACCCCTTGAGCCTGTAATTATCTCTACTGGAGTTGTTGCTTTTGTGTCTTTTATTTCATCGCGTTTTGTTCCCGGAGTAGGGGTGCTTTCTTCTGCTGTGCTTCCTGTTTTGTTTGCTTCTCTTTTTGCTCTTATTCTTTCCCCCGAACATGCTGCAGAAACAGCTTTTTCTTCCGGAGTTTTGGGTGTGTTGATTGGAGCTGATCTTTTTCGTCTTCCAATAGCACTCAGAAAAGGAGCGGGCGTTATGTCGATAGGAGGAGCGGGCGTTTTTGACGGCATCTTTATAGTGGGAATAGTTTCTGCCGTTCTGGCCGGCATTTGACTTTAAAAGCGGTTAAACTTAAAGTATAAGCAATGATTCAATCTATAGCAGCTTTTAGTAAAGAAAAAGACTCTTATGTTGCGGGCAAGGAGGCCGCAGAGGAGGCCGTTGATCTTTTGGACGGAGCACCCGATCTTATCATTGTTTTTGCTTCTTCGCTTCATGATCATGAAAAAGTACTTTCCGGAGTTGATCAGCATGCGGGCTGGGCGAAGATTGTTGGGTGTAGTGATGCGGGGGAGATAGTTGCAGAGGAGGAGCAAGTCTACAAAGGCGCGGTTGTTGTTATGGCCTTGCGCATGGATGGTGTGGAGGTCAACACTTCTCGTGTGGGGGGAGCGGGAAACGACTCTTACAAGGCAGGTAAGAAACTGGGAGAGAATATACAAAAAAAACAAGAAAAGCCTTCCCTTCTTCTTATTTTTGGTGAAGGATTGATAGAAAACGGCAGTGCCGCCGTGGAAGGAATAAAGGGTGCTCTCGGAAAGGATACACCTATAGTAGGAGGACTTGCGGGAGATGACTTTAATTTTGAAAAAACATACCAGTATCACAACGGCAAATCTTTTAGTGGTTCGCTGGTAGGTGTTGCTTTAAGTGGAGATTTTTCTTTTGGCACGGGTTGTGGACATGGATGGAAGCCTGTGACGCTTCCCATGAAAGTAACAAAATCAAAAGGCCCTCTTCTGCAAGAGATAGACAATAAGCCCGCTCTTTCCGTTTATGAGGATTATTTCGGAAAGCACTGCGAGGAGCTCTCAAGAGGCATCCTTGCCAAAACTATATACACTTATCCTTTGGGCGTGTTTAGTAAAGAAGGGGTTCTTTTGCGAGAGCTTTTAAAGGCCAACAAAAAAGGAGAGATAGAGCTGATGGTGGACATAAAAAAAGATTCGGAGGTGCGCCTTATGGTAGGTTCTCGCAGGGAGGCGGTGTCTTCTGCAAGAGAGGCTGCAAAGAGCGCTATGAAAGGAATAAAAAAACCAAAAGCGGCGCTTATGTTTAACTGCATCGGGAGAAGCAAGCTTCTTGGCTTTGATCGTGAAAAAGAAATAGATGCGGTTCGTGAAGTGATTGGCAAAAAAACGCCTCTTATCGGATTTTACACTTATGGAGAAGTGGGACCGTTTAGCAAGAAAGGTGACGAGTCCGTTTTTCACAATGAGACCATAAGCATGCTTGTTTTAGGAGAATAAAAATATGAACAATAAAGATGCAAAAAAAGAACTTGAAGGAATTGTAAAGATGCTTGTAAGGCGTGATTTTGAGCTTATGATGGACAGAGAGGACAGAGAGGAAGAAGTAAAGAAACTAAAAGAGATAAAGAGAAAATTTGAGGCCCAAAATGAGGAGTTAAATAAAATAAATCGTCTCATGATCGGGAGAGAGAAGCGCATGATATCTCTTAAAAAAGAGTTGGAAGAAGTAAAGAAAGAGAAGGAGAAATTAAGAAAAAAATTAGATGAGATTTCTCAAGAACAAGAATCCTGACATCCGCAGAATGAGTGACCTGCGTGAAGTTCTTTTTGATAAAGAGTGGGCCGAAAAGGCCGAGGACTTTGATGCATATTATATGTATCGTGGTGTAGATGAGCGTGATAACCTGCGTTACGACATAACGGTTATTCCTTTTAACATGTTTGGAAGTGAGTTTCCCAAAACGAAAGGTCATTATCACCCTCAGGGATATGGCGAGATCTACACTGTCCTGAAAGGAAAAGCGATATACCTCATACAAACCGTTTCTGATGTGTACGCCATATACGCAAACAAGGGAGATGTGGCTGTTATTCCTCCCGGCAGTGGTCACATAACTATAAATCCCGGGGAAGGGGAGCTTGTTATGGCTAACTGGGTAAGCCCTGAGTTTTCTTCTGATTACGGGCCGATCATTGAAAAAGAGGGGGGTTGCTACTTTTATACTAAAGAGGGGTGGGTAAGAAACGAGAACTATGAAAACTCTCCCGAGCTGCGATTTGAGGATCCCAGAAGAGAGATTCCGGATGATGTCGGTTTTCTTTATAATACGTGAAAGAGGTTCTCGAAGATTGACATGAACCTAAATAAGCTTCACAAACACGCTTTTGTCGCTTCTGCCACGGCGGGGTTGATGATTTTTGTGATGCTCTTTATCTTTACTGTTTTTGAGCAAGCCATTGAGCATGGAATTGCTATTGCTTCTTTTGCGGCCACAACGGCGATTATAGTGTTTACGCCTACGGGAGTTTCTTCACAACCAAGAACGATTGGAGTAAGCTACATAAGTGCTGCAGTTATAGGGTATATTGTCTCTTTAGTTCCTTTGTCGGTTACTATGCAGGCGGCTATTGCGGTTGGAGTGATAGTTGCACTTTTAATATATATACAAAGAATGCACCCTCCCGCTGTTGCCTACGCTTTTGGTTTTATTATTGGAGGGTATGGACTCTCAGAGCTTTTAATAACCTTTCCTGCACTGCTGGGATTTTTTATAGCACTTGCGACAACAGCGTTTATGGTTGAGAGAGCAGCCGTAATAACAGGGATAATAAAAGAAGAAAAAGAAGACATCTCTTCACTTAGCGTATATCAAAAAGTGGAGAGGGTGGTGGATAAGGGAGTTCCTTATGTTCTTATAGTCTTATTTATTGCCATAGTTATAGAGTTTGTTTATGCAGAGCAGGTAGAGCCCTATTATTTTTATTTTAGCTTAATAGACTGGATCGTTATTCTCTTTTTTGTGGTAGATCTTACGTTTAAGTTTCGCAAAATGGATAGCACCTTAAAGTTCATTAGAGTATACTGGTTGGATATCATTGCTACAGTTCCCTTCTTTATTGTGTTTCGTTTGTTTCAGGGAGCGGCGGTTACTCTTGAGCTCATATCAAGAGGAACTGTAGAAGTTACAAGGCATATGTCTATGTTCACCAGATTCTTGCGTCCCTTAGCTCGTTTTCCGCGTTTTGCCAGAATGCTTCACAACCTAGAAAAGATCAATGCTTCTTCGTAATGCCCTTATTGAGGTTTGACAAAACGGTGTGTTGTAGTATACTTTTACCTATTACGTGGAAATGGAGTCGGGTTTCTGCAGCTTATTTAAAATCTTACAAATGGAAGGCACTATTAAGACTCTTAACTCAAGAGGCTTCGGGTTTATTGCCAGAGAAGGAGAAGAGGATCTTTTCTTTCACTCTAATGACCTTGTTGGTGTGAGATTTGATGACCTCAAGGAAGGTGACACTGTCAGTTTCGAGGTTGGATCTTCAAACAAGGGACCGAAAGCTTCAGAGGTATCGAGAACGTAAGCGTTCTCAAAATAAAAGAACCCTCGCAAGAGGGTTTCTTTATTTAATTATGGCAAAAAGAAGAATACAAGGAATTATAAGCATCACTATGTCCGGATCGGGATATGTGGAAAGTGAAGAGATGGAGGATGACGTAAAAGTGGATCCTCTTTTTTTAGGTACTGCTTTGCACAATGACAAGGTGGAGATTGTTTTACATCCTCAGGGAAAAAACGAGAGGCCTCAAGGAGAGGTGGTAAGAATTATAGAGAGAAACAAGACTACCTTTGTGGGAACAATAGAAAGAAAGAAGGATCAGAACTTCTCTTTTCTTATTCCCGATGATGAGCGCATGTACACAGACATATTCATTCCTGATGCGAGTGTAGAGAACGGATATAAAGCGCTCGTAGAGATAGTGGAATGGGATGACCAAAAAAAGAATCCTGAAGGAAGAGTTGTCAAAGCTTTAGGGAAAAAAGGCGACAATGATGCGGAGATACACTCTATAGTACTAGAAAAAGGGTTGCCGCTTGATTTCCCGGAAGAAGTGGTAAAAGAGGCGGAGGAGATTGGTGGGGTACCACTGGAAGGCAGGAGTGATTTTCGTGAAGTGCCCACCTTTACAATAGATCCTGCGGACGCGAAAGATTATGATGACGCTATATCGGTAAGAAAACTTGAAAGTGGAGAGTATGAGGTAGGCGTGCACATTGCTGATGTTTCTTATTATGTAAAAGAGGACACCGCTCTTGATAATGAGGCACGTAAAAGAGCCTTCTCCATATATCTTGTCGATCGTACTATACCGATGCTTCCGGAAGTGCTTTCTAACAATATATGTAGTCTCATGCCTGATCAGGATCGTGTTGCTTTTTCAACCGTTTTTATTATGAATGAAAAGGGAGAGATAAGCAGAAGATGGTTTGGAGAGACAGTTATAAGATCAAACAAGTGTTTTAACTACAAAGAGGCACAAAATATAATAGATAAGAATAAAGGAGAGTTTTGTGACGAACTCTCTTTTCTTGCTCGTATAACAAAGGGGTTTCGTGAGAAGAGAACAGAAAGGGGAGCGCTTGATTTTGATGAGGATGAGCTACAGTTTGAGCTTGATCATGACGGAGTTCCTCTTTTTCTTTATAAAAAAGAGAAGCTCTTCACTCACAAGTTGATAGAGGAGCTTATGATACTTGCAAATAAGGAGGTTGCAAAAAGATTTGGCGGATTTTATCGCGTACATGAGATTCCTGAAAAGAAGTCTATAGAGTCTTTGCTCTCCTTTTTGTCAAAGATAGGATACAGTGTGAGACTGGAAGGAAATACGATAACTTCTCGCGAACTGAACAATCTTTTTGCAAAAATAAAAGGAAAAAAAGAAGAGTTTCTGGTAAAGTCCGTGGTCTTAAAAGCGATGTCAAAGGCGGAGTATTCTGTGGAAAACAAGAAACACTTTGGTCTTGTGCTTGACAATTATACGCACTTTACCTCTCCCATAAGAAGATATGCTGATCTTACGGTACACCGTATGGTAAAAAGTAAACTTAAAGGAGAAAAGGTGAACACGGAAAAGAACAAAAAGATAGCAAGAGAGGTTTCTTTGCGTGAACTTGATGTTCTTGATGCGGAACGTGAATCGGTGGCCTATAAGCAGGTTCAGTATATGCTTGAAAGAGTTGGTGAGAAGTTTGAAGCAGTTGTCTCCGGAGTTACGCGTTTCGGGCTCTTTGTGCGTATTTCAGAAACCCATGCGGAAGGACTTGTTTCTATAAGAGACATGGAAGACGATTACTACGTACTTGATGAAGAGAACTACTCTCTTATTGGCACAAAGAAGAACAAGCGCTACTCTTTAGGTGATTCTGTAAAAGTAAAACTTGTAGGAGGAAGTATTGAGACAAGAAGGCTGGAGTTTGTTTTTGTTTGAATAATATCCTTATTTTCGCTATTATAAAATAAAATGAACTTAAGAATCATCAAAGTGTTTGCTCCTCTGGAGCATAAACTGAAAGTGGAAGAGTGTTTGCGGGAGTGTGAAGTTTCCGATTTTTGGCAAGATCGTATCTCGGAAAAAAAAGTTCTTGTGCATGCTCTTGTTCCTGCGGTGGACAGTGAAAAGCTTCTTGATGCGCTTGAGAACGCACTTCATGATGTGGAAGACTTTAAGGCTGTTATAATGCCGGTGGAAGGATCTGTTCCTCGCATGAAAGGAAAGGAGGAAGAAGAGAAGAAAAAAGGACGCATAAGCAGAGAAGAGCTTTATACAAAAATATCGGGAAGCGTTGGTCTTTCGTGGATTTATCTTGTGCTTGTTGTCTTCTCTGCGATCATAGCCGCCATAGGACTGGTTCATGGCAATATACCAATGGTAGTGGGAGCGATGATAATAGCTCCTTTTCTTTTTCCCAACGTGGCTCTTTGTTTTGCCACTGTATCAGGAGATCTAAACCTTGCCGCAAGAGCGGTAAAGATTATTTTTTCAGGGGTCTTTTTGGCTCTCTTTTTCTCGGCCGGAGCAGGGTTCTTTTTTGATGTTGATGTTGCTGCCTCTGAAATAGTAAGCCGTACAGAGGTTGGAGCGGGTGATATTATTGTTTCGCTTTTGTCGGGCAGCGTTGCTGTTCTTTCTCTTACTACCGCTATGGTCACTTCTATCGCGGGAGTAATGATCGCTGTTGCTCTCCTCCCCCCGCTCATAGTTTCCGGTATACTTCTTGGGGCAGGCAGTGTGCACGGCTTTGCCGGCGCACTCCTTCTTTTCTTTATTAATCTGGTGGGAATAAATCTTGCGGGAGTGGTAACTTTCATACTACAAGGAGTGCGTCCGCGTACCGTTCTGCAGTTTACTAAAGCGCAAATATTTACTTTTTTTGCTCTTGTTTTTTGGTTTACGTTGTTTATTATCGCTCTTTTTCTTACATTTAAATGATCGGCTTTAAGGTAGAGAAAAAAGAGAACCAAGCGCGTACGGGAACTCTTTTTGTTCGTGGAAGACAGATAAATACGCCTGCTTTTGTTCCTGTTGCTACAAGAGGCGCCTTAAAGGGAATGAGCTTTAATGACGCTGCCTTTCTCGGGGCGGAGATGTTTATGGTGAACACTTTTCACTTTTATTGCCGCGAGGAGTATGAGACGGTTGCAAGAGCGGGAGGTTTACATAATTTTTTGGGAGTTGACTATCCTCTCATGACAGATAGTGGGGGGTTTCAGGTATTTAGTCTTGGAGCGGGATGGGAGAGAGGAGTAGGAAAAATACACAAAGAAGGAGTAAAGAGTGCGCGCAAGAGCATGGTCAAGATAAGCGAAAAAGGAGTTGTCTTTCGATCTCCAATTGATGGGAGTGTTGTGGAGATGACTCCGGAGAGCTCTATGGAGGCACAAAGAAAACTTGGTGCTGACATTGTTTTCGCCTTTGACGAGTGCACCTCTCCTCTTGCTCCTCGTGACTATCAAGAGTTGTCACTTGAAAGGACCCACCGCTGGGCAAAACGTTGTACTTCTTTTTCGGATCAAGCCGTTTTTGGCATAGTACAAGGAGGGTCCTTTGAAGATCTTCGTCGTTACTCAGCGCGCTTCATCGCTTCTTTGGACTTTCCCGGTTTTGGCATAGGGGGGTCGTTTGGGGACTCTTTTGGAGATTCGAAAGAGAACATGAGTCACATGTTGCAGGTTGTAAACAAAGAGTTGCCGGAAGATAAGCCGCGGCACCTACTTGGCATAGGAGAACCGGAGGATATAATTTTGGCGGTAGAAAAGGGGGTGGACTTGTTTGACTGTGTTATTCCTACACGTTTTGCGCGACATGGTACGGCAATGACTTTTAGTGGAAGAGTTAATGTGAAAGCCTCGCGTTTCAAAGAAAGCGTAGAGCCGATTGACAAGCACTGTTCTTGCAGAGTGTGTAAGCAGCACGAAATACGCTACATCAGTCACTTGTGCAGAAAAGGGGAGATCTACGGAATTATGCTTTTAATGGAACACAATCTCTACTTTATGATGCGTCTTATGGAAGAGATAAGAGAGGCGATCGGGAAAGGTGTTTTTGCGGACTTCAAGAAGAGTTTTCTTGAGAGGGCTTCTTGTTAGATACAAAATCACACTCTGGGTAACGACTGCATCCGTAAAAAGTGCTACCTTTTTTTGATTTTCTTTCTACCACTTCTCCTTCTTTGCAGTTAGGACAGCTTATTCCTGTTTTGTTTTCCTTTTTTCTTATGTTTTTACAGTCAGGATAATTACTGCATCCGTAAAAAGTTCCGAACTTGCTACCTTTTAATCTCATAGGACTTCCACACTTTTCACATGGCTCCACTTCCTCTTCTTCTTGAAGGGCTTTTGTGTTCTTACACTCCGGATAGGACTTGCACGCCATAAATTTTCCGTAGCGGCCGGTTTTTATGACCATCTCCCCGCCGCACTTTTCACATTTTTCTTCCGTTTTTTCTTCCATAATATCTTCTTTTTTTATTTCTTTATATTTTTTCTCTAAGTTTTTTTTGAAATTTTTATAGAAATCTTTGATAAGAGGCTTCCACTCTTTTTTTCCGCTTGCTATTTTGTCGAGGTCTTCCTCCATATTTGCTGTGAACCTTAGATCCACAATAGAAGAGAAGTGTGCTGCGAGAAGGTCGCTTACTATCATGCCGATTTCGGTAGGCTTTAGGGAGCGCTTTTCTATCTTTTCTATATAGTTCCTTTCATTAAGTGTTGATATTATGGGGGCGTAGGTGGATGGGCGTCCTATGCCGTGTTTTTCCAGTTCTTTTACGAGACTTGCTTCCGTAAATCTTGCGGGAGGCTTTGTAAAGTGTTGTTTTTTGTCTACCCTTTTTAGTTTCACATCTTCTCCTTCTTTTAGCTCCGGAAGCTCTTCCTCTTCAAACTTTATATTGTAAACCTTAGTAAATCCTTCGAACTTCATTACCATGCCTTTTGCTTCCAATAGAAGCTCTCCTGCGTCTATTCTTGCGACTGTTTTATGAAAAACAGCGTTTGTCATCTGAGAAGAGATGAATCTTTTCCAAATAAGACTATACAGCTTTCTTTCTTGATCGGTAAGATCTTTTACTTCTTCTGGCTTGCGTTTTAAATAAGAAGGCCTTACTGCTTCGTGCGCCTCTTGCGTTCTTCCTTTCGCCGCAAAATCACGCTCCTTGTGGTACTCTTTTCCGTAGTTTTTCAGTATAAGATCTTTTGCCGCTTTTTTTGATTCCGCGGAAACGTGAAAAGAGTCTGTGCGGTGATAGGTTATAAGTCCTTTTTCGTATAGCTTTTGCGCTACACTCATTGTTTGCTTGGAAGAGAAGCGTATCTTGTTGAAAGCCTCTTGTTGCATGGTAGAGGTGCTAAAAGGAGGGTGAGGACTTTTGCTTCTTTCTTTTTTTTCTATCTCTCTTACATTAAAGGAGGAGGATTTTAGCTTCTTTTCTATCTCTTCTGCTTCTTGTTCATTGCCTATAGAAGCCTTCTTGTTCGCAATTTTTTTTAGTTGAGCAAAAAACTCTTCCTTTTCTGCCCCGAGAAGGGCTGTAATGCTCCAGTACTCTTCCGGGGTAAATGACTGTATCTCTTTCTCTCTGTCTGCTATTAATCTTAAAGCGGCAGACTGTACTCTTCCGGCAGAGAGTCCTTTAGTGACCTTTTTCCACAAAAAAGGAGAGAGATTATACCCTACAAGACGGTCCAATACTCTTCGTGCCTGCTGTGCGTCAACAAGACTCATATCAATGTCACGTGGTTTCTGGAGTGCCTTTTCTATCGCTCCCGCCGTTATTTCATTAAAAGACACACGCTTATAGTCTTTTATCTTTAAAGCTTCTTTTAGATGATAGGAGATTGCCTCTCCTTCTCGATCCGGGTCGGTGGCCATATACACCTCTTCTGCCTCTTTTACAGCTTCTTTTAACTCTTTTATGTTCTTTCTTGCCTTTGAAGGAACTACATAGTGTGGCTCGAGACTTTCTTCATCTATGCCCATTTTGCTCTTGGGAAGGTCACGTACATGTCCTCCAGATGCCAGTACTTTGTATTCCTTTCCAAGCATCTTGGATATCGTTTTTGTTTTTGTGGGACTTTCTACTAGTATTAACTTCATAGTTTGCAAAGCATAGCAAAAAGGAAGATAGATGTCTATATACTGTATAGTTAACACCATGGGGTGACACTTGATATACTGAAGGGTAACAGGTGTTAACTAATAAAAATATGCGTATGCCAAGCCCCATAAAATACGATCGTG